>Ga0187894_10000053_pt1 | contig 149643 bp, 143 predicted proteins | sample GBC1701081metaG_FD_136650 | JGI IMG/M metagenome (GOLD analysis project Ga0187894, IMG submission 136650) | White microbial mat communities from a lava cave in the Kipuka Kanohina Cave System on the Island of Hawaii, USA - GBC170108-1 metaG ... | reverse complement strand
GATGCGATTACGCTCGTCCGAAATCGGCCAAATCGCTGAAATGCCCGCAACGCCATGTTCCCAAGCCCAGCCAACAGACCCGTCGCGCCTGTCTTTATTGCGCAGTGTGAGAAATGCGGGCTAACCCCCCGTCACCGGCGGGAAGAAGGCGATCTCGCGCGCGCCCGTGATCGAGGCATCGAGCGGCGCATGCGCCTGGTCGATGGCGGCGCGGATGATGCGCGGGTCGGCGAAGGCCGAGGCATAGGCATCGTCGCGGCCTTTAAGGAAATCGATCAGCCCGCTGACGGTCGTGACGTCGGCCGGGATGGCGATGGTTTCCTCCGCTTTGCCGATGATCTGGCGCATGCGGGCGAAATAGAGGAGTTTTGTCACTTGTCGTCCATCACATGGCCGATGCCGGCGCGGCAATAGTCATAGCCCGTATAGAGTGTCAGGGCCGCCGCGATCCACAGGCAGAACAGGCCGAATTCGCTGACATAGGGAACGATCTTGTCGCCGGCGGGCCCGGCGATGAGGAAGCCGATGGCGATCAGCTGCACGGTGGTCTTCCATTTGGCGACCTTGGTCACCGGCACCGAGACCCGCAATTCCGCCAGGAATTCGCGCAGGCCCGACACCAGCACCTCGCGCGACAAGATGATGATGCCCGCCCACAGATGGGCGCCATCGATGGTGCGGTCGGCGGCGAGCACCAGCAACACCACGGCCACCAGCACCTTGTCGGCGATCGGATCGAGCATGCGGCCCAAGGCCGATTGCTGGGCCCAGCGCCGGGCGAGATAGCCGTCGAAGAAGTCGGTGATCGCCGCGGCGATGAAGAGGGCGAGCGCTGCCCAGCGCGCCGCGTCGCCGCCCCACAGGATGAGGCCTGCCACGACCGGCACCGCGACCAGCCGGCCGTAAGTCAGCAGATTGGGCAAGCTCAGCGCATGGCGCTGGCTTTCCTGCTGGGCCAGTTTGGTCACCGTATCGCTCATGGACCGCCCTCGTGGAAGTGGTCATAGATAGCCTGGGCCAGAGCGTAATTCACCCCTTCGACCTTTGCCAGATCGGCAAGGCTGGCCCGCGCCACCGCCTTGGCCGATCCAAAAGCCTGCAATAAGGCTTTTTTGCGAGTAGGCCCAATGCCTGCGATCTCGTCGAGCGGATTGAGCGCGATCGCCTTGGCCCTTTTGGCCCTGTGGCTGCCGATGGCGAAGCGATGCGCCTCGTCCCTGAGCCGCTGGATATAATAAAGCACCGGGTCGCGGGCCTCGATCATGAAGGAGGGCTTCTCCGGCACATAGAAATGCTCCCGGCCAGCATCCCGGTCTGGTCCTTTTGCGACACCCGCGATACAGAGATCGGCAATGCCGAGATCGGCGAGCACGGCGCGCGCGGCATTGAGCTGGCCCTGGCCGCCATCGATCAGCACGAGATCGGGCCAGGCCTGCGGCTGGTCGGGATTGGTCTCATTGGCGGGCTCGCGTTCACCATGTTCCTTGAGGAGCCGCGCGAATCTGCGGGTCAGAACCTCGCGCATCATGCCGAAATCATCTCCCGGGGTGAGGTGTTCGGCCCTGATATTAAACTTGCGATATTGCGATTTGAGGAAGCCTTCCGGGCCTGCCACGATCATGCCGCCGACCGCCTGGGCGCCCTGGATATGGGAGTTGTCATAGACCTCGATGCGCCGCGGCGGCTCGGCGAGGCCGAAGACCCGGGCGACGCCGGCCAAGAGCTTCGCCTGCGAGGAGGATTCGGCGAGCTTGCGGCCCATGGCCTCGCGCGCATTGGTGACCGCATGGTCGATGAGCGCCCGCTTCTCGCCCCTCCGCGGCACCGCGATCTCGACCTTGTGGCCGGCATGGGTCATGAGCGCCTCTTCGAGCAGCTCTTTCTCCTCGATGTCCTGCGAGAGCAGGATCAAGGGCGGGATGGGCTTGTCGTCATAGAACTGCGCCAGGAACGATCCGAGGACTTCCGCTACCGGCAGCGATTTGTCGGCGCGCGGGAAATAGGGGCGGTTTCCCCAATTTTGCCCGGCGCGGAAGAAGAACACCTGGATGCAGGTCTGCCCGCCTTCTTGCGCCAGGCCGAAGACATCCGCCTCGTCCACCCCTTGCGGGTTGATGCCCTGCTCGGAGGTGACGAAGCTCATCGCCTGGATGCGGTCGCGATAGCGTGCCGCACTCTCGAAATCGAGCTTCTCGGACGCCTCTTCCATCAGCCTGGCGAGATCGGCCTTCACCGTCTTGCTCTTGCCGTTGAGGAAGGCTTCGGCCTCTTTCACCAGCTCGCTATAGGCGTCGAACTCGATCTCTCCGGTGCAGGGCGCCGAGCAGCGCTTGATCTGATAGAGGAGGCAGGGCCTGGTGCGGTTCTCATAGACGCTGTCGCTGCAGGACCTGAGGAGGAAGGCCTTCTGCAGCGCGTTGATGGTGCGGTTGACGGCGCCGGCCGAGGCGAAGGGCCCGAAATAGCTGCCCTTGTGCGAGCGGGCGCCGCGATGCTTGACGATCTGGACGACCGGATGGTCCTTGCGGATCAGGATATAGGGAAAGGACTTGTCGTCGCGCAAAGAGACATTGAAGCGCGGCCGCAATTTCTTGATCAGGTTGGCCTCGAGGAGCAGCGCCTCGGCTTCCGTCTCGGTGGTCACGAATTCCATATTGGCGGTGAGCGAGATCATCGCGGCGATCCGGCTGGTATGGCCGCCGAGCCTGATATAGCTCGCCACCCGGTTTTTCAGGCTGCGAGCCTTGCCGACATAGAGGACGTCGCCCTTGCCGTCGAACATCCGGTAGACGCCCGGCCGGTTCGGCAGCGTCTTCAGATGCGCACGGATGACATGGGGGCCCGGGCCTTCGCTTGTGCCCTCGGCCTCATCCGCGATGATGTCCTTGGGGTCGTCCATAGGGCCCAATATCGTGATTCCTGAGCGTTTCCGCAAATATCACGACAGGCCGCCCGAAACTGGCAGGACGCCGCGTTAGGCGGCGGCCTGGCCTATCCTCACCGCATAGACGTGGTCGACGAGGCCCCAATCCTTGGCCTCTTCCGCCGTCATGAAGAAGTCCCGGTCGAGGGTGCGCTCGACCTCTTCGACGCTGCGTTTGCAGTGCTTGGCATAGAGCCCGATCATCCGCTTCTTCATCTTGATGATGTCCTCGGCATGGCGCTCGATGTCGGAGGCCTGGCCCTGGAAGCCGCCCGAGGGCTGATGCACCAGGATGCGGGCATTGGGCAGCGAGATGCGCCGGCCGGGCTCTCCCGCCATCAGCAGGAAGGACCCCATCGAGGCGGCGAAGCCCATGCACACCGTCGAGACCGGGCATTTGATATATTGCATCGTGTCGTAGATGGCGAAGCCGCTCGTCACCACGCCGCCCGGCGAGTTGATGTACATGGCGATTTCCTTGCCCGGGCCCTCGGCCTCGAGGAACAGCAATTGCGCGCAGACGAGCGCCGACACATTGTCGTCGATCGGGCCGTTGAGGAAGACGATGCGCTCGCGCAGGAGCCTGGAGAAGATGTCGAAGGAGCGCTCGCCACGGCTCGACTGCTCGACGACGATGGGAACGAAATTGGTCATGCCGCCCTCATCATCATGGTGTTGTTGTCATTGGCGGCCGGCGCCATCGCGACGAAGCCCTCATGCACGATGCGCAGATGCGTGCCGCCTTCCTCTGTCGGGCTCAATTCAAACGTAACGACGGTATCGAGCCTGTTGCCGGCGCTGTCGCGTTCGTCGCTACGCCAGGCGCAGCGCAGCCGCCTTTCGGGCTCGGCCTCGATGACCGTGCAGTCGACATCCTCCGGCACCAGCCATGCGGCGGCGAGCTCGGGCTCGGTCAGGGCCCGCCAGACTTTGCCGGGGTGATCGTCGAGATCGCATTCCGTGACGATCTTGTCTTCCGCTTCGGTTTCGCTGCTCATTGATCCATTCCCTTCAGGACATCTTTCAGTTTCTCGACCCGTTCGGGCCAGAAGGCGCGATAGCGCTCGATCCAGCTCAGGAGAGGCGCCATGCCTTTCGGCTCGGCGCGATAATAGGCAAAACGGCCTTCGCGCCTTTCGCTGACAAGCCCCGCCCCTTTGAGCGCCGCCAGATGCTGCGAGATGGCGGGCTGCGAGACCGCAAAATACCCTTTGAGCTCGCTGACGCTCATCTCGCGCGCCGCGACGCGCTCGAAGACGGCGCGACGGGTGGGATCGGCCAAAGCCCGGAATATCTCGGTTTCGATCATAGACATCATATAAGCGGATACTTATGCAAAAAGCAAGGCCATCACAATCAGGCGAGATCGGGCCTTCGACATTGCCGCAGGGCTCCCAGACATTAAGCTGGCAAGGACGGCCTCACGGAGGATCGCATGCTGAGACAATGGACAGTCGCTTCCCTGTTTCTCGTCGCGGCAACGATTGCCGCCTCGGCCCATCACGGCTGGGGCAGCTATGATTCGACCAAGAAGTTCACCATCGAGGCCGCGGTCGAGATGGTGGCCTGGCAGAACCCGCATGCCCATGTGATGCTCAAATACGAGAATGCGACCTGGGAAGTGACCCTGGCGCCGATCTCGCGCATGCAGCGCCGCGGCCTGAGCGAGGAGATGCTGAAGACCGGCGCGGTCATCAAGGCGGAAGGCTATCCCTCGACCCGCCGTGAGCATGAGATGCGGGCCGAGCGCATCACCGTCGACGGCAAGGTCTATGAGATGCGCTAGAGCAAATCCCGCCAGAGTTGAAGACTTTGGCGATAAGGATTTGCTCCGACATATTGATTTGGCGCGAATCCTTTTCGACGAAGTGATTCCACTTCGCCGGGATGCGCGCTGATGTGGGACTCCTTCCTTCAGGGTGTCGAATTCTCCGCTTTGGGATTCGCCGCGCGTGGCTCCATCTGGCTCTATCCACTCGCCAACCTGACCCATGTGGTCGGCGCGTCGATGCTGGTCGGCGCCATCCTGGTCTTCGATATCCTGCTGCTGCGCAATCGTTTCGAGATGGCGGGCAATGTCTCGCAAGTGGCCCTCGGTGTCGCGGCGACCGGCCTTGCGCTTCTTCTCTTGAGCGGCCCGGTCATGTTCAGCGCCGAAGCGACGGCCTTCGGGCGCAATCCCATCTTCCTCATCAAGATGGCCCTGATCATCGTCGGGCTGACAAATCTGGCGCTCTATCACCGCGCCAGACAACGCGTCCTGATGCATCCGCCGGTCCCGCCCCGGGCCCGCTGGCATGCCGGAATTTCGGCCAGCGTGTGGATCCTGGCCGTCATTGCCGGGCGTTCCATCGCCTATGTCTGAGGGCTCGATGGCCTCCGGATTTACGTGACGGAAGAGAAAGCCGCACCAATGGCGAAAGCTTTCTCTGATCCTCATCCTCCGGCCTGACCTTTCAACGGGCGAACCTTCCAGGAACACGCCGCCCTGCAATTGCGGCCGCTTCCTTTCTGCGAGCGGCTTCGGCGCGACGAGCGGGCAATTGATCGAGCAGGAGACGGATGGCGATGCTGCCGGCCGCGCCAGCGGCGACGATCGTCCTGAAGACGCAGGCCTGCAGGTCGTCCACGACCTGCAGGCTCGCATGTCGATGACCTGTTTCAGCCAGGAACGCCGGCACGGACGGATTCAGACTCCCGAATCGATGAGCGATCATGGCGTACCGCGGTGTGTGTGATGAGTTGCAAACGAGCGGCATGGCCGTGGCAATACTGGCGAGACTGCGCCGCGCCTTGCGGTCTGAGCACAAGCTTGGCTTCAGAATCGAAACGCCCGCAGGTTTGAGCCACGGGCGAAACAACTGCGATCCTGGTATTTCCCAAATCTCATCGTTTGGCCCGCAAGGTCAAGCGGAATTTTCGTCCCGACGGGCAAGCCTGCGAACGACTCTTTTTCGGGTCATCACGGTCCAGGATCCACGCTTTGCTTGAGCACCGTCGTGTCACTGAGACAATAATAGCCTGAGGACCGGATTATGACCTTGCGCCGCTTCCAGTCGCTGATCACCCGGCTGACATTTTCCCGCGCTACCCCGGCCATCGCCGCAAGGTCGTCCCGATTGATCTTGTGACGGATCACGACGTGCCCGGTAACATCTTTTTCACCGAGCAGCTCCCCAAGCTCGAGCAGGGTACGCGCCAGGCGCGCTTTGACGGTCATGAAGCTGATGGCGGCGAGTGCGGCATCGGCCTCGCGCAAGCGTGCCGCCAGCACGTTCACGAGGTAGCGGTAGATTTCGGGATGCTGCTCAGTGCATTCCTCAAAAAGGGCGTGGCTGACGAAGCTCAGCCCGCAAGCCCTGACGGCGACGACCGATGCCGACCTGGGCCGCCCGTCAATGAGGGCGAGCTCGCCGGCGATCGAGCCCGGGCTGAGAATGGCCAATATCCGCTCGTCGCCCTGTGGCGAGCTTATGACGACTTTGAGCAGGCCGCGCTCGAGCCGGTAACAGCCATCGCCGGTATCTCCCGCGGCAAAGAGGACCTCACTGGCCTCGAGGTGGCGTGGTTCCGCGCTCGCAAACAGCAGTCTCGACAGATGTTCGGGCAGACGCGGCAATATGGCCGATCTGCCACGCAGGGATCCTTTCACTATTGGCGCCCTCCTGCATCGATCCGACAGATACAAGGTCACTGTCGCTCATTATCGAAAGCCTGCAAAATACTCCAAAAAAGTGACCTATATCATAGCGATCGTCTTGGCATTCAGATAGCGTTCGAAAACAACGCCGCGGCGGACGTTGAAAATCTACGGACGGCGACGTGGGGCGCACATGACGAATGTGCGCCCCTGTTTTTTTCATATTGGCCTTGGACACGCGCCCGGCGCGAACCGCTCAAAGGCGAGCATCACTTTATCGGGCGCAGATGCCCCCTTTCGCGAGGAGAGCAGCGGTTGCCGATCTCGCCGCCCGTTTATGGTTATGCGATACGGGACATTTAGGTGATCCACCGAGCAAGCCCTTGAAGAAGCAAGAAAACCCTGCCGGTGGAGGTTGGCACTCTTCCCGGCAGGGTTCTCAAGGGCGCGGTGGCCAACTGGGCTTCCCGCGCAACACACGCTCAAAACGACACAGATCCGGTTTGAGCGTTCGCCGTCCGCAGAATGCCGAGCAAGAATCGGGCCTCGAAAAGCCCCAGCCCGGAACAGTCACCGGTTTTTCCACCGTTGCGGTCGCAAGAATTGGCGCGGGAAAGCCGGAAAAAGGCTCGGAGCGGCCGACCGCTTGCCCGCGCTTTTGCGAGACGGAGTTTCAATTTGCGTCCAAGTCAACTTTACGGCCGGCTGGGAACCCGTCGCTGGTACACGGCGTCAGCCGTGAGGGAGAAGCGGTCACTCACGCCGTCCTGACCGCGGAAACCGCCCCGGCGCTTTGGCGCAAAGCTAAGCGCCGGGGTTCACTGCAACGAATGATCGTGATCGCACGTGCCAGCTTGGGCGAGACGGTCAGATTCGGGAAGTGTGGGGCATGGCGCCAGGGGTCCGCGTCGGTAACGCCCTGGCCTGGAATACCTTTCACAATGACGACGTCGATGTAACCTCCAGCGGCTTCATGGGCCCCGGCCAGGTGGCCAATCCTCTTTCGGTCAGCGCCGAAGCAACGGCCTTCGGGCGCAATCCCATCTTCCTCGTCAAGATGGCCCTGATCATCGTCGGCCTGACACATCTGGCGCTCTATCACCGCGCCAGGCAACGCGTCCTGATGCATCCGCCGATCTCGCCACGGGCCCGCTGACATGCGGGATGTCGGCGAGCGTGTGGATTCTGGCGGTCATCGCCGGACGTTCTATTGCCTATGTCTGACGACTGTTTTGCGTAACACACATAATCCTTCCCTTATCCCTCCATCGATGATGGAGCCTAAAGTGCCGGATTCTTTGGGAATAGGATTGAAATCCGCGACTCTGAGCCCATGCATCCATCGTAACACACTGATGACAGTTCGGTTGCATGTCAGTAACAATGATCCTGGGAATCCTTCCGAGGCCGAGAGCGCGCGTGTCAGAGATGCTACTGATTCTGTGGATAGCTCACACCCAATGTCTGGACGTTTTGCCTGGCGTCATGAGACAGAATCCACGGATGTTGGGCATGGCTGATTCGGGGGATCCGAAATGGAACGGTGGCGGCGAATTGTCCTCTGCGCAGTTTTGCTCCTGGTCATCTTTGGCCGTCCTGCCAAAACATTGGCAGCTGCTGACCTTTCCTATCCTTACTGGATATATTGCCTGAACATAAACTGCTCGAGCTATGTCGCAAGAAATGGCGACAGCCCTGGCCTTGGCCTGGCGATGGCCCGTGAAAGTTACTATGCTCACTGGGGCTTCGGTGCCCCAACTCCGACTTGCGTGCTTGACAGTATAACAACCGCGCGGTGCCAGTGGGGAAATTTGCGAGGAATAGCGGATCGCTACTGCAGCACGTTTGCCTATGCGGTCGGCCAGTATTGTATGGGCCCCGACGGTGTCAAGCAGCCTAGCTGCCAGGCTACAGTGGCGAATCCGGTTGCCGTCGGCAGCGGAGCGAAGACTGAAGCCGCATTGGATTACTCGACTTCGGGTCCCGAACCGCTCGACTTTGTCCGTACTTACTACGGCAATATCAGAGCGACATATAGATCCGGCCCCGGCAGCGCCAGAGCGATCGATACGTCCCGCTTCGGCCTGGCCTGGCGGACGAAATACGACAGCGGGCTGGCCTTTACGAGCGCTTCGCCGGCCGTTCCCGCAAACGATGATCGCGTCAACCTGATGATGCCGGACGGGATGGAGCTGGCCTTCATTTACAGCTCTTCCTTGTCGAAGTGGCGGCCCGCCTATTTCAATTGGACTACGTCGTCCTCCACTCGAAAGTGGACGGCACCGCGCTCGGATATCGACATAGCGTTCGATATCGTCGGGACCGAGGCGCGCGTTACTTATAAGAATGGCGATGTATGGGCATACGGCCTCAACGGACTGCTCAACGAAATCCGCTACAAATCGGGCTACACCCAGACACTCAGCTATACCGGCGCGAACAACACTTCCATCACGGACAATCTCGGCCGGAGCCTGACATTCACATATAATAGCCTCAATCTTCTATCCAGCATGTCCGCTCCCGACGGCAAGATCTACCAATACACCTATGCCGACCCGGTGGGCGGCTCCCATGCCGACCTTCAATATGTGCTCAAGGAGATCATCTATCCCGACAGCACGCCGGCTTCCGATACGGATAATCCTCGTGTCACCTATCACTATGAGGATACGAGATTTCCCTCCGCACTGACCGGCATCACTGATGAGCGGGGCGTACGCTACGCAACTTGGACTTATGACGTGCTGGGGCGGGCTCTAACGAGCACTCATGCCGGTGGCGTGGATAGCTTCACGATCAGCTACGACGATACGAACAATAAACGGACTGTAACGAACCCGCTTGGCAAACAGACCGTCTACCACTACCAACTCTACCAGGGGCGGCAGCGAATAACCAAGGTCGAGGGAAAATCCTCCGCTAATTGCGCCGCCTCGGACACAACATACGCCTATGACTCGGTAGGGCAGCTTGGCTAATACCGGTGCTGGCGGGTGCCGCCATTGGTGTTGGACTGGAGTACATATTGAACGAATGTGCAACTTGGCAAGATCTTGCGATAGCAGGTGCATTTGGTGCTGTTGGAGGACTTGGAGGAAGACTCGCCTACTTGCCATTGAAATGGGCAGGTAGACCACTTGAGTTCTCCCACTGGATTCCCACTAGGTATTTCCGTCCGCAGTCTCCATTTTATAAACCGTGGCTTCCAAATTTCTTGAATAACTCCCTGAATGGCAGCAGAGGCACCCCATGGAGGCATTTCAAACATGATCCATTTCGTTACCCAAGCGGTAACAAAGACTGGGGCAAAAAATGGCTCCCCGAACTAAAGCAACTCGATCGTATCCCTGATTGGATTAAGGGTGCGGTGGGCGGCGGGGCTACTGGATCATATATGGCAGGTGATTCCCGGTGAACGTTTGGCGCATAATTTTCCATCCGCTTCGCTTGCTGAATGAAGCTATCTTCTGTTGGCTCCACAATGGCTCATGGACACTAAGAAGCTACGAACGCGAACTAATAGAAGCAAGCGCCACGAAACTAGCTCCGACAAACCAAGCAGCTCTAGAAAGTCAGCTTGCATCAAAGTTTTTCGTCGAGCGAATGCATCAAGATAGAATCACACGCATACATTTCCATTGGCCCGATTCACTTCAGAAAATGGACTTGCCAGAAGATTACCGGCTGGCGAAACTAAAACTGAGATATGGCCGCCACTCCGTATCGGTCTCGGTCGAAGCCTACAAAGGAAGGATATTCGCTTTGCAATATAACAAGCCACCAAAACCCATTGTACTCGAGAAATTCGAGATAGCTCAAATTGAGTACGGAGGTAAAGCAGATGAAAGCATCGCGCGCTCAATTGACCGCGAAGAACATGGCGATGAGTATTCGTAATATAGTGGTTCCACGACGTGTCTGCTTGCTTGAATCATTTTACCAGCCGGCGCCAGCAACCAATTGAATTGACTCAGGAAATTCCACTCCCATCGGCCGCGAAGAAATGCATGTGCTCGCGCGCAGCGGCGATGGGAATCGCTCACCCGGCTTGAGCTTGGTCTTGCCCGTCGTCTTAATGATGAGAAGGTCGGTGGCGTTATCCGGCTTGACATAGACGAGAGACTCGCCGCCCAGCCTTTCGACGAGCGCCACTTCCGCCGTGAACAAGATCTGCCCCGCGGCCTGACCGGCGGAGAGATTTTCGGGCCTGATGCCGATCGTGATCCTCTCGTCCGGCCAGGAGGGTGCTGACCCAAAGCGGCAGCACGACGACCCGGAACGAGAGCTATCCGGCGACATCGAACCGGATCGTTGACGTCACCACCAACAGCACGCTCACCCACAGCTTCACCTATGACAATGCCGGCAACATCGCCACCGATACGCAAGGCAGCGATGTCACGGCTTACGGCTACAATGCCAGGAACCGCCTCGCCACGGTGACGAAGAACGGCAGCCTGTGGGCGACCTATCAGTACAATGCCCTGGAGCAGCTCGTCTCCCGCACGGTGACGGCGCCGGCCGGCCCGACGGGCACTGTCCAATATGTCTATGATCAGCAAGGCCAGCTCGTTGCCGAGGCCGATGCGGCGACGGGCGCGACAGTGCGCGAATATATCTGGCTCGACGACATGCCGGTCGCGGTCGTCACCGACATCGCCGCCCTGACGCTGACGATCTATTTCGTGCATGTCGATCACCTGAAGCGGCCGGTCGCCATGAGCGATGCGGCGAAGGCCATGGTCTGGCAGGCCAAGTGGCTGCCTTTCGGCACCGCCTCCAGCATCACCGGCACGGCCTCGCTCGACGCCCGTTTCCCCGGCCAATGGTTCCAGATCGAAAGCGGCCTCCACTACAACTGGCACCGCCACTACGACCCGAGCATCGGCCGCTACACCCAGCCCGATCCACTGCGATTCGTCGATGGGCCGAGTGTGTTTGCTTATGCGGGCAGTACGCCACTAATGACTAGCGACACCACCGGCAGGCAAATGGAGCCGGAGCAGAGAGGATTTTCCGACCTGTTAAAAGGCTTGGGCATTATAAAGGGGCCTCTATGGTGCACACCCGGGGAAGATGATCCAACATTCCCTCCTTACATGAACCAAGAAAAGGACCCGAGCACTCCTACTGGAAGGCGCGGCAATCCAATAGAAGTTGAGCCTGGCACAAGTCAGCCTACGAACATTGGCGGTCGTGATTACACAGGCCATGCTTTGGATCGAATGCAGGGCCGTGGCGTCCCGCCCTCGGCCGTTGAAGATGCCATTGACAATGGCAGCTCGGTTCCCGGTAGAAATCCTGGCACAACTGTGCATACCGGTAACAATGGTGTAACTGTCGTGACTGGAAGCGGTGGTCGTGTCATCACAGTAATCACAAAGTAGGTCGGTGATGAATGAAGGTCTTGAGCGGCAACTCAAAACTCTAGAAGGGGTAATCAGGGCGTACCGCGATGAGCAAATCACTCTGAATACCCTGATACAGCGCATCGAAGGGATCGCTGAATTTATTGATACCCCTTCCTGCAAGGAGGAAATATTCCCGATTCTTCTCGTTCTTGAGCAGATTAACGCTGTCAATCTTGACACTAAAGCTCAGCTTTCGGCCAGTCAGAAAGCTGACATAAAATCTGCGCTGCAGGACGTTGATTCACTTATCAATAGATTTTCGAAAGAACCGTCACCTTGATTCTGCTTTAGCTTCCACAACTTTCTTGCCCATTTGCGGTTTATTCCCTCCAACAGGTCGTAGACTCCGACGTGGCGCCGCCGCGGCTCTGAGTGCTTCTCGACGCTTCCGTCGCGACGCCGGCCGATGGTGGGCGCATCGCAACGGCTTCGGCGAGGCGATCCAGGAAGCGAGCCCCGATGCCGGTACCACGGTTTATGTCCGGGATGCCCGCGGCCTCATTACCCAGGCGACCGACGGGCGCGGTGTCGTCACGAACTATACTTACGACAATATGGGCCGCGAGACCTCGCGCAGCCTCCCCTCGGCGGCGGGCGAGACGGTCACCTCGACCTGGGATTCCATCGCCTCCGGCAACAAGGGTATCGGCCGCCTGACCTCGCTCGGCGACGAGTCGGGCGCGACGGCTTTCGTCTATGACGCCCGCGGCAATGTGGTGAGCGACAGCCGGACCATTGGCGCCAACACCTATGCCACCTCCTATGCCTATGATGCCGCCGACAATATTTCAGAGATCGTCTATCTCTCCGGCCGGCTCGTGACCATCACCCGCAATGCTTTGGGCCAGGTCTCGGGCAGGGGATCAGAAGATGTTTGAAGAAGGCCGCAAGAAGTATCAAGATCAAATAGATGCAATGACTGCAGGCCGCGTGTATCCTTTGAATTACCGTAGCTTTTTGCGGTCCGTTGATGCATACAATTTCTTAATTGACGGGCACAATGAAAGATGCCCGAAACATACGGTCAAGAGAATAGACGCGGGGGCGTAAGTACCGGACATGAGAGGGAAGCAATCAAACCTGCTCGAAGATATGACTGAAGACCCCGATCTGGCTTTTGCGCTCGGAGTCCGCTTTGAATTCGGTTGGGGGGTGAAGCCCAATTTGAAATCGGCCCTAGAGGTATATCAACAGAGTAAGCTCGCAAAACATAAAGCAGCCCTTTACCGCAGCTGGAAAGTGATTCTAAAACTCCGCACTACGGATAGTGAACTCAAGCGTATTGCGGCTTTGTCGCTTAAGAAGTCTGCCGCACTCGGCTACCCGCCAGCGATGTTCGATATCTTCCTGTACGGCCCTCCTTTTCTTGGGTTGTCCGATACCAACGCAAAAAAGTGGCTTACTCGAGCTGCAGCCGCGAAGGACAAGGCTGCAATGATGACGCTGGCGACTAATTTGCTGCAGTCCGATAAAGCTACCAGGTCCTCGCAAAAAAGAGCTGAACAGCTCCTAAAAGAGTTAGTCAAAGAAGATCAGGCGCAGGCCAAATTTCTTCTTGCAAGAGAATGGTTGAAACAGAATCAGAAATCCGCCCGGGCCTTATCACTTATGAAGGAAGCAGCCGAGGCCGATTACCCCGCTGCGAATCAATTCTTCAAGTGGGCTTATCATGATGGGACTCATGGACTAAAGCGTGACGTCCGCTTATCCGAAAAATATTCCAAGCGCGCTGAAGCCTCGATGAAATCACTATTAGATTTTGGGAATTTGGAATAGGACTAATCCCAATATGAGGGAGCAACTTTTCTCGCTGCTCTATTCTAGGACTTGCCAACAGGATTGTCGGGCGTCGATCGCTTATGTCCGACCACTTGAATCACTTTGCGCGCTCTTGCCCGTAAGCCTTTGAGATACTTAGGAAAACCTGCTGCCGTCAGCGGCGAAGAAATGCATGTGCTCGCGCGCTGCGCCGACGGGGATCCGCTCACCCGGCTTGAGCTTCGTCTTGCCTGTCGTCTTGATGATGAGAAGCTCCGTGCCGCCGGCCGGCTTGGCATAGACGAGAGTCTCGCCACCCAGCCTTTCGACGAGAGCTACTTCCGCCGTGAACAAGATCTCCCCTTCGGTCTGACCGGTGGAGAGATTCTCGGGCCTGATGCCGATCGTGATCCTGTCGTCCGGTTTTGCGGCCATGCCGCCAATATCGAGAACGGTATCGCCGACGCTGAGCCGTGCAGCCTGGCCCGACACAGAGACGACGACGGCTTCCAGGAAGTTTATCTTCGGCGAGCCGATGAAGCTCGCGACGAAGCTGTTGGCGGGGTTGTCGTAGAGCTCCATCGGCGCGCCGATCTGCTCCACCTGGCCGCGATTGAGCACCACGATCCGGTCGGCGAGCGTCATCGCTTCGATCTGGTCATGGGTGACATAGATCATGCTGCGCCGGGTCATCTGATGTAGCCGCGCGATCTCGAGCCGCGTCTGGCCGCGCAAGGCGGCATCGAGATTGGAGAGCGGTTCGTCGAACATGTAGACCTGCGGGTCGCGCAGCATGGCGCGCCCGATGGCGACGCGCTGGCGCTGGCCGCCCGAGAGCTGCGAAGGCCGTCGCTCGAGCAGCCCGTCGAGCTGCAGCGCCTTCGCGACCTCGGCGATCTTGGCCCTCCGCGCCGGCGCCGGAACGCCTCTGACCTTGAGGCCGAAGCCCATATTCTCGGCGACCGTCATATGTGGAAAGAGCGCATAGGTCTGGAACACCAAGGCGACATTGCGTTGGGGTGGCGCCAGCTCATTGGCGCGCGCGCCATTGAGCCTGATCTCGCCGGCCGAGACGGTCTCGAGTCCGGCCACCAGGCGCAGGAGCGTGGACTTGCCGCAGCCGGAAGGACCGACAAAGACGCAGAGTTCGCCCGCCTCGATCCCGAGCGTTACATCCTCGAGAACCGGCGTGCCGCCAAAATCCTTGTAGACATGGTCGAACTCAATATGCGCCATCATCGTCCTCGAACCGATACGCCATGAACAGCGTATCGTTCGGAAGATCGGCTGACGAGAGGGGGATGAAGCCGAGATTGCGGTAGAAGGACTGGGCGGCGGCGTTCTTCGGGTTCACCTGGAGATGGACGCCGGGCGAGCCGAGCCGCGCCAGCTCCTCCAGGATCGTCTGCATCAGATGGCGCCCGATGCCCTGGCCGCGCGCCTCCGTCAGGAGATCGATATGGACATGCGACGGGTAAGGCTGGAGCACCGGCGGGAACTCGAGGAACAGGTGATGCACCGCATGGCGCACCCAGTCGCTGCCCTGCCAAAGGCCTGAATCCTCGCCCGGATCGGCGTGAAGCTTCTGCAGTCTCGGCAGCCATTGGCTTTTGAGCCGCTTGTTGAAGTCCCTCGTGTCCAGTGCGCCGAGGACGTAGCCGGCGGGGCCGCGGGGTCCGTGGAGCGTAAAGGCAAGATCGGGCTCGAGCATCACATAAGGCCCGACAAAGAGCTCGCCCAGAAGGTCCGGATCATCCTGCAGATGGGTCGCGTCCTTGCCGGCATCGCCGGTCCTCAAGCACACACGGTAAAGCGCCGGAAGGTCGTCGGGCGTCGCGGCACGCAGGCGATAGGACTCAAGATTCATGGGTATAATGTCCATTGGGATCACGCTGCAGGAGTTGTTGGAGGGCTTGGGTGAAACCTTGCCGATAGGTGTTCGGCAGACGGTCGTGGTGCGGGAAATGTGCGTCCTTGGCGGGCTTCGTCGCCAGCCAGTCGAGATAATGGGTGAGCGTCAGAAGCTCCTCGCGGCACTCCCACAGATAGGGCTGGAATGTGTAGAAGAGATCACGATTGGCGATCTCGGTGAGGTCGTCGAAGAGTTTTGAAACGCGCTTGAGGAAATCGCGGATGGTCGCGAGCCCCCTCTTCCAGTTCAAGGCCTCGGATGCTTGAGCTTCGGCGAGAAGGCGGCGCGCGGTCGCCACGATGTCGCGCGATTGCGGCCCCGGCTGGAACGGCTGGTAGAGGAGGTCGGCCAGCAATTCGATCTGATCCTGATCGAGAAGCCGTGCCTGATCTGATGAGGCATACCGAAACCTTGGCCGCCAGGCCCGGCATGTCGCGCTGAGCGCCGTTGTTTCGTCATAGGACACCCCGTTGAGGAACTGTCCCAGCGTGTGGACGGCCGGGAAATCGGCTTCGAATTCATTGTTCGGGTTGGTGATGAAGCCAGCGATCTCGGTCACGATATTGCTCTTGCGCCCGCCCAAGGGCCCCAGATGCACACGCCGGATGTCATAGTCATTGGCATGGAAATTCTCCCAGATCACCGGCTTGCGCCGGAGCACCTGGGCCACGTCATGCAAGGACCGGGCCGTGATTTCCGCCGACACGATCTCAGGCCCCGTCCAGAAGATCTCGATGCCGGGCGCGAGCTTGGCGCCGATCTCATCGAGATAGGCCGACCGGCGCACATCGCCGCCCGCCATTCGCCCGCAATATTCGGTCGGGCAGAAGAACAGCTCGCGGTCAGGGCCGAGCCCCTTCACGAAATCATGCACCGCGTTGGCGACATGCGCCTGTGCTGCGGCAAAGGACGGGAAAAGCTTTTGGTCCTCCGCGCCGAGAACGCTCGGGACATCATCGAAAAGCAGCACGAAAAGGCGCATGCCGAGACCGTCGAGCTGGGCGAGCTTGCGGGTGAGTACGTCGATCTCCCGGGGGTCACCGTGACGAATGTCGAGACAGGGCGAGATGGCGCCCATGAGCGCGATGCCCCGCGCCTTGGCCGCCTGGGCGAGGTCGGCAAGGCTCTTCGCCTCCCTCTCGTCATAGAGCTCGCGCCAGCGCGCCCTGATCTTGATGTCGTCCTTCGGCGCATAGGCGAAGACATTCAAGCCTGCGGCCTTGATCCAGTCGAGCATCTCGACCCGCTGCGCCCCTGACCATGGCCGGCCGTAGAAACCCTCGATGACGCCGCTATAGAACATGCTCGCTTTCACTCCGCGACCTGGGCGACGAGACCGCGCATGACATGCCGTTGACAGGCGAAATAGAAGATCATGATCGGAATGGTGGTGATGGTGAGGGCCGCGAAGATGAGGCTGTAATCGGTCGAGTGATAGCCCGAGAAGCGCACGATGCCGGCGGGCAGCGTGCGCTTGTCGTCGTCGCTGATGAAGAGCAGCGCGAACAGGAGCTCGTTCCAGATATTGATGGCATTGAGGATGGCGACGGTGATCATCGCCGGCTTCACCATCGGCATCACCACATGCCAGAAGATCTGGAACCGGTTGGCGCCCTCGAGCAGGGCCGCCTCCTCCATCTCGCGCTTCAGCGTCTTGAAATAGCCGCCGAGCAGATAGGTGGTGAGCGCCAATACCCAGGCGCCGTTGGTGAGGATGAGGGCCCACAAGGTGTTGATGAGACCGAGCGCGCTCAATTGCGTGAACAAGGCGATGGCGACGGCGGGCGGCGGCAGCAAAAGGCCGACGAGGAAGAGCCGCGACAGGAGCCGGCGACCGGGAAATTCCAGCCGCGCGAAGGCATAAGCCGCCATGGCGGCGAAGAGCACGGAAAAAGTCACGGCAACCCCGGTGACGATGACGGTATTGAGGAAAAGCGCGCCGAGCCCGCCTTCGTTCCACGCCTTGAGGAAATTTTCCCAGCGCCATTCCGCCGGCAGGCCGAAGGGCGAGCGGAAGATCTCGCGATTGGACTTGAAGGCCGAATAGACCATCCAGATCGCCGGGAAGCACATGACCGCGACGATGCCGCTGCCGAGGCCGAATTGCAGCCATTCGCCGGGCGTCCTGGGCCTCGTCGTCGTTCCCCTTCTCCCGTTGCGAAGCAATGGGAGAAGGTGCGCGAAGCGCGGATGAGGGCTCTTTCGAGCAGTGTGCCCCGACCTCAACGAGGATTCCTGCTGAGACAAAGAGCCCTCACCCGGCCTTCGGCCACCCTCTCCCATTGCTTCGCAACGGGAGAGAGGGAACATCGGGGGCGGCTCGCTCACTTCAAGAACTCCCATATGTGATTGTCCTCCCCACGCCTGCGGCGTGGCGGAGGGAGAGTGAATGAAAGCCACATGCAATGTCCTCTAATATTCGACGACATGGCCCCGCTCCGCATAACGCAGATAAACGAGCGAGATCAGGCAGACGACGGTGGTGAGGATCACGGTGAGCGCGATGCCGTAGCCCAGCTGATCATTGTCGAAGGCCTGCTTCATGATCCAGGTCGCCGGCACTTCCGTCGAGTTGTAGGGCTGGCCGTTGGTCATGGTGAAGAACAGGTCGAAGCCGGCAAAGCCGCCGGTGACGGCGAGCAGCACGGCGACGAGGACATTCTGCTTGAGCAGCGGCAGCGTGATCTTGAAGAAGCACCAGAGGGCACCCGCCCCTTCGAGCCGTGCCGCTTCATAGAGATGGCGCGGAATGCGCCTCAGCGCTGCGAAGAACAGGATCATGTAGAGGCCGGCGAATTTCCAGCCCGAGACCAGCATGACGCAAAGGAGCGCGGTCGCGGGCTGCGACAGCCAGGGCTGCGCCCATTGGGCGAGGCCGAGATTGGTGAGCGCGGCATTGATGATGCCGGTGCGGTAGTCGAAGACGAAGGTCCACAGGACGCCCGCCGCCGACATGGAGAGAACCACGGGCGAGAAGAACAGCGCTCTCAGCGTCGCGAAACCGGGCCGGTCGCTGTTGAGCAGCACTGCCATGAAGAGGCCGAAGCTCACCTCGAAGACGAGCGTGCCCAATATGTAGAGGCTGACATGCAGATAGGAGGCGAGGTGGATCTTGTCGCTGAAGGCGCGCTCGAAATTGGCGAAGCCGATCCAGCGTGCCTGACCGATGCCGTCCCAGTCGGTCATCGAATAATAGACCGAAGATCCGAGCGGCCACAGGACGAAGGCCGCATATAAGACAAGTGCCGGCACGACGAAGAGAATTCCCGTCGTACCGGCCCTTATCGCTCCTGTCGCACTTTCGGAGTTCGTGGAATGGTTCCCAGAGCCGCTCCCGGTCACTGCTTGCGCATGCCTTTCACGCGGTCGTCGAGCCAGATCAGCGCGTCCTTCGGCGTCTTCTCGCCGCCCGCCACATAGGCCGCGGCCTGGTAATAGGCTTCCGCCACTTCGACCGGATAGGTCGTGTCGGGCGGCGGCACGAGCGACTGGGCGGTGTTGAGGAGATCGGCCATGGCCTTCGTCTTCGGGTCGAGCTTGGCCTTTTCCATCACGCCCTTGACCGGGCTGAAGCTGCCGGCCTCGGCCCATTTGACCTGGTTTTCGGGCGTGGTGAAGAAACGCAGGAAGGTCAGCGCCTCTTGCGGATTTGCGCTCTTGGCACCGACGGCGAAGCCGGTGAGCGTGCCGATCACGCTGTCCTTCAACGGATGCTTGGGATCGATCAGCGGGGTGTTGAACTCGTCATAGTCGAAATCCTTGTCGGCGAGGTCCGCCGCCGAGGAGACGAGCCAGGAGCCGATCGGATGCATGACGGCGGCCCCCTGGAAGAAGGTGTTCATCGCCGGGTCGGCACCCAACCCGGCAATGTCCTTGTTGAAGCCTTGCGCCTTGCGCAATTCATCGACGAGGGTCAGGGCCTTTTCGAAGTCGGGCGTATTGAAGGGCTTCGCGAGGCGGAAGGCCGCTTCGTAATCGGCGGGCGGCACGACGCGGGACGCGATATGCGATGCCCAGTTGCCGAGCGGCCATAATTCCTGATTGCCGATGACGAACGGCGTTTTGCCGGAGCTTGAGAGCTTCTTGGTGAGATCGACGAGCGCCGCCCAATCCTTGGGAACCTCAATGCCCGCTTCCTTGAAGAGCTGCTTGTTGTACCAGATGACATTGGTGACATCGAGCGTGATCGGGACGAGATAGGGCTTGCCGTCATTGACGGCGCCCATTTGGGCCGAGAAGGCCGGCGCGATGAAGCTGTCCTTCCAGCCCGCCTCGCCCATGGCGGCAGTGAGATCCATGGCGAAGCCTTCGCGGGCATCGCGCCCAATGGGCGCACCCGCCCATTGGAAATAGATCTCGGGCGGCGATGAGCTCTTGAGCTGGGTGATGAGGCCGGTGTCGGAATAGAGATCGTCGTCATAAACGATCTGCTTGATCTTGATGCCGGGATTGGCCTTCTCGAAATCGGCGATGATCGAGTCGAGCGCTTCTTTCTGGGCGCCGCCGGTGATCGAATGGGTGATGCGGACTTCACCTGCTTCGGCGCCATCAGTTGCGATGGCGATGCTGCCGAAGACGAGCGAGCCCAAGGCCAGGAGTGAGAAGACCCTGCATGCGCGCTCTTTCCTGGCCATCATCACATCCTCCGTGCTGGTATGTTTTTGGCATGCTATCGGACTGTTTCATATTAGTCCAGGATTTTCAGGGTAAGGTCTCACAATATTTTGCCCTTACGATAAGTAAACTTATCATGTTGTTATACTTCACATATTCGGAATTTGTCATGCAATATCACAACCTTACCGGGCTGAAATGGAGCGCTCCAAAACCATACCGGTATTGTCATCGGCGCCGGATCACCTTATGGTGAGCAAGTTCCACAACCCGGTGCCAATGACTGAGACTCAGGAAATCCGCCGCCGCATGGATAATTTGACGGGCCCGCTCGGCATCCGGCTGGTCATGGCGATGACGTCCGCGATCGAGGATCGCACTTTGGGAGCGGGCCGGCCCTTGCCGCCGGAACGCGAATTCGCGCATGAGCTCGGCGTCTCGCGCTCGACCTTGCGCCAGAGCCTCGACCAGTTGGCCAAGGACGGCTATGTGGCGACACGTCCCGGCGCCGGCACCTTCATCGCCAACCGCATCTTCAAGCCGATCACCCGGCTCACCGGCTTCACCGATGACATGCTGAGCCGCGGCCTCAAGCCCACCTCGCGCATTCTCGAGCTCAAGGTGATGCCGGTGCCGCCCGATATCTCGTTTCGTACCGGCCTGCCCTTCGGCACGCAGATGATGATGCTCACCCGCCTGCGCCAGGTGGATGACGATGTGATGGGCCTCGACCGATCGATCTTCCCGCTCCAGGCGGTCGGCGCCGATTATGACGGGACGGGTTCGCTCTATGCCCGCATGGATGCGATGGGCGGGCGGCCGCGGCGCATCATGCAGAGCCTCAAGGCGACCGAGGTGCCGGCGGACATTGCCGAGCATCTGGGCGTCAAGCCCGGTGCCGCCGTGCTCGCCATCCACCGCATCGGCTATGGCGCCGCCGGCAATGTGCTCGAGGATGCCATGAGCTGGTATCGCGGCGACCGCTACGAATATATCGCCGAGATCACGGAATGAGTGTCGATGAATGATGTAAGGGGTGGCACGACCGGCATGACGACGCTGACCGACGAATATTACGACAGCATCACCGCGATGCTGAAGGAGTTGGTTTCGTCACAGCGTGACAAGCTGGCGCAGGCGCAGCAATGGATAGCCGATGTGCTGGCGCAAGGCGGCCTCGTCTATGTCACCGGCAGCGGCCATTCCCACATGATCGCCGAGGAGGTGTTCTATCGCGCCGGCGGGGCCGCTCCCGTCCAGGCGATCCTCGATCCGGCACTCATGCTGCATCAGGGCGCCCACCGTTCCACCGTGCTCGAACGGCTCGAAGGCTACGCCCGGGTCGTGCTGCAGGACTATCCGATCGGCCCCAAGGACGTCGTCCTCATCGCCTCCAATTCGGGCCGCAACGCTTTTCCGATCGAGGCAGCCCTCTTCGCCCACGAGAAAGGCGCCAGGACGATCGCCATAACCTCGAGCGATCATGCCGCCCGTGTCACCTCGCGCCACAAGAGCGGCCGCATGCTGCATGAGGTCGCCGACCTCGTCATCGACAATCACGCGCCCTATGGCGATGCCTGCCTGACCATTCCCAATTCCGACAAGCGCATGGGCTCGACCTCGACCATATCCGGCGCCTTCATCGTCAATGCGATCATGGCGGAAGCGGTGGCCAATCTGGCGCGGCGCGGCATCGATGTCGACATCTATCGCAGCGCCAATAGCGGCGGCGGCAGCGCCAATGCCGACGAAATCGTGAAGCGCTGGCGCGCCCGCATCCGCGGGCTGTAGACGTTGATCTAGCTTCGGATCGCCTTCGCAACAATAGTGAGGATTTCGAGGAAGCCTTCCGGGCTCCATGCCGAGCGGCCGATGAAGAGTCCATCGATATGCGGTTGGACGACAAGCTCGGCCGCATTGTGCGCGCTGACGCTGCCGCCATAGAGGACTGGCGGCGTCCGGCGCAGAATGCTTTCCGCAACTGCGGCAATCCGGGCCTGCTGGTGATCGGCATATTCAGCGCCGGCGGGAATACCGTTGGCGCCGATGGCCCATACCGGCTCATAGGCAAAGCCGATGGGCGCGTCTTGCTCCGCCTCCGTGAGAAGGGCGAGTGCCCCTTCAACTTGAGTAGCGAGGATTTCTTCGGCACGCCCTGCATCGCGTTGCGCCAGCGTTTCTCCGACACAGATCAGCGGCATCAGGCCGTGACGCACGGCCGCCGCCGTCTTGAGGCCGACCGTCCGGTCCGTCTCGCCGAAATGCTCGCGCCTTTCGCTGTGACCGAGCTCCACCAGATCGACGCCGCAATCCGCCAACATCACCGGTGATATCTCTCCCGTCCAGGCACCGGCGCCCTCCCAATGCATGTTCTGTGCGCCGACCTTGACGCCTGTCCTCACCAGCATCCGCTTCACGTCACGGATCGCCGTGAAGGGCGGGATGACAAAGGCCTGGATATTCTCATCGATGGAGGGCGCAAAGGCCGCGAGCGTGTCGGCAAAGGCCTGGGCCTCGCCCAGGGTTTTGTTCATCTTCCAGCTCGTGCCGATCCAGCAGATCCGGCTCAGGACTCCCCGCCCTGTCCGGCGGCGCCCCTTCGCGAATGTAACATTTTCCACTGCGCCCGCTCCCCCTGCGACTATCGGCTAAACCAGATTAAGTATAATTATTTCAGCTAGTTAATCTGACTTTTCATAAATTGACCAATACGAGGCGCATCCGAATGTATCATCAATTGACGATATAATATCAAAATCATATGTTAAGTCCGCGCATAAGGAAAGAGGCGCTAATTGGGAGGATCAAATGAAAAGGAAGTTTTGGGCGACGTGCATGACGGCGGCGGCACTGGCCATGTCGATATCGGCGGCCGCCGCCAAGGACAGCTATCGGGTCGCGGTCATCCGCTGGGAACCGAACGACATTTATTTCAACGGCGTGCAACTCGGCCAGGAGCAGGAAAAGGCCCGCATCGAAACGGCGGACAAGGTCAAGATAGAGTTCACTGTCTTCGGCGCCAATGACGCCACCCAGCAGCGCAACGCGCTCGACGCCCAGCTTGCCGCCGGCGTCGACGGCGTGCTCCTGGTGCCCTGGCGCGGCGAATCCATGATCAAGATCGTGAACGATTTGGCCGCCAAGGGGACACCCGTCGTGGTCAGCAACGCCTATGTGCCGAAGGCAAAGGCGACCTTCGTCGCCTTTGACAACGAAGCGGCCGGCCGCAAGGGCGGCGAGGCCATTGTCGGCTGGCTCGACAAGCACCGCGGCCAGGACTGGCGCAAGAGCGAAGGCGTATTCATCGAGCTGCGCTGCATCATCACCGCCTCATTCGATATCGGCCGCAGCACCGGCTATCACTCCGTCCTCGATCCGCTGGTGAAGGAGAATCCGAACCTCAAGATCGAGACCCGCGAAGCCGGCTGCGACGGCAGCAAGGCGCGCAAGGCGGTGGACGACATCATCTCGCGCTATGGCAAGGACAAGATCCTGGCCGTGGCCAGCATTGACGGGACGATGGGCATCGGCGGCGCCATTCCCGCCTTCGCCGCCCAGGAGATGCTCAAGAAATCGGACGATCCCGCCCATATTCCCGTCGCGACCGTCGATGGGACGAAACCCGAGCTCGAGGCGGTGTTGAAGGGCGACCTGACGCATGTCTCCGTCCAGCCGGCGACCGGCGAAGGCATCGTGTCGATGCGCCTTCTCTACGACATGATGAAGAACGGCAAATTGATCGACAAGCCTGCCGAGGCCGGGACCTACCCGATCGAAGGCAAGGAGCTGTGGACACCTGTCGAGATCATCCCTTCCGAAAATTTCGACGGCGCGTGGTACAAGACGCAGACCTACTCCATTCCGGAAGAAGTCAAGCCGGATGATCCGGCAAACTGGGCAAACCAGATGGATGCCAAGGGCAATTGAGCTATGCTTCACCGGCCCCGGCACATGAGACGCATGTACTGGGGCCGGATGCCGGCCACGTGGGACAAGTCAGCATGCAGCATCTTGCCGACCCGACAGTTGGCGGCATCTCCTATCGCCTCACCGGACTGACGAAGCGGTTTCCCGGCGTCGTTGCGGTATCCGATGTCGATCTCACGGTGCGGCGCGGCGAAGTGCACGGCATCATCGGCCGCAATGGCGCCGGCAAATCCGTTCTGATGAGCTTGATCTCCGGCATGGCGCGCGCCACGAGCGGCGGCATCGAGATCAATGACGAGACCGTCGATGTCGCCGGCTACAACCCGATCAGGGCGCATGCGCTCGGCGTATCCCTGGTGCCGCAGGAACCCAAATTCGCAGGTAGGCTGTCGGTTGCCGACAACCTGTTCATGGGCAGGCCGATCGATCGCGGTCTTGGCTTCGTCGATAGAGGGGCCATGCGCGAGAAAGCGAAGGCCGTGGCCGCCGAGGTCGGTCTCGCCATCGACCCCGACGAGCCGATGGTCCGCCTGCCGATCGAAAGCCAGCAGCTGCTGGCCTTTGGCAAGGCGCAATTCATCGACGAAGCCCGCGTCATCTTGCTCGACGAGATCACGGCCTCGCTGTCGCGCGAGCGCAAGCAGATGCTGCTGGCGCTTCTGCGCCGGCTCGTCAAGGCAGCACCTGAGCGGTCCTACACACTGATCTCGCATCATGTGAACGAGATCATGGAATTCTGCGACCGCGTCACGGTCATGCGCGATTCGAAGGCCGTGGCCACGCTCGATGTGGCGCGCACCACCGCCGCCGAGCTCGCCAATTGGATCGTCGGCGACATTCCCGTCACCCGGATCGATGCCAGCCATGGCGCGACGCAGCGCCCAGCATCCCAACCCTTCATCTCGATCAAGGATCTCGCAAGCGCGCCCGGTCTCGCCGGCGTGTCGTTCGATGTCGCCCTTGGCGAGGTAGTGGGCCTCGCAGGCCTCGACGGATCGGGCAAGGAAGAGGCGGTGGAAGCGCTCTTCGGCATGCGGCGGCCCGATGCGGGTGCGATCGCCATCGACGGCGAGGCCGTCGACATCGCCTCCCCGGCGCACGCCATCCGCCATGGCATCGGCTTCCTGCCCAAGCATCGCGAGAGGCAGGCGGTCATCCCGGGGCGGAGCATCGTGGAAAACACCCTGATCTCGAGCTACCGCTCGATCAGCACCGCGCTCGGCCTGATCGATGAGCCGCGCGCCGCGGCCATCACGCGTGAGAAGATGCAGGAGTTCAAGGTCAAGGCGGCAAGCCCCTTCACCGGAATAACCGAGCTTTCGGGCGGCAACAAGCAGAAGGTGCTGATCGGGCGGCTGACATTGTCGAGCCCTCGCCTGTTCATACTCAATGAGCCGACGCGTGGCGTCGATCTTGCCACCAAGCCGGAGATCCTGCGTGCCATTCGCGAGGAGCTTGCGGTCAAGAGCGGTGTGATCATGCTCTCCGAGAGCGAGGACGAGCTGATTGCGGTATGCGACCGCATCATCGTGTTCTTCCGCGGCAAGATTGCCGGCGTGCTCGCGCGCGGCACGCTGGGTTTCACTGTCGCGACCCTCTACAAGGCCATACAGGGAGTTTGATTCGTGTCCGCTCATGTCCATCGGCTGTCCAGGCTCTTGTTCGAACGCCACCTGATCTGGCTGTTGCTGGCCATCCTCGTCCTTTTCGGCGTCAGCATCCGGGGCTTTGCGACCGCCCAGAACCTTCTCAATGTGATGTGGGCCGCCGCTCCCCTGGGCTGCATGGTGCTTGGCCTGTTCCTCGTGCTGCTGATCAAGGAAGTGGACCTCTCGCTCGAATCGACCTTCGCCTTCAGCCCTACGCTCGCCATCGTCGCCATGCTCAATTGGCTGCCCGGCCTCATTCCGCCGATCGTGGCGGTGATACTGACGCCGCTGATCGGTCTCTGCGTCGGCGCCTTGGCCGGCGCTTTTGCCGTCAAGCTCAGGGTCAATGCCTTCCTGGTGACCCTTGCCACTCTGCTCCTCATGCGCGGCGCAGTCGTCTATCTGATTCCGGAGGGCGTCTATTATCTGCCGCCGGAATACACCTATCTCGGCGAGCAACGCTGGCTCGGCATTCCGATCGCGATCTTCGTGTGGCTCCTGCTCTATTTCATTGCCTGGGTGATCATGGAGCGGCATCGCATCGGCAAGGAGATCTATGCCATCGGCAATAACGAGGAGGCAGCCCTCCTCGCCGGCGTCAAGGTCCAGCGCACCAAGATCCTCTGCTTCGCCATTGCCGGCTTCGCCGCCGCCGTCGGCGGCCTGCTCGAGGTCGGACGCCTGCAATCGGTTGTCGCCGATCTCGGCGAAGGCTCGATCCTGATGGTATTCGCCGGCACGATCCTTGGCGGCACCAGCCTGAGCGGCGGCATCGGCCGTCTCTCGGGCGTCTTCGGCGCAGTCATAGTCATTGCCATCATTGAAAACATCATGAATCTGATCGGCATCGAGCCATCTATACGCCAGATGGTGTTCGGCGGCGTTTTGCTCATCGCAATCTATCTCGCGAGCTTGCAGGATCGGTTTGCCACGCGGGTCGACAAAGCATGAACCGTGAGCGCAACAGCTATGCCTAGCCTGATCGGCATCGACATCGGTCTGACCTATGCGAAAACCGTCATCTTCGACGCCGACGGCGCGCAGCTCGCCGTGGCGCGCATGAAGGTCCCGCAGTCGCAAGCCAAGCCGCGCTGGGTCGAACGCGATATGGACGAGCTCTGGCGCATCGCCGTGCTCTCCATCCGGCAGGCCGTCGCCGCCTGTGGGCGCCAGCCCTCGGACATCGCCGCCGTCGCCGTCACCGCTCATGGCGACGGTCTTTATCTTCTTGATGCGGAGAACCGCCCGGTCCGTCCGGGCATACTGTCGCTCGACAGCCGCGCCGGCGAGATCGCCGATGGCTGGAAAGCCGACGGCACCGCCGCCGAAGCCTTGCGCGTCACCGGACAGGAGCCGCATGCCTCGGCACCCTCGGCCCTTCTCGCCTGGGTCAAGCGCCACGAGCCTGCAAGCTACCGGCGCATAAGGAGCGTGCTCGCCTGCAAGGACTGGCTGCGCTTTCGCTTGACCGGAAGCGTGGGCACCGATCACACCGAGGCGAGCACCTCCTTTTCCGATTGCCGCACGCAAGGCTTCTCTGCCGATGCTCTCGCCATATTCGGTCTTGGCGAGATGGCTGAAAGCCTGCCGAAGGTTTCACTCTCGCATGCGATCGTCGGCGGCATATCCCGCGAGGTCGTGGCGGAAACCGGGCTGGCCGCCGGAACACCGGTCGCGGCCGGCCTTCATGATGTGACCGCCTCGGCATTGGGCGTCGGCGGCCACGAGCCGGGTCTCCTCGCGATCATCGCCGGCACCTACAGCATCAACGAGATCGTCTCCACCGCGCCCGCCATCGATCGGCGCTGGTATTGCCGCAATGGCATACTGCCCGGCACCTGGAACAACATGGCGATATCGCCGGCATCGAGCGCCAATTACGAATGGTTCCTGGAAACGCTCTGCCGGGCCGACCAGGAGAAGGCCGACCGCGAAGGGACCTCGATCCACCAATTGCTCGCGGCGGAAATGGAAACGGCCAAGCGCTCCGCGACCGTCATATTCCACCCCTTTCTCTTCGGCTCTCCCTATGGGAGCCTCGCCAGTGCTTCGCTTTTCGGGCTGCGCGGCTGGCATGATCGCGGCGACATTCTCAACGGACTTCTCGAAGGCGTCGTGTTCAACCATCGCACCCACATCGATGCGCTGCGCTCGAAATTTGGCGCCGCCGAAGCCAGGATCGCCGGCGGTGTCTCGCGCAATCCCGCCATAGCGCAATTGTTCGCCGATGCGCTGGGGCTCCCGATGCTGACGACCGAGTCAGATGAAGCGGGCGCCCTTGGCGCAGCACTGTGCGCCGGCGCGGGCGTTGGACTTTATGACGATCCAGTGAGCGCGGCACGGAAGGCCGTGCGCGTGCGCAGCCGATACCTGCCCGACGCGCGCCGGAAGGCTTACCTCGATCGAAAATACGAGCTCTATTGCCATCTTGCGGATGCGATGCAGCCGCTTTGGCCGGCGATCGATCTCATCGACGATCAGGCAAAAGCGGAGTTGCGACCATGAGCACTGCGGCTGCCCGGCGCAACGCCATCGCCGACTATATCATGCAGCACGGCCAGGTCCGGATCGACGATCTGGTGACGCATTTCGGCGTCTCGCGCATGACCATCCACCGTCATATCGAGGAACTGGCCCATCAGGGCATGATCCGCAAGCTGCGCGGCGCGGTCACCGTGCAGCCTTCCGGCCTTTATGAAAGCGCGTTCCGCTATCGCGAGACCGTCGGCAGGAAGGAAAAGCTCGGGCTCGCGCGTGCAGCACTCGCCTATGTCGAGCCCGGCCAGGCCGTCATGCTGGACGATTCCACCACCGTCGCCGCCCTGGCCCCCCTGCTGGTCGATGTGAAGCCTTTGACCATCCTGACCAACAGCGTCCATTCGGCCTCCCACTTCCTCCAGGCCGATGAGATCGACCTGATCAATCTCGGCGGTCAGTTCCATCGCAGCTACAACGCCTATATCGGCATATTGTGCGAGAAGGCGATCGCTTCGGTGCGCGCCAATGTACTGTTCTGCTCGGCCTCCGCGGTCAAGGGCACATCGGCCTTCGTGCAGGACTCGCAAGTCGTCAAGGTCAAGCAGGCGATGATGAATGCATCGAGCCAGCGCATCCTCCTGGTCGATCACAGCAAGTTCAACAAGGTCGCGCTGCATCTGATGGCCGATCTCACCGCCTTCGACAAGGTGCTCGTCTCCGAAGGTCTGCACCCTGAGGAAATCGGCCGTCTCGAAGAAGCCGGCGTCAAGCTGCATGTGGTGAGGCCCAGCGGCAAGTCATGACGGCGCATTTGTCAGCATCCGAACGACATGAGCGATTGCGGGCCATGGCGGCTCAGGGCCAGGTCGATGTGCTGATCGTCGGGGCCGGCGTGAATGGTGCAGGCTTGTTCCGCGACCTGTGCGAGCAGGGCCTTACCTGCCTGATCATCGACAAGGCCGATTACGGCTCGGGCACGAGTGCCGCGCCTTCGCGTCTCATCCATGGCGGGCTCAAATATCTCGAGACCGGCGAATTCGGCCTCGTGGCGCAATCGGTGCTCGAGCGCAACCTTCTGCTTCGCAACGCGCCGCACTATGTCAGGCCGTTGCGCACGGTGATCCCCATCTTCTCTTGGACGAAGGGCTGGTGGGCGGCGGTCCGGACTTTCTTTGGATCACTCAGCGTGCCGCGCAGCCGCGGTGCGCTTCTCATCAAGCTCGGGCTCATGATCTATGATTTCTATGGCTCGCGGCACCGCAGCATGCCGAGGCACAGCTTCGCCGGGCGCCGCCGCTCTCTGGCGGAGATTCCCGAGCTGACGCCGAAGATCGTCGCCACCGGCACCTACTATGACGCGGCCATATCGCATCCGGAGCGGCTGGTTCTCGAACTCATTCTCGACGGCTTGTCGGCCTCCCCCGGCTCGGCGGCGGCGAATTACGCGCTAGTGACGAATTCCGTCGCGGGCGACGTTACAGTCTCATTTGCCCATATGGGCGGCAAGGCAGCCGTGCGGCCGAAGATCGTGATCAATGCGGCGGGACCATGGATCGACCAGGTCAACGTGTCGATCGGCGCGCCCTCGACGCTGATCGGCGGGACGAAGGGATCGCATGTCATCATCCGCAATGACCGGCTGGTGCGGCTTCTCGACGGCCGCATGATCTATTTCGAGGCGGATGACGGCCGCATCTGCCTCATCTATCCCTATCTCGGCCGGGTCCTGATCGGCTCGACGGATATCGAAGCGTCCAATCCCGACGACGTCACCTGCACGCAGGAGGAGATCGATTATCTGCTGGCGAGCGTGCGCGCCCTGTTGCCGGATGTGGCGCTCGAGGCGAGCGAGATCGTCTATGCCTATAGCGGCATAAGGCCGTTGCCGAATTCACAAGCCGCAGCACCGGGCTTGATCAGCCGCGACCATTCGGCACCCGTCATCGAAGCGACAGCCGACCGGCCGTTCCCAATCATATCGCTGGTCGGCGGCAAGTGGACCACTTTTCGCGGTTTCGCCGCGGACGTCGCCGATGACGTGCTGGCTCGACTGGGCCGAGGGCGGAAAATCTCCACCCAAGATCTGCCGATCGGCGGCGGCCGGGATTTCCCTAGCAATGCCGGTCGTTGGATAGAGGGCGTAGCGCAGGCGACGGACCTCGCGCCGAAGCGGATTGCCGAGCTTTTTGAACGCTTCGGCACAAGGGCGCGCCTGGCTGCCGATCATATCGCCGCCAATCTTCCCGACAAACCCGTGCCTGACCTGCCGGACTACAGCTATGGCGAGATCGACTACATGCTGCAGAACGAGCATGTGGAGACGTTGAGCGACATCATTTTCCGCCGCACGACGCTCGGTCTGACCGGCCGTCTCTCCGCTGACAGCTTACGGGCGATCGCTGCCCATCTCGCCAAAAGGCTCGACTGGCCGGCTGAAAGAACCGCCCGGGAAATAGCGGCCGCCGAGGCGAAACTGAAGGTCGGCAACAACCATGTTGACCGCGAGCGAACGCAAGGCGTGATAGCACTCCGGGCTTGATCACAGATCGCCCTGCATTCGCATCTCGACGCAATCCTACATGTCCATCGCCTGGGCGATCTCGATCGTGCCGCCCGCCTTGAGCAGCGGACAGCCCTTGGCCTTCTTGTGCGCGTCATCGAGGCTCGATGCCTCGATCAAACTGTAGCCGCTTGCCGGATTGGCGCCGCCATCGCTGACGAGCGAGCCATCCGACCTGACGGTGCTCGACTTGCCGACAGGATTGCCGCCGTCGATCACCGCGGCACCGAGCGAGCCGAACCAGGCGCCCCAGGCATTCATGACTTCCTGGATCTGGGCAGGATCCGTAGGCGCCTTTGCTCCATGATAGACAAACAAGTACTTCGCCATATTGCTGTTCCTTCTTCGGTCTTGCGTCCCTTACTGTGGACTATCACCAGCGCAAACCCCTTGAACATGGCGAATTCTGTGGTAAATTTCGATCCTCGATTGTGAAAACTTCACAAATGTCCAGCGATCGCCCCTCCGAACGGGCAGTGCTTCGGCGAACCTTGGAGCGGCTCGCCGAAACCGGCATCATTCCCGCCGCCGCGGAGCCGCTCCAGCGCAGCCTGCAAAAGGTGAGCGGCCTGCTCCGCGACGCCGTGCTGGCGGAAGTTCCGGCTTTCTCCAATTCAGGCAACCCCGACGTGGTGCCGGAACTCGCTCGTCATGCCGGCGAACATATCGATGAAATCCGGCGGCTGTTTGCGGGTGGCGAAGCCCAAGGCTTCGATTTCGTCAAGGCCCATGCGCATCGCCGGGCATCGCAGCGATTTCCGCTCGAGGCGATCCTGCACGCCTATCGCTGCGGCCATCGAATCCTGTCCCACTGGATGCGCGATGCCGCCCTTGCCGCCGGCTGCAGCAACCTCGAAGACGCGGTCTCCGCGGTCGCCGACTTTGCCATCGAATATACCGACACCGTCAGCTCGATCGTCACAGCCGAATATGTCGATCACACGCGCGCGCTTGCGGAAGCCGAGGGGGATCGCCGCAGCGAGCTCTTCAACATCCTCCTCAACGGTTATGATGAATCCGACGGCCGTGTCGCCCGGCTGCTGAAACGGGCAGGCTATCTCGAGCAGCGCCAAGCCTATTGCATTGCCGCCGTGCAGCCCGTCAACCCAGCCGAGATGGAGAACCCGGCACGCGCCGAGCGCATCGCCAATGCATTGTCCGAAGCGTTGGCCGCCCTGCCGGTCCGGATGCTCGTCGGCATGCGCAACAATGCGGTTGTCGCCGTGGTCTCGGCCAGACGGCGGCAATCGGGCTGGACGGCGCCGCAAGCCGACCTCGCCGAGCGCCTCCACCCGATGCTTCTGGTCCTGGGTCCGGCCGTTCTCGTCGGCGTGAGCGCCGATCATCCCTCGACGTCGTTCCTCCCAAGGGCCCTGCATGAAGCGACGATCGCTCTCGATTTCGCCGGCGTGGAGAACCGTGTCGTGCAATTCGCCAGCCTGCCTATACGCGGCCTGCTGGTTCATCGTGGCACTGAATATGTGAAATCCTCAGCCCCGAACTGGGTGGCGCTCCTCGTCAACGCGGATAGGGCGGCGGGCGGCGCTCTCATCCGGACTTTGCGTGCTGTCGCCGATGCCGATATGAATATGCAAAAAGCTGCCCGCATCCTCGGCAAACACCCGAACACGATCTACAGCCGGATCGAGCGCATCCGGGAGCTGACCGGGCTCGATGGTCAACGCTATCACGACCTGACGGAACTGCTGCTCGGCGCCGATTGCGCGGCAACTGATACACGTTCTGGCGCGTGATCAGGAAAAGTGGGCACCGGTTTTCTGCCCGATCACGCGCCAAATATAAGATTCCGATCACGTTTATCACTTCAGGTCGACCGACCTGAAGTGATCGTGATGAGCAGAGGCCAATGCCTCCATGCCTCCAGTCTGGGAGCTTGAATCACGTCCGGACCAACACTTTCAATGACAAACAGCCATGTCTGGAATTGCCTGCTAACCGGCACAAGGGCCGAAGCTGCCAAATCGACGCGTTTGACCCCAAGCGGACTTTCGGAATTGACTTGTTCAATGTCAGAGTCTGACCCATTTCGGAAGTTGAAGGAGCCGTCGTGCTCTCACTGCGCAAGATCCTTAGGCGCCCCTGGTTTCGTTTTGGCGGCATCTGCAGGCTCGCCCTGCATCAGACTCTTTAGCCGACCGATGAGCGCGGACAGCCGCGTCGGATAATCCGACGTGAAGGTCCAGTAGTGCCCGCCGATCGAGGTCTCGCCCGCAGCGAGCCCGCGGTCCTGTGGGGTCAGGTGATAGAGGATCGTGAACAGCACGTCGCTACTGACCCACGGATCGTCGTACCAGAAGGTGTGCGAGAAGGTGGAGAGGCCGGGAATGTTCTCAGGTCGAACGCGGATCAACTCGAACCCATAGGTGTTGGTGGCATCGAGCAGCCATTGCGTGGCCTCCGGGCTGAGTTCTCCCATGTCCGGCCGTCCGGCCCGGGAGGCATTGTTGACCAACCGCGACAGCCGCAGTGCTTTGTCGTTCATGTTGACCGCCACCGTCGTTCGTGAGACGTGCGAGGCGTAGTCCTTCATGTCGGCGACGAAGCTCCGAAAATCGGCATCCGGCGCGGCGAAATAGACTTCGCCGATCCGTGGGTCGGGCGCACCGGGCTCCATCGCGTCGCGGCCCACAATGGCCAGCCCGTTACTGCCAACCGTGCCGCCGGCGCTGTAGGTCAACACGTCAAGCTTCTTGGCGGACGTGTTCTCTGCGAGGAGTTTCATGAGCCGCGCAAGTTGAGGTGCCGATCGCTTCGCGGTCACCGGATCGCGCCAGTAAAGAAAGAAATTCTCCGCCGTCGGCCATGCGAATAGAAGCACGACGCCGTTGCGCCCGGTGAAGTGCTGGAGCTGCGCCGCCTGGCCCGCGGCGCGCTCCAGATTGGTCATGGCACCGTGAACATATATGATGACGTCCTTGTCGCGGCTCGCTGCGATCGCCGTGTCGATCTCCGCGAACCAGGCTTTCGCCTCCGGGGTGAGGGGCGCATCGGGGCTGACGCTCGCCTGCTCATTGACGGTCTGAAGATGCAGATAGGGCCGTGGATCATCGCTCGCGCGTGTCGACCATTCAAAGATGCGGTCGAGCGCCGTGGCATCATCGCCGATCCTGATCGTCAACACCCCGGTATGGAGAGGCTCGCCGGGGACACGGGCATACTCGCGTTTAGCCGGGGAACCCCGCACTTCGCGGTTCGTGGCGTAGAACAGCTTGATCTCCGGATCGCTGACTCCTTCGAATATGTCGCTGGTTCTATCATCGAGAAAGAAGGCTGGAGCCGGCATTAGACGCATGGGCGGTTGGTAGAATGAGCGCGCGATCGCGACACCGCCAGCGACGACAATCAGTGTGAAGAGGATGAGCAGTAAGCGGCGCATGGCGCTAGTTGGACCTGAACAGCAAGGGCGATCGGTCGAAGAGAATCATGCTGATCTCCGGTTACGGCGCATCGATCGTCTCACCAGCCCAACGCACGAGGTATTCGTAGCAGGATTAGACGACTTTCGAAACAGCGCGTCGAGCCCCGCGATCAGCTCGCCAGTCTCGCCGCGGGTATCGATGCCGCCATTGGGATCGATTAACAGAGCCCGGAAAGTAATTTATGAGGCCCTCTCGAGGTTTCGTCACGACGCGAATGGTTTGCCTCGACGGGAACCGACCACAATCCCTGGTAGTTACAGAGCTTAGTCTGCACAGGGAAAACCAGCCGAACCGGACGTACTGGTCAAGCAGTCGCTCAGCCATGTCGGTTATTGGCCTAAGGCGACAACCCAGCTGCCAATTTGCGATGCCCGGTTTTGAAGGGAGAACTGCCGCACAACGCACCTAGTCAGGAAGCTGGATCAGAGGGATGGCCGGTACGCGGTTTATGCGAGCGAATAGATCCCTTGCGAAAACAGATACACCCGCCGAACAGAGCGCTGTACACGAAACATACTGCCGATGTTCTGATCGAAATTTCGCGGCCATGGCCCGGCTTGCTACCGGCTCGACCCGATAGCTAATGACCCGAAGCGAAGAGGTCGTCGTACATCACTACGCCGCGCAGTTCCACAATTTCTTGCATATGCCTGCGCCGCGATTTAGACTCAGGCTCAGCGCCAAGATGGCAATATCGTGATCGGCAGGATCCGAATGATCATTGCAGGTGTGCGAGAACCAGACCCGACAGTTGGTCTGCAAGAAGCTGGTTTTTCCGACAGATGGCCTTGGCAAGGAATACCTCCAGCCTGGCCGAAGCTCGGCGCAATCGCCGTCGCATGCCTCTTCGGTCTTGCATGGAGCTCGCCCGCTGCCGCCGCCGAAAATGACCACGGTCTGGTTTATTCGGTCTGGTTTGCGCCCCCTGGACCGGATGATCCCGAAGTCCCGCCTCTGACCGCCCAGGACCAGGTCCGCTATTGTGGGGCGGCCGAGGAATGGTCGCGGCGGATCTGGGAAGTCACCGACGGCTCGCACCTGATCTATCAGGTGCATTTCTTCAGCGGCTATCAGGACAAGCCACCGTCAACAATAGAGGTCGAGTGGCGACGCTGGAAGGACACCCCGAACGCAAATGATTGTAGCCAATGCTTCCACATGTTCGACACGTTCAAGGGTTGCTCCAAGGACTACGCCTTCGAGAACGGTGAACTGAAGGCCAGTCTTGCATGCACCGGCGCGGGAGAGGTCTGTTCATCGGAGGATCCTGCCGACCTGCGCGAGGCATCCTGTCAAATCGGTGGCGAGCCCGTCCCGACACCGACCGCAGACCTCGGCTGGGTGATGGCGCATGAGAACGCACATTCCCACTACAATCTCTCGGACGAATACATACCGACCTCCTCACCGCAGGTCTACGGCGGCTACGGCGTTTGTGTGGGCGAGGCCGGCAATCAGGGCACCGACAAGACCTCAATGATGGCCAAGCGAATGCGCAACCATTTCTGCGATGGCGAAACCCACGTGTCGCAGCGCCCGGTACGCAATCTCGCAGGCGAAATCGTGCTGGATGACGAAGGCCAGCCGACCATGGTACAGAACCCGAACCATCCCGATGGCGTGTGGGTGGACGCGCTCGCAACCGACTGGCAAAAACACCCGCTCGAATACTCCGGCAGCTACGACAACGTGCCCGCATTCCCTGGTCTTCCCATTCCCCACCTCGATAGCGGAAACCCGGTGCAATTCTGCGTCTGGCATTTCCAGGGCGATGGTAAACCCATAAATGACGCCCTGGTACTATTGGATAAGTCTGGCAGCATGGGCTTCCGGCATCCCGCGTTCGATGACGGGCCGACTGCTCTGGAGGCGGCGTCACAGAGCGCCCTTTCGTTCTACAATTCGCTGCGCGACGACAGGCTCGGCGGCATCCTGGCCTTCGACACGGAAGTCGCCGAGCTTGTGCCTTATGGACCGAAGGCCGACGACGCCCCGTCGATCGATGTCAGCCACGGCGGAAACACTGATCTGTGCCGCGCGATCCGCGAGGGCGGTGATGCAATCAAGGCAAAGGCGCCCTCCGCGGACTTCGGCGGAGGTCAGCAGATACTGCTTTCCGATGGACGCCCGACCGTCGAAGGTTGCAATACCGATGCCGAAGTCCTGCAGGCTGCGATGGATGCTTGCAACGGTGGGCTTGAGGGGGTGGGGGTCGCCACCAATACCGTGGCCTTCGGCGATGCCGACCGCGAGTTGCTGCGCCAGGTCGCCGACGTATGCGGAGCCCAGACGACGGCCCTTCTCGTGCCGACGTCGGCGGTCGAAATCGAGGGTCAGATCACTCAGCAATCCACACCGCTGCAGATACGCACCGCCCTGGCACGAAGCGGTCGCTTTGCACGAAATCACCGCGAGGTCCTGCACGTTGATGCGCCGCTTGCCCCGATCCGCGACGATGTCTTCGTCGTTCCTCCGGGGACATCCGAACTGGCGGTTGAATGGATGGGCGATGGTTTCGAGCATGTGTTTCTCTCGGATCAGAACGTCATCGATTGCCGGTTCGCCAATCTCGACTTCCGGCTGGTCCGACCTAATGGAACAGTCGTCACCGACAGCGAAGCTCCGGTCGCGGACGAGCTCAAAGAGCTGTCCAGGACGATCCGTCTGAAAACCCCCGAACCAGGCACCTGGCGGGCACGCATCGAGGTCGGTGACAAGTTCATTTGCCACCCCGCTTTTCCCGGTATGCACGTTTGGGGCGATTACGACCCGCGCGTGGCTGCGGTCGCATCGGTCAGCGTTGCGAATATCTCTCCGCAAATGAAGGTCTCGCCAACAGTCGCGGCGCGGGATATGCCGGTCAAAATCACTGCATCGATGGTTCTGTCGGGTAGCGCCCGGATAACGGCAATAACGGCTTCGGCCAAGGTTACCCACGACAGCGGCACCGATTATGGCGTCACCTTGTTCGACGACGCGACCCACGGTGACGAAACCGCGGGGGATGGAACCTATACCGGTATCTTTAACGAGGATCGCGCCGCGCTGGCCGACGGCGGCTACCGGGTAGTCGTGTCCCTTGTTTCGGCGGCACGATCTGCGACGCCGGTTCCCGCCGGCGACGCCGGGCTCGAAATTGCCGGCGGACCGCTGCCATCGGCTCCTGATGCGGCTTTCACTGTCGAGGACAGCTTTGTCTACAGGGATTGCGTGATGGGAAACGGGCTGGCCGGAAGTACCTGCGGTGATCGCTTCGCGATCCCGAGCGGTCCTGGACCTGGCAACGATTGCTCCATCCCGCTGCCGCCCGGCAGTTCGCGCAAAGGCATCATGATCGAAACAAGGGGGATGCCAATTGGCGAACGGGGCGTCGTCGTCAGCGGCGGCGTGGGTGTACGTGTGCGCAAGGTCGAAACCGTCAGCTATGATGCGAAGACGCGGCGCGGCCTGATACGCTTCGATGCCGAGGCGACCTCGGCGGCCCCTGACGAGCCGCGTCACTTCCGGGTCAGTTTTGCCGGACAGTCGATCAGCACACGCGAATGCCGCCCGCCGATCCGTCCACGCTTCGAATATGCAGCTAAACTCGTCTGTGGGGCGCAGACCGATACGCGCAACATGCAGCTGGCACGCGGCTTCTACGCGACCACGATCAACGTGCGCAATCCTCATGCCTCAGCGACGACGTTTGAAAAGATCTTGTCGCTGACCGTTCCCCCCGGTAACCAGAAGCCCGGCCGTCTGATGCCCTTGGCGATTGACACGCTGGGATCACAAGAAGCGCTCGCCGTCGACTGCGAGGACATCCGCGAACGCGCGTTCGGCGGCAAGCTGCCCGCCCCCTTCATCGAAGGATATGTCGTTTTGCGTAGCCCTCGAAGGCTGGGCGTAACTGGGGTGTATTCGACTGCAACACTGAACGCCGAAGGCACGGCCGAGAACCACAGTTCGATTCATCTCGAACCGGCCACGGAGAGCCAGATCCGGCCCGGTGACGCTCTCGGGCTCCCCGACCTGACGATACAGGAAATCGACATGAACACGCTTCAGGTGGACTGCCCCTCGGGTCAGGGATCGTGCCGGACACGCGTCGACGTGACGGTTGCGAATATCGGTGGGGTCAATGCCGGCCAATCGGAACTGCGCGTGACGATCGACCCCAACCAGTCGCTGGGAGTTACGGCCGCCGTGCCGGAACTGGCAGCTGGCGGCACGAGCAGGCTTAAGATTACGTTTCCACCCGCCGACAATTGCTTCGATCCCAATTGCACAGTTTGCGCGGTAGCCGACCATGAAGCCAATCTGGAAGAGTCGGACGAGACAAACAACCAGATGTGCAGAACACGAGGCGGCTAAATCTACGCGCCTTTCGGGCACGTATTTTGCGCATCAGCTAAAGATGGCGGACTCGATCGGTGGCCTCGATGTTCATTTGGGATGAGCCGCGCTTCTGCACCCTTGTAGTCCGCAAAGCACGTATACCTTCGCCTCTATGGGCCCGAAGGCCCGCATTAAGCCCGAGCGATTTCGAACAAGTCGCTTCGCCATAAGCCTCTAACGCAAGGGGCCGGCGATGTCCGGTACTGGCCCTTATGCGACATGGCAACTGTCTCCGACAATGGCCGCTTTCGCCTCGTAGCAGACAAACGTGCGTGATCTAACCATGCCCATTTTATGAGTACACGCCCGAGGCGATCAGTCCCTGAGTCTTTCGATCTCCACCCCGACGCTGCGTGCATTGGGGATGACGTCCGGCTTCTCGATGCGCACCCGCGCCGCCATCACCCTTTTGTCGCGCAGGCACGCCGCCGCGATGAGCTCGGCCAGCGTCTCGGCGAGGCCGACATGGCCCGCCGCCACGATCTCCTCGACCTTCTTCACCACGATCTCATAGCTGACGACGTTCTTGATGTCGTCGCTCAACGGGTTATCGCCTTCCTTCACCGAGAGGTCGATATTGACGATGATCTTCTGGCGCGTCGTCTTTTCTTCCGGATAGATGCCGATGAGCGCATCGACCTTCAGGTCCTTGACGAAGACATGGCGCAGGCGGGCCTTGCCGCTCGCCACATGGTGGGTGATCCTGGCCTCGCCCTTCCCGCTCATCGCCTATTCCTTCACATCCATGACATCACGCGTCTGCCACAAGAGATGCTGGCCGCCGTCCAGGACGATCATCTGGCCGGTCATCGCCGGCGATGACAATATGTATTTGACGGCCGCCGAGATTTCCTCCGGCGACGTCCCGCGCTTCAGAAGCGTCAATCGGGCCTGGCGGGCGAAATCCTCCTCGTCCATGCGCACATTGGGCAGTGCCGGCCCCGGCCCGATGGCATTGACCCTGATCCTGGGCGCCAGCGCCTGGGCCAGCGTCCGGGTCACCGTCCACAGCGCCGACTTGCTGGCGGTGTAGGAAAAGAATTTGGGTGTCAGCTTCCACACCCGCTGATCGATGATGTTGATGATGTTGCCTTGCGCTTCCGCCGGCACTTGCGCGGCGAAGCTCTGCGACAGGAAGACCGGGGCTCTCAGATTGGTGTCGAGATGGGCGGTCCAGCCGTCGAGCGTCACCGAGCTTGCCTCATCCGGCTCGAAGCGCGAGGCGTTGTTCACGAGGCAGGAGAGCGGCCCCAGCGCGTTCTTGGCCTCGGTGATCAGGCGCTCCGGCACGTCGGCACGGGCAAGGTCGCCCTGAACGATCACGCTTCGCCCGCCGCCCGCCTCGATCTCCGTTTTCAGCGTCTCGGCATCGGCGCGCGAGGAATGGCAATGGATGGCGACCGCCCAGCCGTCGCGGGCGAGGTCGAGAGCGATGCGCCGGCCGATGCGCCGCGCCGCTCCGGTGATGAGGACGGATCGGGTCATCCGTCCGCTTCTATCAATTCCTTGAGCCCGTTCAAGGCTGTTCGCTGAGCGGCGTGCATTCGGTCTTGAGCAGGTCGGGATAGATGTCGAGACCGCGCATCAGGAGCTTGATGCGCAGGCCGTAGGAGGTGATCTTGCAGCGGCTGACCGCGACCGGCACTGACGCAGCGACATAGTCGGGATAGAACAGGCCGCGCCCGCTCAGGATCGACCAGGCCTCGTTGAAATTGCTGGCACGGATGCGGAAATAGATGCTGTTCTGGTCGGTGCAGGGAAGCGCATGGCAGCCCTGGACCGAATGCTCGTTCTCATGCGGTATGATCTCCTGGGAATTCGTCAGATAGACGATCTCGTCGCGCTTGACCGTGCTGAAATAAATCAGCGCATGGCAGATGAAGACGACCAGCGGGACGAAGACATACCAGGCGAAAACCGCCGACAGGAGCAGGAACACGCCGGCGCGCGTCTTGGAGAACTGCCGGTTCTGATAGGCGTCTTCATAATAGACCGCTTTGTCCCACAGGAAGCGGTAGAGGCGCCACAGCCAGGTGACCGGCTTGAACAGGATGCGGGCGACGGGGCGGATCACATGCGCATAGATCCAGCCTAACCCCAGGACGAACTGAAAGGCGAATCTATGCAGCGCGGTCAGATTATACTGGGTGCGCCCGGTCCACGACCGCGCATGGACCTTGTCCTTCTCGTGGACCTCGTCCGCGATCTTCTTCTTGAGCGCCTCGACCTCGTCGCGCAGAGTGCTCATGTTTCCCTGATCTCGAAGACGGCACGCTTGGGATTATAGGCGAGCTCGAGCTTGCCGCGCTTGTCGCTGTCGAGGATCATATTGACGATGATGGGCTCGATATTGGCCTGGATGAAGCCGGGCAGGCCGCGGGCGCCGATCGCCGGATCATAATGCGCCTTGCAGAAGGCCTTGAGATCCGCATCGGGGACCGTGACCTTGATGCCTTCCTGGGTATAGGTTCGGTCGATGCTGTCGAATTCGCGCCGCACGATCTTTTCGATCGAGGGAAGATCGAGCTTGCTGAAGCAGATGATGTTCTGGCGGCCGGAGAACCGGTTGAGGAATTCCGAGCGGTAGGTCTTCTCGACCTCTCTCATCGCTTCGGCATTCGCCTCTTCGACGCTGAGCTTGGGATCGAGGAAATGCGGTTGGCCGAGGTTAGTCGTCATGATGATGATCGACTCGGAGAAGGAAACCGTGCGCCCGACATTGTCGGTGAGCCGTCCGTCCGACAGGATCTGCAGGAAGACGTTGAAGACGTCGGGATGCGCCTTCTCGATCTCGTCGAACAAGAGGACGCGCAGCGGGTTCTTGCGCATCGCATTGGTCAGGATGCCACCGGCCTCGAAGCCTTCATAGCCGGGCGGCGCGCCGATCAATCGCGCGACGGCGTGCTTCTCCATATATTCCGACATGTCGAAGCGGGTGAGCGCCTTCTCATCGTCGAGCAGGCTCGCCGCCAGCGCCTTGGCGATCTCGGTCTTGCCGACGCCCGAGGGGCCGAGGAACATGAAGGCGGCCTGCGGCCGGTCCTGGTTGCGGCGCCCGACACGGGCGGTCTTGACCGCGTTGGACAGCACGCGCACGACATGGTCCTGGCCGAAGATCCGGACCTTCAGCTCCGCTTCCAGATTGCGCAGCTTCTCGCGCTCGTTCTCGTTGAGCTTGCTCACCGAGATGCCGGAGATCTGGCTGAATTCCCTGAGCACGATATCGCGCGTGAGCTCGAGATGGTCGTTGAGCTCCTTGGTCAAGGCGTCGAAGGCCGTCCGGTTGGTCGCGATCTCGCTTTGGAACTTGCCGATGCGCTGGCGCAGGTCACGGACCGCATCGGATTCGAGGCCCGCCCCCGTGGCCAGGCGGGCGAATTTGGCGATCCGGCCGGTGATCTCGCTCACCTGGCTGTCGGGCGATTGCCGCGCCTCAGCTTCCGTCTCGATCTGCTTGTCGAGCTGCTCCTCGAGCTCGAGCACCGCGATCTCGCCGTCGCGCTGGCGTTTGTAGAGCGCCTTGATCTTCTCCTGGCTTTGGGTCCAGCGCGCGCTTAATTGCGCCAGCTGAGCATCCGCCTCGGCGATCTGCTTTTCGGTCTTCGCCGCCCGCTTCGCCGCCTCGGCTTCGGCGAGACCGGGCGGCTGGCGGTGGGCGCCGAGCCTGTAGGTGGCGAGCGCCCGGTCGAGCAGCGACACGCTGCGCTCGGGCTGGGCGCGGTTCATGCCGCCGTCGCGCGAGCGGTATTTGGAGGTGAGCTCGATCGCCGTGCGCAACGCGCTTTCGGCGATCCTGATGCGGTGGAACTGATGCAGATGCTCCGCCCGCTCGTCGACGATCTTGAACAGCGCCTCGCCCTCGGGCTCCGCGAGGTCGACGAGCGTGAACAATTCGCGCAGATCCGAATGGCTTTTGAGGATGATGTCGAGGTCCTCGTCGCGGGCTTCGAGGATGATCTGCGTCTTCTTCGATTTGATGGCAAGGCACAGCGCATTGATGAAATGCAGCGTGCCGATGTTGCGCGCCGCTTCGATGAAGTCGCGGGTATCCTCGATGATCAGGACCGAATCGGGCGTCCGGTCGAGCGTGCCCATCATCCGCCGGAACGAATCGCGGATACTGACGGGATCGCCGGAAGAGAACAGCGCGTCGGTGTCGAGCCAGAAGAACCGCTTGTTGACGATGTCGAAGGGCGCGTCGGGATCCCGCTTGATCGCCTGCAGCCCCATGCACAAAGCGGTGCAGCCGACACCGCCCGGCCCGACCAGGAGGACGGAATTCGCCATGTTCCTGACCAGGATCGACGACAGCTTCTTGAGCTCGGCCTCGCGTCCGACCAGGCGGAAGTTCGGCGCCCTGGCCAGATAGTCCTCGCCCCGGGTGAGGAAGCTCATGGCGGTTCGGTCCTAACCGGTCCTCAATGCCGGCCGAGCTTGAACGGCGACGGCGTCGGCTCACCTGGCGTTGCCACTCTCGCCTTCGGCTTTTGCGGCCGCGCCACGTCGGCATTGACAGCGATCGCATCCTGCACGTCGCCCTGCACGTCCTCGGCGAGCTTTTTCAGCTCATCCAGCTTGTTGCGCATGTCGGAGAGCCCTTCGCGCGTGATATTGGTCGCGGCCCGCACCACCTCGCCATAGGCGCCGAGATCGTCGATCGCCTTGGAGAGGTCGCTGTTCTGCTCCTCGATGCCCATGGCGATGCGGATGCTTTCCTTCTGCGCCACCTTGTTGGTGTTCTGCGCCATCTGCTGCAGCGTGTCCTTGGCCATGGCCGAGGCCTCGCCCAAGGCGGCGGAGGACACGGCCTGGAGCACCACGCTCAAGCGGTCGGCGACGCCCGAAATGCCTTGGCTGTGCATCGTCCGTGCCCGGATCGCCTGCTGGTCGACGGCATCCTTCATCGTCTTGATGCGGATGGCGCCCGAGGTCAGGTCGGCATAGGTCGCCATCGTATCGACGGCGGAGGCGTCGAGCATCGTGATATGCTGCTCGATGGCCATCTTCTTCTGCTCGCGCGCCATCTTGGCGATCAAATCTTCGCTGCCTTCGGCCGGCGGTGCCAACTCGTCCCTGCTCTTCTGGTTGCTCTCGGAGGCTTCCTTGATGCCCTCATTCATGATGGCATAGACGGTGCCCATCATGTTGTTGGCATCGAACAGGTTCTCGACCTGGTCGTTCATCTGGCCGAGATGCTCGCGCACCGAGCCGACGCGGCCCTTGGCGGTGGTGACGAAATTGACCGCCGCATCGACCAGGTCCTTCTGGCGCTGCTTGTGCTCGTCGGCGCTGATATCGAGGAGCTCGCGCAATTTCTTCTTCTGCTCGGCATATTCGCCGAGCTCGCTTTCGGTCGGCGTCTGCTTGTCGAGCTCGGCAAGCTCGCCCGACAGGTTAGTGAGCGACTCGCTGATGTTCTTGAGCTCGACATTCTTACGGGCGATGGCGATCCGCGCCTCTTCCTTGACGCCGCCCAGCCCGAAGAAGCTGCGGTTCTCGCCGAGCCCGGCGATATCGGAATTGATCCGATTGACCGAGGTCTTGAGGTTTTCGAATTCCGCCTGCTTGGCCTTCTTGGTGCGCAAAAGCTCCTCCTCGCGGCGCCGGTCGCGCAGGATCTCCTGAAACGCCTCGAGGGTCAGTCCATTCGTACGCAGCGTATAGACCGCATCGATGATGTCGGTCAGCGGCTGCATCTTCTCGTCGAACTGGACCAGCGAGGTGTTGAGGTCGTCATAGACCTGTTTCAGCTCGGAAAAGGTGCCGGTGTCGGTCAGCCGGATGATCTCCTGGGCCATTTCCTCGCGCTGGCTCTGCAGATATTCCTTGAACAGCTCGAATTCCTTGATCCGCTCGCGGTTCTCTTCCTTGGTTCCTTCGAAAGTGAGCAGTTTTGCAACTTCTTCCCGCTTCACCTCGGGCCTGGTGTTCTCGGCGAACATCACCTTGAAGAAGGCGTTGGCGGCGATATTGGCGAAGCGCGGATCGGCGCTGACTTCCCTGCGCACCGCCTTGCTTTCCGCCTGACGCTGGCGGACGGCTTCGGTGAGCACGTCTGAAACATCGGTTTTCTGCTGGAGTTTCGGCTTGGGAGCATCGGCCATGTGGTGGTGTCTCCTAGGCGGAAGGTGTCGCAGGGGCAGATATAGGGGGGAAGCCGCATGCCGTCCAGCACCACGGGCACAGAAATTTGTTTGGCGCCGGGTCTTGCGGAACCCGGCGCAGCATCACAAATAATGTTGTTTCCGGCCGTTTCGGTCGCTTACGCTTTCGGCATGAGGATCACATAGTGCTTCCTCACCTTCTCGACCGTCTCCCAGGTTCCCTTGAAGCCCGGCGGGATAAGGAAGCCGTCACCCTTCTTGAGCGTCCATTTCTTGCCCTTGTCGTTGGTGAGGACGGCCTTGCCTTCGATGAAATGGCAGAATTCCCATTCCTTGTAGTCGATCTTCACCTTGCCCGGGGTCGATTCCCAGATGCCGGAATAGAGCCGCCCGTCCTCGCCGGTGAAATGGTTCCAGGTCTTGGTCTTATAGGGCCCCTTCAACAGTGTATCCGGACTCGGATCTCCCTTGTCGACCTCCGGCGCCGATTTGCCCGCCGTCTTCATCACGATGATGTCCGCCATGATTTGCTCCTGTCATTTGGCTTGATGCTTGTAGAGGATGGGCCAGTCGTCGCTGCCCTTGCCGTTGTCGCAGTCCGGCCAGGCGCTGAACTCGACCAGCTTGAAGGACGTGTCGGACCACACCCACTGCCCGGTCGAGCCGCAATCGCCGATGCCGCGGCCCTTGTAGAAGGCGCCGAGCCTTCCCGTCTTGGGATCGAAGTCCGAATTGAACAGCTGATTGGTGCCGCTCCAGCCGTCATAATAATCGGCGAAAAAGATGAGCTGCAGATCATCGCGCCGCTGGAAGAAATAGAGCTGGGTGAAGTTGTAGGCGCCGGCGAAGCAGGGCGCGACATGGAGCGCGTAGCCCCCGGGCAGGCGATAGCTCTCGATGTCCGGCCGGTTGGGGACAGGCGGCTCGCAATCGAACTTTATCCGCGCCTCGATCTTGTCCCTTATCTCTTTCGCCGCCGTGAAGCTGGCCTCGCCCTCGACGCCGGGAGGGGAGGAAATCTCCGATGATTTGCCCACCCGGTTCTGCTGCTCATCGATCCACAGCAGGATAGCCGCGAGGCCGGACAGGGAGAAGGTCTCTTTCTGCATCTTGCCGTCAGACGTCTCATAGGAGAGATCGAGCTTTCGGCCTTTCTTGACCGCGGCGAAGAGCTTGTCGAGGTCCTTCCCGCCGCCAAGGCCGAAAGTGATCCGATCGGCATCGCGCAGATAGCCATATTCCTCATGGAAGCTGAGAGCGGTACCGCCATCGACGGAAATGGCCATTTCGCCATCGGCCTTCGGCTGCGGCACATGCTTGAGGAGGAAGCGCATCGACCATTGGGACATGTCGCCGCCCGCTCGGCTGAACCTCAACTGGTAGCCGGTGCCGCCCATGACCATGCCGCCCGCCCCCGAAGCGGTCGCCGTACAGGCGAGATCGTCATCACAGTCGCCCGTCCAGTCCCGCACGGTTTTGACCTCGGCCAAGGCAAGCGCCGGAATGAGGCCGCAAGCCACGATCAGCGTGAGCACGCACAGGAGCGGCAGCATCAGGTGGACTCCCCCAATTCCAGCTTGCGCAGAAGGCTTTCCTTGTCGGCGGCAAAGTCCGAGGCGATCCACCAGTCTTCGAGACGATCGAGCTCGCGGCCGAGCGCCGGACCTGGCTTGAGGCCATGCGCCAGAAGATCCTTGCCGGTGAGCGGGAAGTGCGGGATCGGCCACTGATCGGCAAAAGCGAGAAGGTCCTTCCATTGCCGGCTCGCGACCGGATCTTTCGATCTGGCCCAGGCGAGCCTCACCGTATCGCGCCAGGCCTCCCGCCCCAGATGATAGAGCACCACCCGGCGCTCGCGCTCGCGCAAGCGCGGCGTTGCACCGGTGTGATGGGCGATCGCTTCGAGCCTGCGCATTTCCGTATTGGTGAGGCGCAGGCGCTCGCGCAAGGCGAGCGCGTCTTTCACCACCAGGACCAGGCGCAGCAAAGCGTCAGGCTCGAGCCCGAGCGCCTGATCGATCTTCGCCATGCGCGCCAGAGGTGCCAGATCGCGCGCCGGCGAAACTAGCACCTTCAGCACATTGCGCGATGCCATCAGCTTGATGGTCTCGACGGCCCGCTTCGCCGCGAGAAGCTTGAACAGCTCTTGCCGGATACGCTCGCTCGACAGGCCTTTGAGCTTGGCCTTGTGCCGCACGCAGGCGGCGAGCCCTTCACGATCGGGCGCACCCGCGCCATAACGGGCATGGAAGCGGAAGAAGCGCAGGATGCGCAGCGCATCTTCCTTGATGCGCTCGGCAGGCCTTCCGACAAACTTGACTCTTTTTCGCAGGATGTCCGCGTAACCCTTTGTAGGATCGTATATTTTTCCGTCTCGCGAGCAGTAGAGCGCGTTCATGGTGAAGTCGCGTCGCAGCGCGTCGGCCTGCCAGTCGTCGGTGAAGGCGACGCGGGCCTTGCGGCCGAATGTTTCGACATCGACACGCAGCGTCGTCACTTCGAAGGGCTTGCCGCCGGCGACCAGGGTGATGGTGCCGTGATCGATGCCGGTCGGATGCACGCCGAGGCGCGCTTTCTCTCCGGCCTTCATGATCCGCATCGGGGTCAACGTGGTCGCGATGTCGATATCGTTGACGGGCTCGCCCATGAGCGCATTGCGGACGGCGCCGCCGGCGACCCGAGCCTCGCCGCCCTCAGCCTGGAGCGCGTCGAACACGCGCCGCAAGGCGCCGTCATTGAGCCAGGCTTCGTGCTCGAGCGATGGCGCTGTCTTCATGGCGCGCGATAGAGGCGGTCGTAGAGATTCATGATCATGCCGGCCGTAGCGCCCCATATATAGCGCTCACCAAAGGGCATGGCGTAGAAATATCTCTCCTTGCCCTGCCATTGGCGGCTGTGCCGCAAATGGTTTTCGCCGCTCATCAGGAAGCGGAGCGGCACCTCGAATATGGCGGCGACCTCCTGCTCATGCGGCGCCAGCACGAAGCCGGGGCGCACCAGCGCCACCACCGGAACGATCTCGAAGGAGGTTCGCGTCCGATAGGCATCGAGGAAGCCCAAGGGCTCGATGTAGCTTTCATCGAGACCCGTCTCTTCCCTGGCCTCGCGCAAGGCGGCGGCGAGCGCATCCTTGTCGCCGGAATCGATCTTGCCGCCCGGAAAGGCGACTTGCCCGGCATGGCTCGCGAGGCTGTCGGTGCGCTGAGTGAGGAGGACGGTGAGCTCGGGCTCATGCAGCACGATCGGAACGAGCACGGCCGCGGCGCGTATGGGAAGCTCGGGGTCGATCAGCCTGAGATCGGGATTGAGGTCGTCGTCGCTGCGCCCCACTCTGTCGGGCGCGCTGTGCAGGAGCCGCGTCGCTGCGCGCTGGCGGAACTCCGCCTCGTCGAACTTGAAATCGTTCATTGCGGGACGGCGCCGATCTCGGCTGCCCGCTGCATCGGCCAGAACCGGCCAGAAGACCACACGCCGAACCACTCGCCCTCGACGACGCCGAGCGCCACGAGGTCATAGAAGAGTGCCCTGACGACGAGGGCCTCGAGCCGGCCGCGCACCAGGACATAGGGCTTGAGCCCCCCTGTTCCGTCTTCGACCGCCACCCGCATCGGGTGCGCGGGGTCAATTGTGACAATGTCGTCCGTATTGGTCTCGAACGAAATGACCTGGTCGCGGCCTCGGCCTTCGACGCTCATCCGGATCGCCACGAAGGGGGCGTCATCGACGCGGATGCCGCATTTTTCCACCGGCGTGACGAGATAATATTTGCCGTCCTCGTCATGGCGCAGCACGGAAGCGAAGAGCTTCATCAGTGGCTTACGGCCGATCGGCGAGTTCAGATAGTACCACAGGCCGTCCTGGGCGATGCGCATGTCGATATCGCCGCAAAAGGGCGGATTCCACAAATGGACGGGCGGCAAGCCCTTCTTGCCAGAGGCCTTTTCCGCCTCCTTGAGGCCGGCCAGGGGATTGCCCGGATCGCGTGCCGGCTTGGTCATGATAAGGCCATGCTTGTTCACAAGGATTTCATTAACGGAATCGGCATTTGGCCTACCAGATTAAGTTTCGCAACTGGCTTGGCCCAAACTATAGTGAGCCCCATGGCAAGCATCAACGAAGCTGACAAGCACATTGTTTCCGAACTCGACCAGATGGCCGGCCGCCTGGAGAAGGTGCGCGAGGCCATAGGCAAGGTGATCTTCGGACAGTCCGAGGTCATCGACCTTTCCCTCACCGCCATCCTGGCCGGCGGGCACGGCCTTCTGGTGGGTGCGCCGGGTCTCGCCAAGACCAAGCTCGCAACCACGCTCGGCCGCGTCCTCGGCCTCGAGGAAAAACGCATCCAGTTTACCCCCGATCTCATGCCGGCCGACATATTGGGATCGGAAGTGCTGGATGAGAGCGAGCATGGGCGCCGGCAATTCCGTTTCGTCCCGGGCCCGGTCTTCTGCCAGTTGCTGATGGCCGACGAGATCAACCGCGCGAGCCCGCGCACCCAGTCGGCTCTGCTGCAGGCCATGCAGGAGCATCACATCACTGTTGCCGGTGTGCGTCACGACCTGCCGCGGCCCTTCCATGTGCTCGCCACCCAGAATCCGATCGAGCAGGAAGGCACCTATCCCTTGCCGGAAGCCCAGCTCGATCGCTTCCTGGTCGAGATCGACATTCCCTATCCGGACCTCGATGCCGAACGGCGCATGCTCTTCGCCACCACCGGCACCGAGGAAGACGAAGCGCCGACGGTGCTCACCTCGGGCGAGTTGATGAAGATCCAGCATCTCGTCCGCCTGATGCCGGTCGGCGAGCAGGTCGCCGATGCCATCCTGTCGGTGGTGCGCTCCGCGCGTCCCGGCAGGGAGGCCGACGATTTCGTCAACAAGACCATCGGCTGGGGCCCGTCGCCCCGCGCCAGCCAGGCTTTGATGCTGGGCTCGCGCGCCCGCGCCTTGCTCGGCGGCCGGCTGTCACCTTCCATCGATGACGTTCACGCCCTCGTCGCCCCGGTGTTCCGGCACCGCATGGCGCTGACCTTCAGCGCGCGCGCCGACGGCGAGACGATCGACAGCGTGATCGACCGCTTGAAGACGCGGTTGAGCTGAAGGACCTGGATGCAAGATAAGGCCGCACTCGCGCTCAATGACCGCGCCGAGACTTTGTCGAGCGCGTTGCCGGCGTTGCTCGTCGAGGCGCATCGCATCGCCGCGACCGTGATCATCGGCGTGCATGGTCGCAAGCGCTCAGGCCCAGGCGAGACATTCTGGCAATATCGCCCTTATTCATTCGGCGACAATGTGCAGCAAATCGACTGGCACCGCTCTGCCCGCTCCGATCGCGTCTTCATCCGCGAGAATGAATGGGAGGCCGCCAATACGTTGTGGCTGTGGGTGTCGCCGTCCATTTCGATGACTTTCCAGTCCCATCTCGCCAATGTCAGCAAGGCCGAGCGGGCCAAGCTTCTGGCTTTGGCGATCGCGAGCCTCGCCATCCGCGCCAATGAGCGCGTCTCGCTCTTAGGAACGAATCTCGTTCCGGCGCATTCCCGTCCGGCCTTGTTGCGGCTGGCGCAGACATTGATCACGGCCCCGGCGTCCGACACGCTGCCGGGCGCCGTCAAGCTGCCGAAATTCTCGACGGTGCTGATGTTCGGAGATTTCCTCGAAAAGCCCGATCGTATCGCCCGCTCCTTGGGTGCGATCGCCGCAAATGGCGTCGCGGGCCATGTCGTGCAGGTCTGCGATCCGGCGGAAGAGACCTTGCCTTATTCGGGCCGCGTCCGGTTCGAGGAAATGGCGGGGCCTCTCACCTATGTCGCGGGAAAGACCGAAAGCCTGCGCGAGGCCTATCAGGCGAAGTTCCAGGAACAGCGCGCGCAGGTGCGCGACATCGCGCGGCGCGTCGGCTGGAGCTTTGCGGTCCATCGCACCGATGAGCCGCCGCTCAGGATCCTGCACGCCTTGCATGGGCTGATCGGCGGAGAGAAGAGCCGGGCCAACCAGGCGAGAGCATTCTGATGCTGCAGGGCCTCACCTTCCTGACACCATGGGCGCTTGCTGGGCTCCTGGCGCTGCCGGTCATCTGGTGGCTGTTGCGCTTCACGCCACCCAAGCCGCAGCATGTCCGTTTCCCGCCCTTGCGGCTCCTGCTCGAGCTCATTCCCCGCGAGGAGCAGCCGGACAAGACGCCCTGGTGGCTGATGCTGCTGCGCCTCGCTCTCGCGAGCCTCCTGATTTTTGCGGTCGCCCATCCGTTCCTGGCACCGAGCGATGCGCCGCGCCTTGCCGGCAACCCGCTGCTGATCGTCGTCGACGACAGCTGGGCGGCGGCGAAGGACTGGGACACGCGCCTGGCGGTCCTGCAGGACCTGACGGCGTCGGCTCAGCAGGCGGGCGTGCCGGTCGCCGTTGCGGCCACCTCGCCCACGACTCGCGGGGCGGATCTGGTGCCGCAGGCGGCACAGGATGCCTTGAGCCGGATCACCGCGCTCGAACCCAAGGCTTTGCAACCCGATCGCTTGGGCCTCCTTGCGCGCCTGAAGCAGACCTATCGCGACGGCGACGGCCTCAGCGTCACCTGGCTGTCGGATGGTCTCGATCACGGCTCGGCCGGCGCTTTCGCCGAAGGCCTGCTGAGCCTCGCCGGCGGCAGGGCCAGCCTCGATGTGATCGCTGCCCCGACCAGCAACTTGCCCCTTGCCCTTGCCGCGCCGCAGATCGAAAGCGGCCGCCTGAAGATCGCTGCTCTCCGCCCGCCCGCCGCGCCGGAAGCGAAGGTCGTCGCCCGGGCTTTGGCCGGCAATGGCCGCAGCCTTGCCGAGACCACGCTCACGCTCGGCCCCAATGCCCAGCGCGCCGAAGGCTTCATCGAGCTGCCGCTCGAATTGCGCAACGAGGTCGAGCGTGTCGAATTATCGGGCGAGCGCAGCGCCGCCGCCGTCTATCTCCTCGATGATCGCTGGCGCCGCAAGACGGTGAGCCTGATGGCCGGGAGCACCCTCGAATCGGCGCAGCCGCTGCTGTCGCCGCTCTATTATGTCTCGCGCGCGCTCGAGCCCTATACCGAGATCTCCGAGCCCAAGCAGGCGGCCGATCTCAAGAATCAGCTCGATGCCGGGCTTTCCGTCCTGGCTTTGGCCGACATCGGCGTGCTGCCGCAAGACGAGCAGGATATGATCGGGGCCTGGATCGAGCGCGGCGGCCTGCTCCTGCGCTTCGCCGGCCCGCGTATGGCCGCGGCCCAAGACCCGCTCATTCCGGTCACCTTGCGCGAAGGCGGACGCGCTTTGGGCTCAGCGCTCTCCTGGGAGACGCCGCAGGCGCTGCAGCCTTTCCCCGAATCGGGACCCTTTGCCGGCATCACCCTCGACAGCTCCGTCCTGGTCAACCGCCAGGTGCTGGCCGAGCCTGCCGCCGATCTGACCCCCAAGGTCTGGGCGAGCCTCGCCGACGGCACGCCCCTCGTCACCGCCGAGCGCCGCGGCAAGGGCATGATCGTCCTCTTCCATGTCACCGCCAATGCCGATTGGTCGAATCTGCCATTATCTGGCATGTTCGTAGAGATGTTGCGGCGCATACTCGATCTCGCCCCGAGCGCCGGCAGCGGCGCGAACAAGGGTACCCAGGAGGTAGCCAGCCAGGCGGCCTTCACGCCGCGCCGCGTCCTGACCGGCACCGGTGACTTCGCCGATCCTTCCCCCGATGCCCAGCCGATCGCGGCGGCCCAGATCGATTCCGCGCAACCGAGCCCGGAACATCCGGCCGGCCTCTATAATCGCGGCGGGCTTCAGCGCGCCATCAACCTCACTTTGCGCGAAAGCGATCTCAAGCCCATGGGCACCCTTCCTTCGGCGGCAAAGCTGCGCGGCATCGAGCGCGCGCCGGCAGTGGCGCTGGCGCCTTATCTCTTTGGCCTGGCAGCACTTCTCTTCCTGATCGACTGCATCGCCGCTTTGTGGCTTGCCGGCAGCTGGCAGAGGCTCCGGAGCCGTCGCGCCGGTGCTGCCGTCATCATTCTCCTGGCGCTTGCCGCCACCCTGCCGCCCGACAGCGTGCGCGCCCAGGACACGGCCGCCGATCAGTTTGCCTTGCGCAACACGCTGCAGACCAGGCTCGCTTATGTGGAAACGGGCGATGCGCAGGTCGACGAGGTCAGCCGGCAGGGTCTTGCCGGCCTTGGCAACATGCTGGTCGAGCGGACCTCCGTCGAGCCCGGCGAACCCGTCGGCGTCAATCTCGACCGCGACGAGATCGTGTTCTTCCCGCTGATCTATTGGCCGATCCTGCCCGATGCGCAGGCGCCGTCGGCAGCCGCTCTCGCCAAGCTCAACACCTACATCAAGAATGGCGGTACCATCTTCTTCGACACGCGCGAGGACGGCGCCGACCTCTCGAGCCTCATGGGCGAAGTGTCGGGCGCGACCCTCGCCTTGCGCCGCGTCGTCGAGAAGCTCGACATCCCGCCGCTCGAGCCGGTGCCGCCCGATCACGTGCTGACCAAGGCGTTCTATCTCCTGCAATCCTTCCCCGGCCGCTATGAGCGCGGCCAGCTCTGGGTCGAGACGGGGGAAGGCGGTCCCTCGAGCTCCGGCAATGCCGACGGCGTGACCTCGATCATTATCGGCGCCAATGACTATGCCGCCGCCTGGGCCCAGGACGGCCGCGGACAGCCGCTCTATGCGGTATCGCCCGGTGGCGACCGCCAGCGCGAATTCGCCTATCGCACCGGCATCAATATCGTGATGTATGCCCTGACCGGCAACTACAAGGCCGACCAGGTGCATGTCCCGGCACTGCTCGAGAGGCTGGGGCAATAGCATGAGCTGGGACTTCACCATAGCACCCCTGTTGCCCTGGCCGTTTCTGGCAGCGCTGTTGGCGGCAGGCCTCGTCTTCATCGTCATCACGGTGATGACGCGCGGGCGCGGCTGGCTCTTGCGCAGCCTGGCTTTGGCGTTGCTGCTGCTGGCCCTCGTCAATCCGAGCCTGCGCAACGAGGATCGCGAGAACCTTTCCGATATCGCGATCGCCGTGGTCGACCACAGCCGCAGCCAGAGCTTCGGCGACCGCACGGAGCGCACCGAGCGCGCGCTCAACGACCTGAAGCAGGCCGTGGCCCGGCTCGGCAATACCGAGTTGCGCGTCGTCTCCGTCACCTCCAACGTCTCGGCCGAGAATGACGGCACCAGGCTGTTCAGCGCCTTGAACGAAGCCTTGTCGGAAGTGCCGCCGGAGCGTTTCGCCGGCGCCGTCTTCATCACCGACGGCCAGGTCCATGACGTGCCCGCCGACATGACGCGGCTCGGCGTCAATGCCCCGCTGCACGGCCTCATCACCGGCAGCCGCAAGGAGATCGACCGGCGCATCGTCATCGAGCAATCGCCGCGCTTCGGCATCGTCGGCAAGGAGCAGACCGTCCGCTTCCGGGTCGATGAGACCGGCAACACACCGGGTCCGATCGGCGTCACCATTCGCCTGAACAACGGCGAGGAGCAGAATATCGACGTGCAGGCGGGCCAGAGCGTGTCGCTTCCGGTGCTCGTCGATCATGGCGGCCAGAACATCACCGAGATCATCGCCGATCCCCTGCCCGGCGAGATCACCGAGCAGAACAACCGCGCCATCTCCATCATCGAAGGCATTCGCGACCGCTTGCGGGTGCTCCTGGTTTCTGGCGAGCCGCATCCGGGCGAGCGCACCTGGCGCAACCTTCTCAAGGCGGATGCCTCCGTCGATCTCGTGCATTTCACCATCCTGCGCCCGCCCGAGAAGCAGGACGGCACGCCGATCAAGGAACTGTCCCTGATCGCCTTCCCGACGCGCGAGCTCTTCGTCGAGAAGCTCGACGAGTTCGATCTCATCATCTTCGACCGCTATCAGCGGCGCGGCATCCTGCCGATGATGTATCTCGCCAATATCGCCGACTATGTGAAGCGCGGCGGCGCCGTGCTGATTGCCGCGGGGCCTGACTTCGCCGCCGAGGACGGTCTCTACAACACGCCGCTCAACGCCGTGCTGCAGGTCGTGCCGTCGGGCCAGGTGCTGGAAGGCGGGTTCAAGCCGCATGTCACCGAGCGCGGCCAGCGCCATCCGGTGACGCGCGGGCTTCCGGGCGCCGAGGGCGCGACACCCAGCTGGGGCCGCTGGTTCAGGCTGGTCGATGCCGATGCGGAAGCAGGCGATGTCGTCATGTCGGGCCTCGACGACAAGCCGCTTCTTGTTCTCTCGCGCGAGGAACAGGGCCGCCTGGCGCTGCTTCTTTCCGATCACGGCTGGCTGTGGGCACGCGGCTTCGAAGGCGGTGGACCGCAGACCGAGCTGCTGCGCCGCCTCGCCCATTGGCTGATGAAGGAGCCCGATCTCGAAGAGGAGTATCTGAGCGGCAAGCAGGATAATGACAGTATCCAGATCGAGCGCCGCACCATGGCCGATACGACCGATCCGGTGACGGTGACCTTGCCATCGGGGGCCACGAAGCAGGTCGATCTTCACCAGGTGACGCCGGGCGTCTGGCGCGCCAACCTGCCGGTGACCGAGCCCGGCATTCACCGTCTGACCGACGGCAAGCTCACCGCTGCCGTCGCGATCGGCAGCGCCGATCCCAAGGAGACCGCCGATCCCGTGGCGACCGACGCCAAGCTCGCGCCGGCGGCAAGGGCCTCAGGCGGCGGCCTTTATTGGCTCGAGGATTATTCGTCCCTGCCACGCATCGTCAAAGCCGACGCCGGACGCCAGATGGCGGGCTCCGGCTGGCTCGCCTTCAAGGCCAATGACGCGCATCGCGTCCGCGCCGTGCACGAGCTGCCGCTGTTTTCAACCTTGGGCGCTCTGGGCCTGCTGCTGATGGCTTTCGCCGCCATGTGGTACCGCGAAGGCCGCTGACAGTTCCTCGAAACGATGTGGCGGAAGCACGAGTCCTTTTGAGAGCGCCAGCGCTCCCTCGGTCAGCTCGAGATAGAGCAGCCGGTCCGGATCGACGGGTCCCGGCATCTCGATCTGGCCATTGGGAACGCGCTTGAAGCCGACCCGCGCATAATAGGGCTCATCGCCCACCAGGATCACGAGCCGGTGCCCGAGCGCCTTCGCCTTGTCGAGGCCGGTACGCATCAGCGCCCGCCCGATGCCGATATTCTGCCGTTGCGGATGGACGGCGAGCGGGCCGAGCAGCAGGGCATCGCTGCCCGCTTCGCCGATCTTGAGCGGCCAGAAGCTGATGGCGCCGGTAAGCCCGAAGCTCATTTCACGCGTGACCAGGGACAGGCCGTCAATGGCGGTATTGCCTTCCCTGAGCCGATAGGAGGTCTTGGCATAGCGGGCGAGGCCGAAGGCCAGGTCGAGCAGGTGTTCGATGTGCGGTTGATCGGCGGCGAGAGCCGCTTCGACGAGGATGGTGGACATTGTGGATTCCGACGATCTGAGACTGACTGGCCCCAGCAAACGGGTGATCCGCGAACCGGAGCGATTTAGACGCGCGAAAGCGCCGACCGGTCTCGTCGTCGCAGGCCAAAAGTCATGTACAGCATCCGCTTCATGGCGGCGCCCTTACCACAGACGACGCGCCACGTAAACAGGCAACCCGGTACAAGCGCATGATCCGGAAAAGTGGATACCGGTTTTCCGAAAAGATCATGCGCAATCAAAAAGCTTACCAGTGGGCGGACGGCGCGGTGCCGGTGACGATCTCCTCGATCCGGCGGCGGGTGCCGCCGGTCGTGCCGTCCGGCAGGCCGGTCACCGGAAAGAAGCCGGTCTCCTTGATCTCGACGCCTGGCTTCCACTCCCGTCGGGTAAAGCGGCGGATGACGAAGCAGGCGACATGATCGCCGCGGAAGTTCGCCTCATTCGAGAACAGGCCGTGAAACACCGGCGCTCCGTCGACGATGATGCCGCCCTCTTCCTCGACTTCGCGGGCGAGGGAGTCGTAAATCGTCTCTCCCCGCTCGACGCCACCGCCCGGAAACAGCCATCCCGGGGCGTAACTATGCCGCACCAGGAAGACACGGTCCTGGTCGTCGAATATGGCAGCACGGACGCCCAGCGTCATGCCGCGCCGTAATCTGAACCAGGGCTGCATCATCAGGAGAAGGAGGCGGCTCATATGGGCTGTCCTTGAAGAGGGCGGGCAATCACAGTAAAGCCAACCGCAAATGAAACAGGTCTTCCGTATCTTTCTGTCGGCCGAGGGAACCAGACCCTGGGCCGTGTTGCTCTGCTTGCTTCTTTCCGGCTTCGCCGAAGCGATCAGTATTACCGCACTTCTGCCGACGATCCAGTCGATTGCCAGCGGTGGGATAGAAACCGGTGCAGGCTCGCCCGCCATGGCGTTCACCCACAATTTCCTGGCGGGCCTCGGCATCACCCCCAACCTGCCCAATCTCATCCTGGTGGTCGTGATCTTCTTCTCGCTGAAGACTCTGCTGTCCTTCGTTGCTCTATCCTATGCCGGCTTTGCGATCGCGCGCGTTTCGACGGCTCTGCGGCGCAGGCTCATCCAGGCGTTGTTCGGCGCGCGCTGGCGTTTCTATACGCAGATGCCGCCCGGGCGTGTCGCCAATATCATGAGCGGTGATGCGGCCAATGCCGGCATGGCCTATCTCGTCGCCGCCCAGATCATGGCGTTTTCCATCCAGGGCGTGATTTACGGCATCGTCGCCTTCCTGGTCGATTGGCGGCTCGCACTGCTCGGCATCGGCGTCGGCCTGGCGATTGCCGCATGCCTCAACTGGCTGGTGACGGTCGCCCAGCGCGCCGGCTACAAGCGAGCCGACCGCACCGCCGATCTCACGATCTTCATCACCGACATGATGAGCAACATCAAGCCGCTGAAGACGATGGATCGTTACGACCGGCTGGTTGCCCAGATGGGCCTGATCCTCAAGCGCCTGCGCCGAGCCCTGGTCACGCGCGAGGTCGCCCGTCAAGGCCTCGCCCAGGGAAGCGAGCTCCTGATCACCTTGACGCTCGGTCTCGGCGTCTATCTGGCGGTCACCATCGCCAATATATCCCTGGCCGAGCTTGTCGTGCTCGGGATCGTCTTCTTTCAGGTCGTTTCGATCATCAGCAAGCTGCAGAAGCTCCTGCAGCAGGCGGCGGAATACGAGGGCGCTTATGTTCGTACCGAACAGCTCATCGAGCAGGCGAATGAGCAGCGCGAAATCAACACCGGCACCCGTGCTCCGGTGCTGGACAAGGAATGCCGTTTCGCGAATGTCACCTTCGCTCATGAGAAGACCCCGATCGTGAGGAATGTGAGCTTTGCGATCGAGAAGGGCTCGATCACGGTGCTGCAGGGGCAATCGGGGGCCGGCAAGACGACATTGATCGATCTTCTTACCGGCCTGCACACGCCCGACAAGGGAGTCATCACGCTGGATGGCGTTCCGCTTGCCGATATCGACATCAAGCAGTGGCGGCAGGCAATCGGCTATGTGCCCCAGGAGCTCAGCCTGCTGCATATGACGATCAGGGACAATCTCGTCCTGGGTGATGCGCAAGTGAGCGATCAGGACATAGAGGAAGCGCTCGATCAGGCGGGCGCGCGCGAGTTCATCATGGCCATGCCCAACGGCCTCGATACCGAGGTCGGCGCCATGGGATCGAAATTGTCCGGCGGCCAGCGCCAGCGCATCGCTTTGGCGCGCGCTTTGGTGACCAAGCCCAAGCTTCTCGTCCTCGACGAAGTGACGAGCGCGCTCGACCCCGAGACCGAGGCGGCCATCTGCGAGAAAATAGTGGAGCTCCAAGGTCGATACACCATCATCGCCATCACTCATCGTCCGATCTGGGCAGAGATCGCGACCGATCTCTACAAGGTCGAGCGCGGCCACCTCATCAAGGTCGGCAGGAAGAAGGTCGGGGCCGCATGAGCCTGAGGGTGGTCGAGGCGGCTGGCAAGGCGGACAGGAGCGCCTTTCTGCGCGTGCCCCATCTGGTTTTCGCTCGCGATCCGAACTGGGTGGCTCCGCTCGACCTCGAGCGCAAGGAGCATATCGATCCCGCCAAGAATCCTTACTTCCGGCATTCCGAAGTCCAGCTCTTCGTCGCCTATGACAATGACAAGCCGGTCGGCCGGATCTCGGCGCAAAGGGACCGGCTGCGTCTCGAGCATCATCCCGATGGCCACGGCCAGTTCGGTTTCCTCGACGCGGTGGATGATCCGAAAGTCTTCGCAAGCCTCCTCGCCGCCGCCGAAGCCTGGCTGCGCCGGAAGGACCTCGAGGCGGTGCGCGGCCCCTTCAACTTCTCGATCAATGACGAGATGGGCCTCCTCGTTTCCGGCTTCGAAACGCCGCCGTCGATGATGATGGGGCACGCTTTGCCCTATTATGCCCGGCATCTCGAAGATCTCGGCTACACCAAGGCGAAAGATGTTTTCGCCTATGACTATGACGGGCTCAAGCCGTTGCCGCGCGCGATGCAGGCCATGGTCGACAAGATCAAGACCTCGGGCGATCTCGCGATCAGGCCGTTGAGCAAGAAGAACCTCGACCGCGACATCAACATCATCATCGACATCTTCAATGACGCCTGGTCCGAAAATTGGGACTTCGTGCCGATGACCCATGAGGAGATCGCGGCGCTGGGTAAAAACCTGAAGCTGCTGGTGAGCGACGAATATATCGCCATTGCGAGCTACAAGGGCGAGCCCGCCGCCATGGCCGTCTCGCTTCCCAATCTGAATGACTGGATCAGGGACCTCGACGGCAAGCTCCTGCCTCTTGGATGGGCCAAGCTCGCCTGGCGGCTCCTGGCGCGGCCGCCACGCTCGGTGCGCATGCCGCTGATGGGCGTGCGCCGGAAGCATCATGGCACGCCGTTGGGCTCGGCGCTCGCCCTCGCCGTCATCGATGCGGTCAGGTCCTATCATCTCGGCCGCGGCACGAAGCATGCTGAATTGTCGTGGATCCTGGAAGACAACATGCCGATGCGCCGCATGATCGGCGCGCTGGGCGGGACCGAATACAAGACCTATCGCATCTACGAGAAAAAACTCACGTGACGGCGCCCAGCTGGAATGTGCTCGTCCTCGCTGCCGGTCGCGGACCGGACGATCCCATGGCGAAGGCGTATGGCGTCACGCATAAATGCCTGGTCGAGGTCGGCGGCGAGCCGATGCTCAAACGGGTCATCAGCACCCTTCTTTCGTCTTCCGCGATCGCCTCGATCACCGTTTCGATCGAAAGCCGGAAGCTCCTCGACGAAGCGCTGGGTCCCCTGTCGGCGAAGGTCGTGTTCCTCGCTTCGGGCGAGAGTGCGGCGCGCTCGGCCCTCTCCGCGCTGCCGGAAAACGCTGCGTTTCCTTGGGCCATCACCACCGGCGATCATCCCCTCCTGACCGTGGAGATGCTGCAGTATTTCCTGGCCGAAGCGGCAACGTCCGGTGCCGATCTCTCAGCCGGTCTCGCCCGCGCCGAGACGATATTGGCGCGCTTCCCCGACGCCAAGCGGACCTATCTCAAATTCGGGCCCGATCGCGTCTCGGGCTGCAATCTCTTCGCGTTGACATCGCCCCGCGCCCGCAAAGCGCTCGCCTTCTGGCACGATCTGGAAAAGGTGCGCAAACAGCCCTGGCGGTTGGTCGGTGCTTTCGGCCCCGTGGCGCTGCTGCGCTTCCTCACCGGCGCCTTGACGCTCGACAGCGCCTTTGCCCTGGCCTCGCGCCGCCTCGATCTCACCGCCCGCCCGGTGCTGATGCCCTTCGCGGAAGCGGCCGTCGATGTCGACAAGCCGGCGGACAAGGAGCTCGCGGAAAAAATACTCCGCGAGAGAAGCGCATGATCCGGAAAAGTGGATGCCGGTTTTCCGAAAAGATCATGCGCAAAACAAAAGGTTTACCAGCTTGAGACGAGTTGGCGCGCCTGCTGCAGATCGACCGGAAAATCGACTTCGCACCATTGGATACCGTCGAGCGCCACCGTGCGCACCGGAATGCGTTTCGCCAGCATGCCGACCGCGGCGGGGAACCATTGCTTGAGGCCCGAGGGCTCGCGCATGGCGCGGTCCAGCGTTTCGACATAGGCCTTGGCGCCTTCCGCGCGAAACACATAAAAGCCGATGGCCTCGGCATTGACGGTCTCCGACGGCAGGGTCTTGCCGATCTCGGTCAGCCTTTCGCCATCCATCATCACTTTCATGTCGTCGGCGTCATAATTGGGCTTGTGATTGATGGCGACGGTGACGGGAGCCGGCGGCGCATCGAGCAGGACCTTGACCAGATCCGCCTTGAACAGGTTGTCGCCATTGACCTGGATGAACTCGCCCTTCATCTCGTGGCGCGCCATCCAGCAACTGGCGAGATTGTCGGCAACGCCGTAGAACGGATTGAAGATGGTCTTGATGCTGATGCGCTTTTCGCGCGCGATCTGGGACAAGGCCTCTTCCATGCGCCCCGCCCCATAGCCCGTCACGACGACGAATTCGCCGACGCCGCAGCTCGTGAACGCGTCGATCTGGCGCCCGATGAGCGAGCGCCCGCCGATATCCAGGAGCGCCTTGGGGACTTCGGCAGTGAGCGGCAAGAGGCGCTTGCCCTGCCCTGCTCCAAGAATGACGACTTTCACGATGCTTGAACTCGCTGATCACCCCGCTCCCGCTTTGCTCGAATCAAAAGGATTCGACCAAAACCGGAAAGGCTCTAAAACGGCGGACCTCAATTCGCACCCGATTCTCCGGAAGTCAACGAGACTGTCTTAGCCCTGATGTTTACCCTGGCCCACCTCTCCGACGTCCATATCGGTCCTTTGCCCAGGGCCGAATCATGGCGCGACTATCTGGGGAAACGGGCGCTGGGGAAGATCAGCTGGCATCGCCGGCGCCGTTTCCTGCATGATCCCGCGATCGCCATGGCGATGATCGCCGACGTAAAGGCCCAATCTCCTGATCATGTGGCGCTGACCGGGGACCTCATCAACATCGCGCTCCGACAGGAATTCGTCGCGGCGGCCCAGTGGCTCAAGGCCTTCGGCCCGGCCGACTGGATAACGCTGGTGCCCGGCAATCATGACGCCTATCGCCCCTTTCCCTGGGCCGAGGGCGCCGGCCTCTGGTCCGACTACATGACCGGGGACATCAAGCTCGCATCGGCGCGCGATCCCTTGGATCCGGACGCGCTCTTCCCCTTCGTCCGCCAGCGCCGCAACGTCGCCTTGATCGGCCTTTCGAGCGCCGTGCCGCAATCGCTCTTCCGCGCCGGCGGCCGGGTGGGGCAGGACCAGCTCAACCGGCTGGTCCCCATCCTTCAGGATTTGCGCGAGCGCGGCTTCTATCGCGTGATCCTGATCCATCATCCGCCGGTCCCGGGCCTGACGCCGAGGCGCCGGGCGCTCGACGACGACAAGGACCTGAAGCGGATCATCGAGGAGCACGGCGCCGATCTGGTCCTCTATGGCCACAATCACCGGCATGGGCGCTCAGCCCTCAAGACGTCTTTCGGTGTGGCCCATCTCATGGGCGCGCCCTCGGCGACCTCCCCCGGCTTTGGTACCTACGATGCCGCCGCCTGGTACCTATATAAAATCCGCCGGCAGGACGGCGCCTGGACGACGAGCGTCACGGTGCGCCGGTGGGACGGCAAGCAGGGATCTTTTGTAGCCGACCCTGTCTTTAATCTGAGCGCATGATCCGGAAAAGCTTGTGGCCGGGCTTGACCCGGCCATCCACCGGTTTTCCGAAAAGATCATGCGCAAACAAATGGATACAGCACGATGGCGTCACGAGCCATCGTGCTGTAGAAAGCGGGAAATCGCTTATTACATTACGTCAGGGCATGTTACAAATTATGTCGAATGCCACACTCGTCAAATTTGGCCTTCCCGCGACCCTGATCGCAGACTACAAGCACTGGGTTGTTCTGCTGCGACCGGCGCAGGTCACCCTCGGATCCTTGATCCTGGGAGCCAAGGGAGACTGGACGGCCTTCTCCCAAATTCCGCCGCAAGCCTTTGCGGAATTGGCTCATGTAACGCATTGCATCGAGACCGGTCTGAGGAACTTCAGTGCCTATGACAAGATCAATTATCTGATGCTCATGATGGTCGACCCGCACGTGCATTTCCACATCATCCCGCGCTATGCGCAACCGCAGAGTTTCGAGGCGGTGGAGTTTCCCGATGCCGGCTGGCCCGGGCAGCCCAGTCTCGCTCAGGCCACGACCTTGCCCGCCGAGGCGCAAGCCAGGCTGCGCGATGCCATTCGTCATCATTGGCCGAAAGGCTGAGCCGCCGTGTTTCGTATCGTAGACCGCTATGTGCTGCGCCAGCTCGCCAAGCCGCTGATGATATCCATCACCATCGGCCTCCTCGTGCTGCTGGCGGAGCGGATGGTGCGTCTTCTCGATACGACGCTCGGCAAGAAGAACTCCTTCGGTGTCGTCTTCGAGATGCTGGCCTATCTGGTGCCGCATTATCTGAGCCTGGCAATCCCGGCCGCGCTCTTTCTCGGTCTCTTGTACAGTTTCAACAAGATGTCGCGCGACAGCGAGATCGATGCCTTCCTCGCCGCGGGGATCGGTCTCCATCGTCTGGCCCAGCCGGTGGCGATCCTGTCGGTCATCCTCGCCGCCTTGTCCGTCCTCATCGTTGGCTGGCTCCAGCCGCATGGCCGCTACGCCTATCGCGCCGTGGTCTTCAATGTGAAGAACGTCGATGTCTTCTATCTCGCTGAGGAAGGCATCTTCATGGAGGCAGGCACCCGCACCTTCATCCTCGACAAGCTCAACCGCGGCGACGGGACTTTCGAGCGTATTTTCCTCTTCGACAACCGCGGCGCCGGCGGCCTCGAGACCGTAACCGCGGCAACGGGCCGGCTGATCCAGAACACCAATACGCCGCTGCCGGTATTGCGCCTCGAGAACGGCCACCGCCTGGAGATCGAGCGCGCGCCGGACCCGGGCTCCAGCCAGCCGCCGCCGCCTTCCACGGTCAGCACCTTCGACTTGGCCGACACGCCCCTTGGGCAGGTCGCCGACAAGACCTTCAGGCCGCGCGGCGACGATGAACGGGAGCTGACGCTGCCCGAGCTCATCCTCCAGCAGGATAATCCGCCGCAAGGAGCGACACCCGACAAGATGCAGGCCGAGCTGCATAAGCGGCTGGTCACCATACTCACCTTGCCGATGCTGCCATTCCTGGCGGTGCCCTTCGCTCTCGGCCGGCGCCGCAACCAGCGCAACTATCGCTTCGGCATCGCCCTTGTGCTGCTCGTCGCCTTGAACGAGATCATCGAGCAGGGTGCCATCACCACCCAGGCGCATGGTACCTCGCCCTGGCTCACCATGTGGCTGCCCTTCCTGCTCTTCACCGCCTATGCCGCCTGGCGGTTCTGGACGACCGCCTTCACGCTCAAGGCCGACGGGCTCGACCGTGTCATCGACCGCATTGCCAACGTCCTGCGGCAGTTCTTCCGCCGCATCGCGGTGCGCATCCTGCACGGAGATCCGGCATGAAGATCCTCGGCTGGATGCTGACGCGTATGCTGTTCATACGCTTCATCTTCATTCTCTTCGGCATTTCCATTTTCGTGATCACGCTCGAGATCGTCACCTATGCGCCGGAAATCCTGGCGCTCCGCAACGGCGATCCCAATATCGTTTTCACCTATTTCCTGATGCGGGCGCCCGCCACGCTCGCGACCTTCCTGCCGATCAGCGTGCTGATCGCGCTGCTCCTCGTCCTGATGGAGCTCAGCTATCGCAATGAGATGCCGGCCATCTGGTCGGCCGGCCTCTCGCCCTTCCGCATCGTGCTCATGCTTCTGCCTTTCGCCATTTTCGCCGGCGGCCTGCACTTCCTGCTCAACGACCAGGCCGTGCCGCGGGCGGCACCGGTCTTGCGTGAATGGGGCATCGGCGACTATGGCGAGAAGAAGCTCAAGGTGGGAGGCGAGCGCGATCCCATATGGATGCGCGCCGGCCGCGACATCCTGCGCGCCGGCAGCGCCAATGCGCAAGCCACCGAGCTCGAGGACGTCATCATCTTCCGGCGCGACGAGAACGGCCTGTTGCGCGAGCAGATCATGGCCAAGACCGCCGTGCTCAACCAGGACCGCTGGCACTTGTCGAATGTGCTGGTCTATTACCGCGACAATCTTCCGCCGAACCGCCTCGACCAGATGATCTATTCCGGCTCCTTCCGCCCGGCCGCCGCCGGCGCCCGCTCGGGCGATCCGGAAGAGATGAGCATGAGCGACCTCGGCTATTTCATCGAGAATTCCGGCTTCGGCATCAGGCCCACCTGGGTCTATCAGACCTGGTGGCACAAGCGGCTGTCCTTGTTCGTCACCGCTCTCGCCATGATCGCGCTCTGCATCCCGCTCGCCGTGCGCTTCCGCCGCGGTGGCGGCATCGGTGTGATGTTTGCCGTCGGCATCGGCTTCGGCTTCCTGTTCTTCATCGTCGACGGCATATCGGTCACCATGGGCGAGCTCGGTTTCGTGACGCCATGGTTCGCCGCCTGGGCGCCTGTATTGGGCCTTGCCGCCGTCGCCGGCATTGTTTCCTTCCGCACCGAGCACGTATGACGCCTGAGCAAGAGACGCAAGCAACCGCCTCCCAAGATCACGATCACTTCAGGTCGGTTCGACCTGAAGTGATAAACGTGATCGGAATCTTATATTTAGCGCGTGATCGGACGAAAAACCGGTGCCCACTTTTCCTGATCACGCGCTAGACGCGGCTTCCGAACCGGTGCCGGAGCGGGCTCAAAAGCCTGTGCTCTGCTTCATTGGCGAAAGCGACATCCGCCTGTGGGCGCTGACCCCGGTCGAGCGCCTGCGCCGGCAGTTCGCGCGCGAGAAGGTGACGGACGAGATCTCGCTCGATGCGGCGAGGCGCCATGACGGCCCGGTGATCTTCATCCGGGCAGACGCGGTGCTGGACCAGCCCTTGATCCCGATACTCGCGAAACCGTCCGGCCTTCTGCTCATCGGCAATAGCGCTGAAGGCTCCATTGCGCTCGCCGTCCAGGCTGAGGGCCGGCATGCCGAGGCGGTCATCGACATCCTGGCGAATGGCCGCGAGCCATCGCCCGACCTGCACCTTTCGGCGCGCACCCCCGATGAGCTCGACGCCAAGTTCTGGAAGGCGCTGCGCAAGCGCGAGACGCCCTATGCCTTCAGGCTCAACCCCGCCAACCGGCATGAGGTCGAATGGCGCATGTTCATGGGAACCTACAAGGGTGCCACCGATCTCATCACCAAGCATCTGTGGCCCAGGCCCGCTTTCATGGCGACCCGGTGGCTGGCGCCACGCGGCATATCGCCCAACATGGTGACGCTCGTGGGCGCGGTGCTGGTGTTCCTCGCCTTCTGGCTCTTCCTCGAAGGCCACTTTGGCCTGGGTCTTGCCGCGGCGTGGCTCATGACCTTCCTCGATACCGTCGACGGCAAGCTGGCCCGCACCACGCTGACCTCCAGCAAATGGGGGGATGTTTTCGATCACGGGCTTGATCTCGTGCATCCGCCCTTCTGGTATGTCGCCTGGGCCCTGGGCCTCGCCCAGGCAGGCCTTGCGCTCGACGACCAAACCTTCTGGATCGTGATCACGGCGATCCTCGGCGGCTATATCCTGCAGCGGCTGATGGAAGGCATCGCCATCAAGTGGCTCGGCCTCGAGATCCATATCTGGCGGAAGGTCGATACGCTGTTTCGCCAGATCACCGCCAGGCGCAATCCCAATCTCCTGATCCTGACCGTTTTCACACTGCTGGGCCGTCCCGACTGGGGCCTCCTGGCGGTGGCCTGGTGGACCGTCATCTGTCTCGTGCTGCACGGCCTGCAGCTCGGCCAGGCGCTGCTCGCCAAGCGCCAGGGCCCGCTCGAATCCTGGATGGCGAAGAGCTGATGACGCGCGGCCTGATCGTCAATCCCCAGTCCGGCAAGGAGAGCGGCAAAGGGCTCGAGCTCGCTTCCCTGCTCAAGAATGATACGCATGTCATCGTCCGCATTCTCGACGATTTTTCCAAGCTCGGCGCGTTCCTGGAAGACATGGCGGCTGCCCGGGTGAGCGAGCTCTTCGTCAGCTCCGGCGACGGCACGGTCCAGGCCATCCAGACAGAGATCGCCGAGCGCTATGCGCCGGGCTTCGTTCCCCATCTCGCCTTGCTGCCGCATGGCACCACCAACATGACCGCCGCCGATCTCGGCTTCCGCAACCGCAATGTCAAAGTCCAGGCGGATTTCATCGCCAACCGGCAGCCGCGGGTTTTGGCGAAGAGGCCGACCTTGCGGGTGGCCAATCCGAAGGACGGCAAGGTCCGGCATGGCATGTTCCTCGGCACGGGCGCCATCTGGCAGGCGACCGTGTTCTGCCAGGATGCGGTTCACCGTGTCGGTCTCAAGGGCGACTTCGCGACTTTCGCGACGCTCGCCGCGGCAATCGCCAAATCCCTGTTCTCTCCCGCCAATCCGGCCGATCCGACGCGTATCGATCGCCCTTATGACATCACCCTTTTGCAGGGCGGTAAAACCGTGCTGACCGATCAGCATCTGATGCTCTTGGCGACGACGCTCGACAAGCTCATTCTCGGCACCAGGCCCTTCTGGGGCGGCAAGGACGGGCCGATAAGGGTCTCCACCATCCCCTACCCGGTTCCCTCGATCGCCCGCTGGCTCCTGCCCCTGATGTATGGCGGCGAGGACCGGGCCGTGCCGCAAGGCGCCAGGAGCCTCTCCGGCAGCAGCTTCGAGATCAAGACCAGGATACCCTTCGTCATCGACGGCGAATTCTTCGAAGCGCCGAACGACGCCCCCTTGCGGCTCGAAACCGGCCTCGAATTCACCTATGTTTGCGGCTGATGGTGAGCCAAAACGCTGAGATTAGCGCATGATCCGGAAAAGTGGATACCGGTTTTCCGAAGAGATCATGCGCAAACTGAGCGCCCTCGTCGCCCGCAATCTCGATCGTCCGCTATCCTCCGACATCCGGGCCATGGCCGACCACATCCTGACGCGGCACGGTGGGGTTGCAGCGGTCCTCGCCTATGGCTCCTGCCTCAGGGGCGTCAGCACGGATGAATCGCTGATCGATCTCTATGTCCTGACCGAGCGCCAGGAGGATATCAGCGCCCGCCGCTTGAGCCGGTTTCTCGCCGGCCTCGTGCCGCCCAATGTCTATTATGCGGAAACGATCCAGGACGGACGGCCGTTGCGCGCCAAATACGCCGTCATGACGCTCGCCCAATTCACCGAGCGCATGAGACCAGAGACGTCCAACCCCTATTTCTGGGCCCGCTTCGCGCAGCCCGCGGCGCTCGTCCAGGTTGCGAACGAGCGCAACCGCGAATATGTGGTGAGCGCCCTCGTGGATGCGGTCGTCACCATGTATCGCGCAGCGCTCGCTTCGGCACCTCCAGAGAGCGCTCCCGCCGACATCTGGGCGCGGGGTTTTGCCGAGACCTACCGCACCGAATTGCGCCCCGAAGCGCCTGAGCGCGCGCACGCGATTGTCGCAGCCAATGCAGGCTTCTATGACGACGTCGCCGGTCTCCTGGGCCGGCCCGAAGTGCCGCCCGTGTCATGGCCGCAACGCCGCTGGAGGGGCAAGGCGCTTTCCGTGGCCAGGCTCGTCAAGGCGGCATTCACCTTCGAAGGCGGCGCCTCCTATGCGGCCTGGAAGATCGAGCGGCACTCGGGCAGGAAGATCACGCTCTCGCCCTGGCAGCAGCGCCATCCCGTTCTCGCCGGTCTCCTGCTGCTGCCCAAGCTCTTGCGGCGCGGTGCCATCAAATGAGCATTCAACGTAAAAGATAGAGCGCCAACGCGATTCTATAGGAATGTCCGGCGCTCTAGGCTCGGAAGAACTCACTCCACCATCAGCGTCTCGGTCTGGCAGAGATCGACATCAGGGCGGTCGATGCTGGTGCTGTCGGAGAACTGGATGGTGAGCGTATAGACACAGGCGTCAGCCTGGTTGGTGACGGTGAGCTGGAATTTCGGTGACAGTGCACTTAATACGCTCCTCGCTTCGGCTTAGGCCCGCGCTTGCCAGGCATGAGATCTCGCCCGGTCTTGCGCTCGATCCGCCGCAGGAAGCTTGGCTCGCCCAAGGGTCGCCCGATCGTCTCCGCCGCCCTCAGCCTGCGCAATGCGTCCGCATCCGCTTCGCGCTTCAGCATCTCGCCCATATCGGGAAACCGTTCCAGCACCGGCCGCGTCTGCGTGAGCCCGTCCGCGATGCTTCTCAGATAGGCGCGCGCGCTTGACCACCGCCAGTCTTGCGCCCGCTCCACGAGCCGCGCCCTCACCGGATTAAGCATCACATAGACGAGTGCCACCGCAAGATGATCCTCGTCCATCACCGCGCAGCCGAAGCGACCCTGCCAGAAATGGCCGCTGCGTTTGCGCCTGGCGTGGATGATGCCGGCATAGCGCCGATGGACTGGAGCCAACGCACGCCGCAAGCCGTCCGTATCGGAGGGCGCCAGAATCAGGTGAACATGGTTGGGCATCAGCACCCAAGCCCAGCAGGCGACGCCGGCGGCTTTCAGGCTGTCAGCCAGGAGATCGCGATAGAGCGCGTAATCGACATCGTCGAAGAAGGTGCGTTGACGGCCATTGCCACGCTGGGTGACATGATGTGGCAGGCCGGGAACGACGACACGGGCAAGGCGGGCCATAGGTTGCAGGCTACACCGGTAGGCACACTCGAGTCAATTAAATGCACTGTCACCGAAATTCCCTGGTCGAGATGGCGAAGGTCGTGGCGATGACGGCCAGAAGCCCCGCGATCCAGATCACGGAGAAGAGGACGAAGCCATCTCGATCTTGCCGACTCATTGCCCCCGTGATCATAGCAGGCAGGAAGCCTCTTTCAGAACACGGCGGCTTCACCGCAATCCACGGTCGATCCTGTCCCGTTCCTCCTTCAGCACTTCGAGCAGATCCCGGCCTTCCTCGTGGGCACGCCGCTCGAACTCCTCCAGGGCGGCTTTCTCTTCCCTGCTCAACGGTTCGGTGACGTGGATGGTGCCCGCTCTCACGTCGATAACCAGATGATCCGGATGCAGCGGCAGGTCGGGCGATGCGAGGCCGAGTCTCCTGCGGCGCTCCAGTTCCCTTTCCCATTTGAGCTTGTAGTCGAGAGCCGCCTCCACCCATTGGTCATGCAGCACCTTGCGCTCATGCTCGACCGTGGCCAGCAGCCTGGTGAACTGGATCTGAGCACGCGCCTGGCCCTTGGCGGCAGCGACCGCGAGAGAGCGGATGATGGCCTGCGCCATGGGGAGCTGCCGCCGTCATTCACCTTGATCAGGCGATAGGCTTCCTCCAGCACGATGCTTTTTAGCCGCTCTTCGTTCAGGTGAGGAAGCTTGTTGCGGGCGCCCTTGGGCCTGCCACGCGGATTGCCGGACCGGCCTTTGGCGAAGCGGCTGGCGATGGGCGGCTTGCCGTGGCCCACCTCATAGGCCGCGGGCTCGTCGCCGACGCGCTTTGTCTCATTGTCCTCGGCGCTCATGGCCTATCTCCTTTCATCGCCACGCTGCCCGCACAAGCGACGCCGGCCCTGCAGGCCGTCGCCTTGGCATAGGCCTCCCAACGGCGGATGATCCGATCGCAGCGCGCCGGATCGGCCTCGCTCAGCAGCACGGTCCGGCCGGCCTCGCCGGCGGCAATGAAGGCCTCCGTCCAATCCGCTTTCATGCGTGCGGACATGGACGATGCGGCATCTTCGGGTGGCATCGCGATGGGCATGCGCGGCCTTGCCTCCGAAAGCAGCTTGGCCGCGACCTCGCTTCTCAACTCATCCCTGCAGACGAGCCAATGCGCCCCCAATTGCCAGACGTCGCCGGGCCGGCAGCGCGCCGGCGCATCGCCGGCTGGCCGTTCCTCTTCCGGATCGTCGGTTGTTTCACCAGGACCGGCGGCCAGGAGCCGTTCCGTCTCGGCAATGGAGAAGCCGGTCACGCCGATTTCGAAAGAGAGATCCTCGGCGACGAGGCCTTTCAGCTCCTCGATGAGAAGGTCCTGGTCCCAGCCGGCATTGAGGGCCAACTTGTTGTCGGCCAGGACATAGGCGCGTTTCTCGATTTGGCTTAGATCGTCGATCCTGAGACAGGGCACAGTGGTGAAACCCAGCTCTCGCGCCGCGCGCACCCGTCCATGGCCGGCAAGGATGCGATTATCCTCATCGATGAGCAGCGGCTGGGTGAAGCCAAAACGGCGGATGCTGTCGGCGAGCTGCTTCACCTGCTTTCGCGAATGGGTGCGCGCATTGCCGGGCCACGGCTTGAGCTCGCTCAGGGGCAGATGTTGGATGTCGGGCACGCCACTTCTCCTTTTCTTCGCTGTCCATTCGGACAAGCGCAAACTGAAGTGGCATTCCCTCTATGTGCCTCTGGCCCGCGATTGCAAGCGCTTTTTTTGAAAGGGTCATGTTGCCTGCTGGCAACGGGCAGAAATTCCCTGCTGGTTATGACGCGGAATTCCGGTTAGACCATTGTTCTTGTTGAGCTCTTTGAGGCCGCTCACATATTTGAGCCGCCCCTTTTTGTTGAAACTCCCTGTATTATCCCTGTATCCGGGTCGGGCTGGTCGACAGGGATAGGACGCAGCTAAACCGCCTGCTTGTAGTGCCCCTGCGCCACTACTTCGCCGAAGAGCGTGATGATCCGGTCGATCTCCTCGAATGTATGCGCGGCCGAGACCGAGCAGCGGAGCAGGCATTGCTTGGCGGGCGTTCCCGGCGGCAGCGCGATATTGACATAGACGCCGGCCTTGAGCAGCGCGTTCCACATCGCGATCGTCGACACCTCGTCCGGGCAGTTCACCGCCACGACCGGGCTCACTTGATCGCAGCCGAGCGTCAGGCCGAGCGCTTTGAAGCCGTTGTGAAGGCGCGCCGAATTTTGGGCGAGGCGCTTGCGCCGCTCGGGCTCCGCTTTGAGCTTGCGCACCGCGGCGAGCGAGGTCGCAACCGTCGCGGGCGACGGCGAGGCGGTGAACATATAAGGCCTCGAGGCATAGCGGATCATCTCGAACAGCGCATGGTTGCCGGCGCCGAAGCCGCCAATGGCGCCGATGCTCTTGGAAAAGGTGCCGACGATGAAATCGACATCGTCCTCGAGCCCCGCCTCGTCCGCGAGGCCCCTGCCATTCTCACCCAGCACGCCGAAGGAATGCGCCTCATCGACCAGGAGCTGGAAGCCATGCTTCTTCTTCACCTCGACGAAGTCGGCCAAGGGTGCCCGGTCGCCGAGCATGGAATAGATGCCTTCGAGCACCACGAGCCTGCCGCCGTCGTCCTCGGCGCGCGCCAGGCGCTTGTCGAGATCGCTCGCGTCATTGTGGCGGAAGCGCACGAGCCTCGCACCCGACAGCGTGCAGCCGTCATAGATCGATGAATGGGAATCGGCGTCGAGATAGATCGTGTCCTTGGGGCCCGCGAGGCCCGCCAGCATGCCGAGATTGGCCTGGTAACCGGTGGTGAACATGATGCAATGCCGGCGGCGGAGGAAGAGAGCGAGCTCACGCTCCAGCTCGCGATGCATGGCATAGGAGCCGTTGGCGATGCGCGAGCCCGTCGTGCCGGTGCCATAGAGCTCGAGCGCCTTTTGGCCTGCGGCGATGCAGTCGGGCTCGAAGGTGATGCCCATATAGTTGTTGGTGCCGGCAAGGATGGTTTCGCGCCCGGCAATGATGGCGCGGGTCGGCGACAATATGCGGTCATTGGTGAGACCCACGGCATTGACGCCGAGCGACATCATGCGCTCATGGCGCTCGGCGAGCGCTTTGTACTTCTCAAGCAGGTCGGTCATTGGGTTCCCCCCTTTGCCAGACGGTCCTCGACCACTTTCACGAGATCGGCGATCGATCGCGTTTCGGAAAGCACGTTGAGCGGAATGTCGATATTGAAGTGATCTTCCACTTCCATGACGAAATCCATCACCGAGACGGAATCGATATTGAGATCGCCCGAGATGTCGGTCTCAGGTTTGAGTGTGATCTTGGCCGTGTTGAACGGCTCAAGCAGCTGACACAGGAGCGTGAATGTGTCTGCGCTGGCGGTCATTTCGTCGTCTCTCCATAAGCTTTGGGCTGCCCGCTTCTATCGGCGCCCGTCTTGCCGGGCAACCACCCTTGCTCGCGATACCAGGCGATCGTGCGGCGAAAGCCTTCGGTAAAGTCGATGCCGTCCGGTACCCGCGGCGCCGTCGGATGGGCCACCCAATCGGGATGAAAGAGCTCGCGCACCTTTCCGGGCGTCAACGGCACGCGAAGCTTGAGCGCCGATCCGATCAGCGCCACCGGCCAGGCCAGGCTTTCGAGCAGCCATTTGGGGATATAGACCGCTTTCGCTTCACGGCCCTCGCTTTGCGCGGCCATCTTGAGGAGATCGGGCCAGCCATATCCTTGTGGCCTGCCGTCATCGATCTCGACAAGACCTTGCGTGTCGTCGGCGAGCCGCGCCGTCAGATATTTCGTAAGGTCATCCACATAGAGCAGCGAGAAGCGCAGCTGCGCCGTGCCGGGGATGAAGGCGGTACGGCGGGTGAGCTGGGCGAGAAGCGGCAGCGTGGCCCGATCGCCCGGCCCATAGACGACAGGCGGCCTGACGATCAGCAAGCCCTCAGGCTTGAGCGCCAGGAGCGCTTCCTCTGCGGCACGCTTGCTGGCGCCATAGTCCGAGATTTCGGGCGCGCGCGCGGCGAGGCTCGACACCTGGATGAAACGCGGCACGCCGGCGGCCATCGCTGCCTTGGCGATCTTCTCGGTGCCGCGCGTGTTGACGGCGAAGAAGGCCTCGCGGTCGGGTGCCGCGATGGCGCCGGCGAGATGGATGACGGCTGAAGAGCCGCCGACCAGCTGCTTGAGCGCCCCTTCATCGTCAAGCGTGCCGATGACCGTCTCGGCCGAGCCGAAGCCGCAATCATAAGGTCCCTGGCGGACCAGCAGGCGCAGCGCGAAGCCCGCCTCGGCCAAGGCCTTGGTGAGATGCCGGCCGACAAAGCCGGTGCTTCCCGTGAGTGCTATTGGCCCCTTCATCGGCCCGGGCCCAGACGGAGCTTATTGGGCGGCTTCGAGCCGCATCTCGGAATGCTGCGGCAGGTGAGCCAGCGGCGAGATCTCGATGATCGCGCCCGCGAGATAGCCGTCCTTGGCTTGGGCGCGGGAAAGCTTGCCCGACGATGTGAAGGGCAGGCTCTTGGGCGGCACCAGCACGATGGTGCAGTCGACGCCCGCCGTCTGATGCACGATGCCGGCGATCTTGCGCCGGAGCTCTTCCATTTCCGCGGGGTCCGTCAGGCGGCAATGTACCAGCACGACGACGTGGTCATCGCCATCTTCGCCCTCGACCGCGAAGGCGGCGGCATCGCCGCTGCGCAAGGGCTCGACCTGCTCGGCCGCCCATTCGATGTCCTGCGGCCAGATATTGCGGCCATTGTGAAGAATGAGATCCTTGGCGCGGCCGGTGATGACGAGCTCGCCCTCGAGCCAGTAACCCATGTCGCCCGTGTCCATGAAGCCGTCCGCGGTCATGATCGCCTGGGTGGCGTCGGTATTCTCGAAATAGCCGGCCATCAGGCTCGGGCCCTTGAACAGGATATGGCCGATCTCGCGCTCGCCCAGCGTCTCGCCAGCATCGCTGCGGATGACGACCTCATGGCCGGCGATCGGCTTGCCGCACACGACGAAGCTGCGCACCAGCTCCGGGCTCGCTTTGAGCTCGTCGCTCGCCGGCACTGCGCGCTGCGCGAGCTTATAGTGCAGGCGATCTACGGTATCGATCTTCACCGGCTTGGTGAGGTCGGCGAAAGTAATGGCGAGCGTCGATTCGGCCATGCCGTAGCTCGGCGTGAAGGCGCGTGCGTCGAAGCCCGCGACGGAAAGCTTCTCGGAAAAGAGATTGAGCACGTCGGCGCGCACCATGTCGCCACCGATGCCGGCGACGCGCCAGGCCGACAGATCCAATGTCTTCGCTTCGCCATTGATGCGGCGCGCGGCGAGGTCGAAGCCGAAGGACGGCGAATAGGCGATGGTGCAGCGGTTCTCCGACATGAGCTTGAGCCACAGCGCCGGACGGCGGGCGAAGGACGGTGTGGAGAGATAATCGACCGTGACCTGCCCCATCATCGGCGACAGGCAGAAGCCGACGAGCCCCATGTCGTGATAGAGCGGCAGCCAGGAGAAGGCGCGGTCGTCATTGGTGACGCCGAGGCCGTCGCGCAGGATGCCGCGGGTATTGGCGACGACCGCCTTCTGGGTGATCAGCACGCCTTTCGGGCTCGAGGTCGAGCCCGAGGAATATTGGATATAGGCGACGTCGTCGACCTCGAAGGGCCTGAGCTTCTCGATGCTTTCCGGCTGCGCCTCGAGTTCGTCGAAGGTCGCGATGATCGCCGTGCCGGCGATTTCCGCCGCTTCGCCGATATGGGAAGCGAGATCGAAAGGTCCGATGACCGCGCTGGCCTTGGCCGTCTTCAGCATGCCGGCGATGCGCGCGACATAGGCATCGCGACCACCGATATACATCGAATAGGGCATCGGGCACGGCACGAGGCCGGCATACTGGCAGCCGAAGAACACCGCCATGAAGTCCGGGCTGGTTTCCGCGACGACCGCCACGCGCTCGCCGCGCTTGAGGCCGGTAGCCAGCAGCTTGCGCGCCGTCTTGAGCGCCCTGAGGCGCAGCTCGCGATAGGGCAGCACATGCTCGAGTTGGCCGCGCGGTGAATAGAAATTGAAGCCGGTGACGCCGCGTGCCGCATAGTCGAGACCCGCGGTCAGAGTGGCAAACCCACCGAGCACTTTTGCCAGCACTGGATTGCGATGTGGGCTAGGCTTCGGGCCAAAATCGCTTTCACCCGCCCTCAAACCGCCCTTGACTACCGTTCCGTGCAAAACCCAACCTCTTGATTTTACTTAAAGTTTCGGAAACCAGACCCGTGGCGGGCAAAGATTCGCCGAATTCCCCTGTGCCTAGCTAACAGCGTTGGCCGGGAAGCATAAAATCAAAAGGTATTTCAGAATATAACGAGGCCTGTTGGCCGTTAACCACTCAGCCGGGAAACCAGGATTCCCACGACGAAAAGGGCGAGCACGCCGATGGTGAATCCCGAGAGCCAGGCGAGGACGAGGGCGCCGGTGGAATAGCCGATGAGCTTGGGTCGTGCGGCTGCAACCGCCGTCTTCTCGCGCTCGCGGGCGATCAGGCGGTGGGCGATATGCTGCTTCACCCTGTCGATCATCTCCCCCCGATCGGCGGTCTCGAGCAGCGTCTGGCGCCCGCCCGGGCCGTCCTGGACGAGCCGGTATGTGCGCGGATCGGGCGCCATGACGATCGAGGTGATGAGGTCGATCCACAGGCGCGGCGGGTCGCCCGGCACCAGCGCCAGATCGACGAAGGCCGCGGCCACGGTGTTGGCCAGGATGGCCGGCGCGAGCTCGTCCTTGAGGACCTGGAGTCTCAGCGTCTGGGCGTCCCTGATATCGAGGACGGCCTCGAAATGGGCAGCCTCGGCCAGGCGGGCTTGACGAAGCGCTCCGCTTAAGCCCTGATCTCCCGGCACTCTTGTCGAAAACGGGGAAACCACTAAAAAACTCCCGGACTATGAACATACTGTGCCAAAACGGGCCGCAAACGACTCGTAACTTGGGGCCTTCCGCTCATCTTGCAACTCCCGCACCAGCAACGCCATGACCGATTCGAAAAATCCACTGCCTTCGAGTGCCCAGCGCGTCGCGGACGCCGCGAAACAGCTGGGCCTCGCCCCTCACATCATGACCATGGCCGACAGTACCCGTACCGCAGAGGAAGCCGCTCAGGCTTGCGGCTGCGAGGTCGGCCAGATCGTCAAATCGCTCGTCTTCCGGGGCGCCAATTCCGGAACGCCCTATTTGCTGCTGGTTTCGGGCAAGAATCGGGTCGATGAGCAAAAAGCGGCAAAAGTGATCGGCGAGGGCCTGGCGCGTCCCGATGCCGCCTATGTGCGCGGCACGACCGGCTTTGCCATCGGCGGCATACCGCCTTTCGGCCATGCCCAGCCGCTCAAGACCTATATGGACGAAGATCTTCTCACCTATGCCGATGTCTGGACCGCGGCTGGGACGCCGCATTGCGTGATGCGGCTAACGCCGCAAGACCTGCAAGCCAAGACGCAGGCGGTGACGATCAACGTTTACTGAGTTTTCGCCGGCTGCGCGGTGCCGCCGCACACGATGGGCAGCGGCGCATTGCCGAACCACAATTCGAAGGTGTTCGGGCGGACCTTCTTCGCGCCGTCCCAGATATTGGTCAGGTTGATGATCTTCAATTCGAGGCCGAGGCTCGCGAACATGTTGGCGATCGCCTTGCCGCGCTCCATGTCGCTGTCTTTCAGCACCCGCAATTCATGCTGCTTGCCGTCCCAATTGACCTGCGCGATCAGCGGCACCGAGATCTGCGCGCGGTCGCCGTCCTTCAGCGACAGGAGCATGGTCGTGATGCAGGCGCGCTGCTGGTCGGTCATGGCATGGACGAAGAGCCGGCTCGGCAGACGCTCGAGCGCCTTGCGGAAGGTCTCGGCGACCGCCGCATTCTCGTCCGCCGCCTTCATCAGCGCCGCTTCCATGAGCGGCAGCATCTGCTTGTCGGAAGAAGAATTCGCATAATCGAGCTGGGCCGCCACGAACTCCACCGGCACCTTGTCGTTCTTGAGCAGGTATTCGAGCATGGCGATGCCGAATTTGCGCTTCTCGCTGTTCTCGTCGCTGACCAGGTCGATCATCGTCTTGAGGTCGCTCAGATTCTGTTGCCAGCGGGTGTAATAGAGGCCGGTCCCCGCGATGGTGAGCGGGATCATGACGGTCGCCAGAACCTGAACCATAAGATCGCGCATGGGTCGCGACGTCGACATTAGGAAGCTCCGTGGATGGGGATGCTTGCAGCACCGCAATAAGGCGGAAAGGTGGCTGACGCCTCAATCCTTATCAGGAGGGCTGCCCGGCGGCTTACGGCGCACCAGATAGGCGGTCAGCGTCGGGACGACCAGGCTCATGGCGAGATAGCGCACCAGCTGATGGGCGCTGACATAGGCCGGGTCCATATGCAGCGCGAGGGCGATCACCATCATCACATCGAGGCCGCCGGGCGCGAAAGCGAGCAGCGTCTGGGCGAAGGGCAGATCGGCGATATGGCTCGCCACGACCGCACCCAGGAGCGAGAGCACCAGCGCAATCGCGAAGCCGGCGACACCGTCGCCCAGAGCATGCAGGAGCTCGCCCATGGTGAAGGCCTGAAAGCGGCTGGCGAGCGATGTGCCGAGGATTATGTTGGCGAGGATGAGGACGAGCGAAGGCAAGGCGCCATGGGCGATCCCGCCCATATAGAAGGCAGCACTCGTCACGATCGAGCCGACGAAGAGCCCGGCAGGGACGCGCAACCTGTCGAGCAGCAGCGCCACCGCAGCGCTCGCGGCGACGACGAGGACGATCTGCCACCACTCCCGGCTCGCAACCAACGGCGCCGACCCTGGCCCGGACGACAGGCTGTCGATGATGAGGGGCAATGCCGCGACGAGGAAGAACAGTCTGATGCTTTGCGCGATGACCACGCGCCGCATATCGGCCTTGGCCTCATCGGCAAGCACCACGACGAGGCTGAGCGCACCCGGCAGGCTGGAGAACAGCGCGTCCACGGGCGGCCAGTTGCGTACCCGCCGGTAGAAGACGTAGCAGGCCGCCGTTATCGCGCTGACCGTCACGGCCAGCATCACGATGCTGAGCGGCCAGCGCGCCGCGGTTTCGAATGTCTCGATGGTGACACTCGAGCCGATCTGGACGCCGAGGATGATGAAGGCGGCGTTTCTGAGCCGGTTCGGTATCCACAGCTTCACGCGCAGAGCCACCGCGACGATGGCGGCCATCATGCTGCCGCCAAGCCAAGGTGCCGGAAAATGTATGAGGGTGAAGACGGCGCCGCCTAAGGCGCCGATGGCGAGGGTCAGGAGGAGACGGATCAGAATAGAGGCCTCAGGGATGAAAAGAGCTGGCGGTATCGCCGATAGGCATTCTCGTAAGACTCGGCGTTTTGGGCAAGCGGCAAAGCCACATGGGCGACCGGATTGAGCGCGACCACCGTGCTGCTGATATCGTCGATCGCGCCGGAGGCCTTGGCCGCCAGCACGGCCGCCCCGATCGCCGACGTATCGAGATGACGCGGCGTTTCGGCGGGAAGGCCCAGGAGATCGGCGCGGATCTGCGTCGAGAGCGCGCTGCGCGCCCCACCGCCGACGATGCGCAAGGCGTGGGCTTCGACGCCGAGCGCCCTCACCCGGTCGAACACATCGCGCATGGCGAAGCTCAAGCCTTCGAGAAGGGCCCGCGCCAGATGCTGCACCCCATGCGCCGGCGTCAGGCCATAGAAGGCGCCGCGCGCCGAGGCGATCCATTCCGGCGCCATCGCGCCGGAGAGGGCGGGAAGGAAGGTCACGCCGTCGGCGCCGGGCGGCGCTTCGCCCGCGAGCCTTGTCAGCTCTTCGAAGCTTGCAAGCCCGAACGTGTCGCGGAACCACACCAGCGCGCCGCCCGAGAGCCAGCCCGGATTCTCGATATAATAATGGCCGCCGAGGAAAGCATGGGTTTCGACGAGCCTCTCCGGATCGATGACAGCTTCGGGGTGGAGCGCCCCCGTCACTTCCGCGGTGCCCAGCACATTGATGAAGCGGCCGGGCGCCACCAGGCCTGCGCCGATGGCGGAAGAGAAATCATCGCCGGTGCCGACCGCGACCGGAATCCCGGGCGTGAGGCCGGTGAGCGCGGCACCTTCGCCCGAAAGACGTCCGGCAAGTGCTGCGGAGTCCATCGCCTCCGGCAGCTCTTCGGCGCTTATGCCGAAAGCCGCGAGCAAGGCCTCATCATATCTCTTCGACTTCAGCCCATAGACCATGCTGGTCGAAGCCGTTGCATGGTCGATCACCTGCACGCCCGTCACGCGCGCCACCATGTAGGATACCGGCACGTGGAATTTCACCGCCTGTGCGACATCGGGCACGTTGCGCTTGAGCCACCTGATCTTGGCGGCGAGATGCGTCGCGTCGAGGACGACGCCGCAGGTCCTGTGGACCTGATCGGCATCGATGCCGGCGGTATCGGCGCGCCGGTCCATCCAGATGAGGCAGGGATGGAGCGGCCTTCCGCTCGGATCGATGGCGATGCAGCCGTCGAGCTGCCCGGCAAAGCCCAGCGCCTTCACCTCGTCGGCCTTGCGGCGGGCTTTCTGCAAGGCGCCATGGATGGCGGGACCCAGCGCCTTTTCCCAGAGGCTCGGATCCTGCTCCGCCCATCCGGCTTGCGGAAAATCCGGCTGGTAAGCGATTGCATCCTCGCCGATGATCTTCATCTCCGGCGACAGCACGACGGCTTTCAGGCTCTGCGTGCCGATGTCGATGCCGACGATCATGCGGCGATGCCGGTTTTCCCCTGCTCCGCCACGCGCAGCTCGACTTGCGCCTCGGCCAGGGCGCGCACCAGCCTGTCATCGGGCTTCTGGTCGGTGATGAGGCCGTCGAGCGCATCCCACGGACAGATGGTGGCGAATTGCGTGATGCCGGCCTTGGTATGATCCGCCACGAGATAGACGCGCTCGGCGCGGCTGATGATCTTGCGCTTGACCGCCACGCCTGCCGCATCCGCATCGCTGATTTCGCTCAACGTGAAGCCGCCGGCGCCGATGAAGGCGATGTTGGCGTGATAGCGGTCGAGGAAGTCGAGTGTCTCGGTGCCGAACACGCCCTCCTCGGTGAGCCTGAGATCGCCCGGGCACAGGAGCACCGAGGCCGTCTCGGACTGACCCAGGATGCGCGCCACGCCGATCGAATTGGTGATCGCCCGGAATGCGATCGGGAGCTGCGCCAGGGCCTTCGCCAGCTGCGCGGTGGTGGAGCCCGCATCGATGATGAGGACGTCGCCCGACTTCACCAGCTGCGCGGCGTTGAGCGCGATGCGCTCGCGCTCCGCGACATAGGTCTGGGCGCGCGTGGCGATGCCCGGCTCATCGGTGAGCGCCCGCATCGCGGCACCGCCATAGGTCCTGGCCAACAGGCCGCGCTCGGCCAGCGCATCGAGATCGCGCCGGATCGTCTCGGTGGTGACGTCGAACTCCTCGGCGAGATCGGAGATGCGCACCGCGACCGTCGTGTTGAGGCGGGTCACGATGCGATCCTGCCTTTCGCGCTTGGACAGCCTATCCATGGCGAGCCTCCAAAAGGGCCTGTGCGAGCTCGGCGAAACCGTCGCCGCCTTCCGCATCCGTCACATAGCGCGGCAGATGCGGCATGATGGCCGTGTAGGGCATGACATTGGCGACACCGACCGCATTCGGGAAGAAGGCGAACATCGGCGCATCATTGGGGGAATCCCCGGCATAGACAATATGCTGGCGCTCGCTGTCGGTATCGATCCCGAAACAGTCCTTGAGCATGCGCTTGGTCATGGTGAGCTTGTCGTGCTGCCCGAACCAGGCATTGACATGGATGGAGCTGACCTTGGCCGTGGCGCCTTCGGCCTCGAAAGCCTGCCGGATCCTTTCCGCCGTGGCGAGCGGCAAAGGCGGCACGTCCTCGCAGAAATCGATCGCGATGTCGATCTCGCGATAGGCCTGGTCGGAGGCGATGGCGGTCCCGGGAAACTGCTCGAGGATGCGCCGGCCGAGCGTCTTCAGCCTTTCGTTGTTGGCCTGGCGCACGTCCGCCGATTGGCCATAGACGCGCAGCATTTTCTTCAGCCCGTCGTCATAGCGGAAATAGAAGGCGCCGTTCTCGCCGACGATGCCGTCGACGGGCCACATGCGCGCGATGTGGTCGCACCAGCCGGCGGGCCTGCCGGTGATCGGGATGACGATCAGGCCCGCTTCATGCAGGTCTTCCATCGCTCTATAGGCACTGGCGGGCAGCCTTCCATTGAGCGTCAGCGTATCGTCGATATCGGTGAGGATCGCCTTCACCGCCTTGAGATCGGGACGGGCGAAGGCGGTGAGCGGCGAAAGCATTTGCGTCAATCGATAAGTCTTTCCGGTTCGAGCAGGCCGGAATCGGCCGCGAGGTCGAGGAAGGTATAGCGGTTCCTGATTTCGCGCGCATGCAGGATCGCATCCCTGAAGGTCGAGCGCGGCAAACCGATCGCCGAATAGCAGCGCGGCGCCTCGACCTTGGCGAGCGCCGCCTCGACCTCTGCGGCGGGCCTGCGTACAGCTGAGATCTCGCTTCTGAGGCGCGGCCAGATCGCCTGCAGCCGCTCATTCAGCCGCAAGGCCCGCTCATTGTCCGCGAGCTTGGGCTGGATATCCTTCCAGCAGGCGAGGCCCACCTCGTCGCCGAAATGCGATCTGAGCGAGCCGGCGCTCACTTTGCTGGCGCCGAGCTGCGGCGGCGTATCGCGCGCCAGTATCCGGTCCTGGAGCTTTGCCATGACGAGCGTGGTCACCGCGATCTGCTCGCCATGCAGCGCCGGCTCCCAGCCTTGCGGCGGCATCATCTCGATGTGATGGCTGATCAGATGCTCGCCCTGGCTCGCAGGATAGGAGCCGCCGCAGATCGTCATCCCGAAGCCCGACAGAAGCAGGATCTGGATGAGCCGGCGCAAGGCTCGGGCGTCGCCCCTGAGGAGTCCGGCGGGATCGGCGACCAGCTCGTTTTCGAGATCGGTTATGAAGGCGAAGGGGGTGGTGCGGTAGGGCTGGCCCAGGAGGCGGCCGGCCATGAGCCAGTCGGCCTGCGCCGTCGAGCGGCAGATCGCATCGCCGAATCCGGCCTGGATGAGACGCTTCGGGGCCTTGGCGAGGATATCGAGATCGATGAACACGCCCTCGGGCGAGACGGCGGCCAGCGATTTCTTATGGCCATGAACCGTGATCGCGGCATTGACCGACGTATAGCCGTTCATCGAGGGCGCGGTGGCGAACGCGGCGCAGCGCTTGCCCTGGCGGGCGGCAGCATATTTGCCGAGATCGCAGATCGTCCCCGAGCCCACCGCGATATAGGAGCCGGCCTTCTCGCCTTCCTGCATGACCCGTTCGGCCGTCTTGTCGTCGGGATGCGGGCGGTTGCCCAATCGGATCGGGATGAGCTTGCCCAAGGAGGCGAGCGCGGTTTCGACCCTGAGGCCCAGTGCTTTATGCGTGTGGTCGTCCGAGACGACCGCATAGGGTTTCGGCAGGTCGAGCGCTTTGACCAAATCGGCCTCGCTCCCGGCGAGGCTCTCCTGGATGACCAGCGATTTCACCGGGACATGGAGACGCTCACCCGTTTCGGGATCGCGGTAATCGCCGGCGAGCAGTTTCTTGAGCACGTCCATCGCTCATGTCCCGACCGCTCGCAGCACGGCCTTGCACTGATCGCGCACACCCTTGACGCCTTGCGCGAAGGCATTCTCGAACACGGCCGATCCGATGGTGAAGGCATTGGCGCCGGCGGACGCCACGGCCTTGATGCGCTCTGGCGAATCGATGCTGCCGGCGACGATGAGATAGCCCTTGTCGCCGAGGCCGCGGCGCGCCGCGCGGATCAGATCGAGCGGTTCGGCCTCGGTCGCGCGATAAGCGAGGAGATCGACGCCCGGACAGCCCGAGCCGATCGCATCGCGGCAGTCGGCCTCGACCTTCGCCGCCGTTCCGCCGAGCTTGGTCGGATGGCCGGTGGGGCGGCCGGGAAAGGGATAATAGGTGGGGCCGCCGTCCTTGAAGGTCGCCATGGCGAGCTCGATGTCCTGTCCGCCCAGAACCCGGTCGACGCCGAGCTCGGCCGAGGCCGTTATCGACTGGCGGATGGTTTCCGGCGTCTGGCTCACCACTTCGACATAGGCGATCGAGCCATCGGCCTTGATTCGCCGCGTGAGCTCCTTGAGCGTCGCCTTGTCGACGCCGACATCCTTGAAGCCGACATGCCGCAAGCCGATCCCGGCGAGGGAATCATAGACGTCAAGACAGTTCTGGACGGTCTTGTCGTGATGCGTCAGCATAAAGATGAAGTCCATCTCGCCCTCAATGTTGGAACTACAACAATTATGTTGCATACCTCACATGGATGGCGCAAGCTAATTCCAAGGCAAATCCTTCCGGGGGCCTGCCCCCCGGGCCCGATCCGGGGGTTGGAGGCTTTGGCGACAAGGTTTGCTCCGACAGCTCGATTTGGCGCAATTTCCTCCCGCGAGGGGGGTGTCAAATCGGGAAGTCCGAATGTCAAGCAACGACAATGAAGCTCAACTAAGCTGAAGATGGGAAACGTCGGATAAGCCTGCCCAAGAGAAGTGGCGGGCACATAATTCATGGAGGAAGTCGCATGCTGAAAACACCCCTGTCTCGCCGGAACTTCATGCAGCGATCGGCTGCTTTTGCCGCGGCCTTCGCTGCCGGCACGAAGTTCACCACCGATCGGGCCTTCGCCGCCCGCGACAAGGAGCTCAATATCCTGTGCTGGGAAGGCTACAACTCGGCTCAGGTTCTCGATCCCTTCCGCCAGTCGAAGGGCGCCACCGTCAAGGCGGAGTCGCTCACCAACGATCCCACCATGATCAACCGGCTGCGCGCCGGCGAAACCAAGGTGTGGGACCTCATCAATGTCAACAATCCCTGGGCGCGCAAGATCATGCTGCCGGAAGGCCTGATCAAGCCGCTCGACCGCGCCACGTTCGAACCCTATTTCGACAAGATGATGCCGGCCTTCAAGGCGCCCTACAAATGGGCGATGGACGAGAAGGGTGAGCAGCTCATCGGCATGGCGCAGCGCTTCGGGCCTTATTCCTTCGTCGTCAACACCGACAAGGTCAGCCGACAGGTGGCCGAGGATCAGGGCTGGAATCTGTGGAACGATCCGGCCAATGACAAGAAATACGGCATCCTCGAATCCGACGACTGGAATGTCTTCAACGTCTGCTGCATCGCCGGCTTTGACCCGTTCAAGGTCCATTCCGACGATGAGGTCGAAAAGTTCACTGAGACGGCGAAGCGCGTGTTCAAGGGCGCCAAGGCGGTCGGCGACATCGCGACGATGAACCAGGCGCTGGTCTCGGGCGAGATCGACTTCCATCTGACCGGTGGCACCTATTCGGCTTCGCCCGCCCGCGCCGACGGCGCCAAGAACATCCGCGGCATCACGCCCAAATCGGGCCCCATGGCAGGCGGCAAGGGCGGCATCGCCTGGATCGAGATCACCTCGACGGTGAACAATCCCGAGCTGTCGCCGCTCGCGACCGAATTCCTGCAATATGTCCAGGATCCCAAGAACGCCCATGTCGTCGCTTTCGCCGAGGGCACCTTCAATCCCGTCGCGCAGATGGGCAACAAGGAGTGCTTCGACTTGTTCACCAAGGACGAGCTCGACGCCATTCAGTGGGATTCGCTCGACGAGGAAATGGCGCGCTCGGTCGAATACGACATCGTTCCCGACTACGACAAGCTCCTCGACATCATGACCTCCGCCAAGAAGGAAGCTTCGGCCGGATAACAATCTCCTCTCCCCCTTCGGGGGAGAGGGTTAGGGTGAGGGGGAACCGGCGGACAAATTTCTTCATCAAATGCGGAAGTGAATTTGCCGTCAGTTCCCCCTCACCCTCCCATTGCTCCGCAATGGGTCCCTCCCTCTCCCCCGTTGGGGGCGAGGGTAGCTTCTATATAAGGACTGCATGTCAAAGCGCGCGCCTATCCTCGAGCTGAAGTCTCTCACCAAATCCTTCGGCACCCTCAATGCCGTGGATGGTATCGACCTCGACATCGCCGAAGGCGAGTTCTTCACCATTGTCGGCCCTTCGGGCTCGGGCAAGACGACACTGATCCGCATGCTCGCCGGCATGGAGCAGGCCACGAGCGGCGACATCATCCTGAGCGGCAAACGCATCAACGACCTGCCCGCCAACAAGCGCCCGACCTGCATGGTGTTCCAGTCGCTCGCCTTGTTTCCGCACCGGACCGTCGGCGAGAACATCGAGTTCCCGCTGAAGATCAAGGGTATCGATCCGGAAGCCCGCAAGAAACGCGCGCTAGCGCTCCTCGACCAGCTCCGCTTGCCGCAGAATTACTATGACAAATCGGTGCTGCGCTGCTCGGGCGGCGAGCGCCAGCGCGTCGCCCTGGCCCGTGCGCTTGCCTTCGATCCCAAGATCCTGTTCTTCGACGAGCCCTTGTCGGCCATCGACTATAAATTGCGCAAGACGCTCGAGAAGGAGCTCAAGGACATCCATCGCGAGACCGGCAAGACCTTCGTCTACATCACCCATTCCCTCGAAGAGGCGATGGTGATGTCGGATCGCATCGGCGTGATGCGCTCAGGGCAACTGGTCCAGGTCGGAACCCCGAACGAAATCTATTCGGCGCCCAAAGACAAGTTCGTCTCGGAATTCATGGGTGACGTCAATGTCATCCCGGTGACCATGAATGGCAGCCGCACCATCACCGCCGACACTTTCGACAAAACCTTCGCCGTGGCCTCCGTTCCCGACGCCTTCACCAAGGGCCATCTCGTCATCCGCCCGGAATTCGTCCGCTTCGTCGCAACGTCCAAGGATGCCGACAATGTGCTGGAGGGCAAGCTCTATAATGAATATGCGCTGGGCTCGCGCATCCAGTATCAGGTCCGCATCGGCGAGAATGTGTTCATCGTCGAGAAGCTGCGCCAGCATTCATCCGATCTGAAGCGCGATCAGACCGTGCTCATCGGCTGGGACGCCAAGGATTCCATCTTGGTGACCGGCTGATGGCGGCGCTTCATGACAGCGGCAGAGGTATGTCGCAAGGTGCCCGCAACGCCCTGCCCATGATCCTTTTCTTAGGCGTCGGCTTTGCCGCCCCGCTCCTCGCCGTCATCGCCTACAGCTTCATGCCGGAGCGCTCCTTCGGCCTGATCCATCCGCCCACCCTTGCCAATTATGTCGAGGTCTTCACCGGCAACAGCTACATCTCGTTTTTCTGGTCGCTGCTTTTCGCCGCCATGACCGTCTGCATCCTGGCGGTGATCTGCTACCCGATCGCCTATGGCCTGTCGCGCGTCTTCGGACGCTGGGCGCCGATCCTCACCCTCCTCTTCACCATCCCGCTCTTCGTTTCCGAGAATGTCCGGCTCTATGGCTGGATCCTGTTCTTCATCAAGAACGGCGTGCTGCTCGGTACGCTCAAATCCTGGTTCGGGATCGAGCTCGACAGCTGGCTGTTCACCCGCGGCATCGTGCTTCTCGGCATGGTCTATGTCTATTTGCCCTTCATGCTGTTTCCAATGACCTTGGGTGTCTCGATGGTGCCCAACGAGACGCGTGAGGCGGCGCGCGACCTCGGCGCCTCGCGCTGGCAGATCTTCCGCGAGGTCGAGCTGCCGCTCTCCATGCCCGGCATCATGATCGGCCTGCTCTTGACCTTCGTGCTGGCCGTCGGCGCCATCGCTGAAGCGAAGGTTCTCGGCGGACAGACGATCATCCCGATCACCCACGATATCGAGATCGCCTTCACCTATGCGCAGAACTGGCCGCTCGGTGCTGCGCTCGCCGTGCTGCTGATGCTCGTCGTCGGCACGCTCGTCCTTCTGGTGCTCAAGCGCTTCGATCTCGACGCCATATTGGGGAAGAGGTGATGCCCATGAGCGAGCGCTCCCGCCATGCGCTGATCTGGGCCTGGACGCTCGCCGTCCTCGTCTTCGTCTATCTGCCGGCGCTCTGCATCCTCCTCGCCTCCCTGACCGCGAGCCGCTATTTCCTCTTTCCGATCCCGAAATGGGGCCTCGACTGGTGGCGCAAGACCTTCGATTCGATCGAGATCCATCAATTGTTCAAGACCTCGATCTCTATCGCGTTGTGCGTCACCGTCATCGCCGTGGTGATCGCCTTCTTCGGGGCGCTGGCTTTCGCCCGCTATAATTGGAAAGGCAGGACGCTGTTCCAGAAGATCGTCCTCTTGCCCATTTTCTTCCCGCAATCGGTTCTGGGTCTCGCTCTGCTGCTCTGGTTCAATGCCATCGGCTTGCAGATGTCGTGGATGACGGCGGTCTTCGCCCATCTCGTCTGGATCATTCCGGTGGTGACGCTCGTCATCTCGATCCAGGTCTACAGTTTCGACCCGGCGCTCGAAGAGGCGGCGTTCGATCTTGGCGCCTCGCGCCTCCAGGTGTTCCGTGAAGTCACGCTGCCTGTGCTTTTGCCGGGCATCGTCTCGGGCGCGCTCTTCGCCTTTCTTCTGTCCTGGGGCAATTTCCCCTTGTCCCTTTTCACCACCGGCGCCGACACGACGATCCCCGAATATCTCTATGCCAAGATGGTGGCCGGCTACACGCCGGGTGTTCCGGTCTTGGGCACCGTGTCGACTTTCGGCGCCGCCTTCATTCTGCTGGGCGGTTACTGGCTGATCACGCTGCGCCGGCGCGCGCAATCATGAGCGCGCGATCAGGAAAAGTGGAGGCCGGTTTCCCGTCCGATCGCGCGCCAAACTTAACATCCATGAGAGAGGGCACATCATGTTTTCGTCAATGAAAGGCAAATCGGTCCTGGTCACCGGCGGCAGCAAAGGCATCGGCAAAGGCATTGCCCGCGTTTTCGTCAAGGCCGGCTGCAAGGTGCTGATCACGGCCAGGCACGAGGATCAGGCCAAGGCCTGCGCCAGGGAATTGAGCCAGGACGGCGGCACTGCCGCTGCTTTCGCGGCCGATGTCACCGACCTCAAGAGCATGGAGAAGGCGGCCGATTTCGCCGTCAGGACGCATGGCGGCCTCGACATCCTCTGCGCCAATGCCGGCATCTTCCCGCAAGTGAAGATCGAGGAGATGTCGCCCGAGATCTGGGACGAGACGGTCGACACCAATCTGAAAGGTGCCTTCCTGTCGGTGAAGGCCTGCCTGCCGGCGCTGAAGAAGAGCGGCGAGGGCCGCGTCATCCTGACCTCCTCGATCACCGGTCCCGTGACGGGTTTCCCCGGCTGGACGCATTATGGCGCGACCAAAGCCGGCCAGCTCGGCTTCATGCGCACCGCCTGCATCGAGCTCGCCAAATACGGCATCACGGTCAATGCCGTGCTCCCCGGCAATGTCGCGACGGAAGGCCTCGCCGATCTGGGCCCCGATTATGAGAAGACCATGGCCGCTTCGATCCCGCTGAAGCGTCTCGGCACGGTCGAGGATATCGGCTATGCCGCGCTCTATCTCGCCAGCAAGGAAGCGGGCTTCGTCACCGGCCAGACGATCATCGTCGACGGCGGCCAGATCGCGCCCGAGTCGCTGGAAGCCCTCGCCCAAGCCTGACGGCGAGGCCGGTCACGGTGGCTGCCGCCGTCAGTAGCGGAATCCAGCTCTGTGGATCATCCATGGTGTTTAGCGTCAAGCCGCTGAGCAGCAGCCAGGCGAGCGGGATCGGGACAAGCAGCAGCGCAAACCGGCCGCTCGCGGTCAGCACCATGCCGAGCGTCGCCACCGCCGTCGGATCGGGCGCGATGCCGAAAACCTCGGCAGTGGTCCACGGCCGTGCGAAGAGGAATGGAAGCAACGGATAGAGAATGAGGCCGACAGCCGCGACCATCAATCCGGTCCATGCCGCCAAATATCGCTTGTCGAAGACAAGGCCGCCGCGTGCCGCGGCGATCGCCAGCAGCAGCGCCTCGAGCCCGAAGGCCGGCGCCACATAAACGATCGCCCAGTTGATCGCTGCATAGCGGTCCCACAGGAAGGACCAGCCGACAAGGATCCAGAGCGCGGCGAGAATGAGCGCGGCCAAAGAACCGGCGCCGCGCATCTGTCGAAGCGCCAACCAGGCAATGGCGAGACCCGCAGCCAATGTCAGGAGATGCAGCGGCCAGAATTGGGCGTTGTGCAGCTCGAACATGCGCCAATAGACGCGGGGCGAAAAGAGGAGGAAATCTCCCAGCCGATAGGTCCACCATTCGGACATTTATCTAGAGTGCCTGGATATGGGCAGCCATCTTTTCGCGCAAGCCCTTGTCCGGCAGCGGCCCGCTCGCGGCTGCCACATTCTCGCGCACATGATCGACCCGTGTCGTGGCGGGGATGATGACGGTGACCGCGGGATGCGCCAGGATGAATTTCAGGATGAATTGCGCCCAGCTCGTGACGGCAAGCTCGGCCGCCCATTCCGGCAGCGTCTCGCCTGCGAGCCGCTGTGTCAGCTCGCCCTGCTGGAAGGGCCGGTTGACGATCACCGCTATGCCGCGCTCCGCCGCCAGCGGCAGGAGTCGCTCCTCCGCCTCGCGGTCGATGGGATTGTAGGTGAGCTGCACGAAGTCGAGCGGCTGCGTGCGCATGATCTCCTCGAAGAGATCATGCCGGCGCCCTTCGGAGGTGGTGATGCCGACATAGCGCACCTGCCCTTGCGCTTTCATCGCGAACAGAGTCTCGAGATGCGCTTCCCAGGCGACCAGATTATGGACCTGCAGCAGGTCGAAGCGGGGCACGCCCCAGAAATTTCGCGTTTGCTCGATCTGCGCTCGTCCGCCGTCGACGGAAGAAGTCCACACCTTCTCCGCCGAGAACAGCGCTTGCGGCAGGCCGAGCTTTTTGAGCCCATAGCCGATCACCGGCTGCGAAGAGCCATACATGGGCGAGGAATCGATCACGCGCCCGCCGGACGCGAAGAACGCAGCGATCACATCGGCACATTCATCGCGCAGCGCCGGGTCGTCGCCGACATTGAACGTGATCCAGCTGCCGAGGCCCATGGCGGGAATCTTCTCGCCCGAAGACGGAATGACGCGCATCGCCGGCGCCGGTTCAGCACCAAATGCGGTCCCGGCGAGGGTGAGAGCCGCTCCCGCCGCGAAGCCCCTCGCGAATGTCCTGCGGGTGATGTCCATAATCGAGCTTCACAAGAGGCCCTGGTAAAGGGCAATGCACAAAGTCGTTACGCGCCCTGACGTCAGGCCTGGTCTATTGCTGCCCTGCCACGTCGACGATACCGCCGGGACATTCCGTCTTGGTCGGCTGGGCCGCGGCGATGAGATCGGCCAGGGACGATTGCGGCGTGATGGTGCCGGTCAGACCGATGGTGAGCTCGGAGATGATGAGCCGGCCCTGGTCGCGGGCGCATTGCATGCGCACCCGCTTGCCTGCGCCGGCGCCAAAGCTCTGATCGAAGGCCTTGGCTATGTCGTCGAAGGACAGGAACTGGCCGGCGCGGCCGGCGAACAGCTCCTGGACGGCCGAGCCGTTGAGAGCCCGCATCACGGCCAACGAGTCGGCGAAATAGTCTTCCGCCGACGTCCCATAGCAAGTCCCGTGCTTGGTCCATTCATGCCGCTCGAGATGCGACTGCGTGCCCGGCATCACCTTGTTGAGCTCGTCGGCCGTCGCCGGCTCGAGCGTGACCGCGGGCAATTCGTCCCAGCGCCCGGCCTTGTCGTCATCGATCTGCGGACGCTCGACCCGGCAGTAGCTGAGGCTGCGCGGCTGCGGCCACAGCCCATGCAGCGCGAAATGGCTGGCATCGAAACGTTCCGGCGTCTGCGTCCGGCATTCGACCTTGCCGGGTTTGGTCTCGCAGAAGGCCGGCTGCCAGCTCGCCGCCAGGACATATTGCGTGCGCTGCTTGCTTTGCTGCTGGCCCTGTTGCGTCCCGGGCGTCGTCCCCTGATCGGTCTGGGGTGCCTTCGCTGTGCCCTCATCCATCGGCTGGCCGCCCTCGCGCTTGCCGCAGCCGACCGGCGCCCAGCGCCGCTCCGGCGTGGCGCCCGGCACGATGATGAGAAAATGGCTGGCGGCCTGCTTGTTCGCCGCGACGATCTGATAGGCATGCCCGGCCTCCAGCGCCACCGGATTCGATTGCTTGCGGATCGACTGGAAGGCGCCGCAATTTGCACCCGCCACGAAGGAGCCGTCGAGCGGCACTTCGGCACGAGCATCTTTATCGACTGTCAGCAAACCCGCCGCCAGGGCAACAAAACTCACCAAGACCAGCCGCATTCCATCAAGCTCCCCGAAGTCTTCGAAGAGCTTGATAACATAGGTCCGGCAACCTTCCTACCGCTACCAGCGCGGATCTCTGCCATTGAGATCTTCGTCAGGAGGACATTCACTCCGTTGGTCGAGGGAGAGAGCGGTGACATAGGTCGCCGACAAGGCACGCCGGTAGAGCTCCAGAGCTTCGCCGAACGGCCGAACGAGGCCCGCACTGACTTTCGGCCGTTTCCACTCGCGTGGCAATGAGAGGTAGAGCCTTGCTATCGTTTCCATCGCCAGCTCCATCGTCGGGATTTCGATTTCCCGGAGTGTGGTCGGGTGCGGGCTGAATGTCCCAATGACGGACCTGAAGAATCCTGAAAAATGCTGGCGGTGCATTCTCGTTTGGCCTGAGCTACACTTTGCCGGGGCGCGGAAATGGCTGCATGGACATAGAGTTCGGGTCATATCGGCTGAGGCGGCGCGAAAGATATCTGGACGGCCCGGACGGCCGACTCGACATCAGTGGACGCTCTTTCGACCTTCTGGACGTTCTGCTGCGGCACCCAAATGAGCCTGTTTCAAAGGCTCAGTTGTTCGACGCCGTGTGGCCGGGGGTCGCGGTCGAAGAGAACACCTTGCAGGCTCATATATCGAACCTGCGAAAAATACTGGGTACTTCGATTATCGTTACCGTCCATGGCCGGGGCTACAAATATGCCGGTCCGCAACCCATCACGGTTGCAGACAACGAGGCACCGCCAGGCCCTTCATCACCTTCTCCCGCACGTTCGAGCGCCGATCGTCCTCCGGTCATCGCCGTTCTGCCTTTCGCAAATCTGAGCGGCGACCCCGATCAGCAATATTTCAGCGCCGGGATCACCGAGGACATCATCGATCGCCTGTCGAGATACCGCATCCTGTCGGTCGTTGGTCATCACTCATCCTATGCTTTACGCGGCAGCGAGGAAAAATACCGCGACCTTCGCGACAAGCTAGCGGCTGACTACGTCCTGACGGGCAATGTTCGCAGGTCAGACAACCGTATCCGTATTGCCGCGCGCCTCGCTGACGCAGGAACCGAAAGCGTGATATGGGCCGATCACTATGACCGCCCTTTTGCCGATGTCTTCGCTGTTCAGGACGAGGTGGCCAGCATCATTGCCAGCACGCTCCTCGGCCGCGTGGAGCTCGATGTCGGCAAGAAGTCGGCATCGGCGGAACCCGGCAGGCTCACAAGCTATGAGCATGTGCTCAAGGGGATATGGCATTTCAAGAAGCTCAATCCTCAGGCGAATGAGACTGCCGCCGAGCACTTCAAGAAGGCGATAGCCGAGTTCCCGGAGAATGCCGAAGCTTATCGCTGGCTCGCAAGCTGCGAACACAGCAAATGGCTTTACGATTTTGACGGCGAAAGTCTGGCGAACTCCGTAAAGCTCGCCGATCGTGCCATCGAGCTTGATCCCGCGGACGGGGGAGGCCACTGCGCCCGCGCCTACAGCCAGATATATCTGGGCGACCTCGCTTCCGCGATGGAATCCTTTCAGAGTGCCCTGTCTCTCAATCCTGGTGACCCGCATATCCTTATGGATGTGGGCCTATTGCATGTATATCGGGGAGAGCTTCCAACGGGCAGAGACTATTTCGCCCAAGCCAGCAGGCTCAATCCGCTTCCCTCGCTGTGGTATCCGGAATTCGCGGCCGTCGCTCATTTCGTCGAAGGATCAAATGAGAAGGCCTTGCCGGCATTCCTGGCCATTCCCGATGGCGCGTGGGACTGCATGTACGCGCTCGCTTGCCTGGGACATCTCGGCGATCTTGTACAGGCGCGCTCGCTCATTGAACGCTACAGCCCTCGTCAATGGGACTTCTTCAAGGGCGCCGCTGCCGAGCCATTCGTCGATGCCGAGCCTCGCCAGCGCCTGATCACGGGGTTGAAGAAGGCGCTCAACGCTTAGGCCGCAGCAAACCCGAAGACTCTGAAATGCCGGCTGGGCATTCCCGACCGGGCTGCGCTACACTCTTGTGGGGCGCGGGATGACTTGCATGGACGTACAGTTCGGGTCATATCGGCTGAGGCGGCGCGAAAGATATTTGGACGGCCCGGGCGGCCGGCTCGATATCAGCGGACGCTCGTTCGACCTGCTGGACATTCTGCTGCGACACCCGAATGAGCCTGTTTCAAAAGCTCAGCTGTTCGACGCGGCATGGCCAGGATTGGTGGTCGAAGAGAATACCCTGCAGGCCCATATCTCGAACTTGCGCAAGCTGTTGGGCTCTTCGATCATCTTGACCGTCCATGGCCGCGGGTACAAATATGCCGGCCCGCAACCCACGGCGGTTGGAGACGAAGAGGCGGCATCGCAGGCTCCGTCTCTCGCGCCCATGGCTTTTCCACCCGATCGCAAGCCGGTCATCGCCGTGCTGCCCTTCGCAAATCTGAGCGGAGATCCGGGTCAGCAATATTTCAGCGACGGAGTGACCGAAGACATCACCGATCGCTTATCGAAATACCGCATCCTGTCGGTCATTGGTCACCATTCGTCATTCACTTTGCGCGGCAGTGAAGAAAACTACTGGGATATTCGCGACAAGCTCGCGGCGGATTACGTGTTGACGGGCAATGTTCGCAAATCGGAAAGCCGCATCCGCATTGCGGCGCGTCTTACCGACGTGGCAAATGAGAACGTGATATGGGCCGATCACTATGATCGGCCTCTTGGAGATGTTTTTGCTCTCCAGGACGAGGTGGCCAGCATCATTGCGAGCACCTTGCTCGGCCGGGTGGAGATCGACGTCGCCAAGAGATCAGCGCCGGCCGAGCCGCGCCGGCTGACAAGCTATGAGCACGTGCTCCAAGGGATGCGGCACTTCAGGAAGATGACACCGCAAGGAAATGAGACCGCGATCGGACACTTCAAGCAGGCGATAGCCGAATTTCCGGAGAATTCCGAAGCTTATCGGGGGTTGACAGTCTGCGCGGCCGATAAATGGTTCATCGATTTTGATCGGGACAGTTTGGCCAATGGCCTGAAATACGCCGAACGGGGCATCGAGCTCGATCCGGCGAATGCTGGATGTCACGGTGCACGCGGCTTCGGTCAAATGTATTTTGGTGACATTGCGGCCGCAGCCGAATCATTTCGCAAAGCCCTGTCGTTCAATCCTGGCGATTCCCTTATTCTTGCAGAATATGGTCGCCTGCAGATTTATTTGGGGCAACTGCCGCTCAGCCGAGACTATTTCGAGCGCGCTTTCAGATTGAATCCGCTGCCCCCGCCCTGGTTTGCTGAAATCGTCGCGATCGCTGATTTTGTCGAGGGATCATATGAGAAGGCCCTGCCGGCCTTCTTGGCCATTCCTGACTACGCGTGGGATTGCATGTATGCACTCGCCTGCTTGGGTTATCTCGGCAACCTCGAACAGGCACGCTTGCTCGTTGAGCGCTATGGCCCTCGTAAATGGGATTTCTCGAGGGGGGCCGCCGCGGAGCCGTTCGTCGATCCCGAACCTCGCCAGCGCCTGATTGCGGGACTGAAGAAGGCGCTCGACGCCTAGCCGATCATCCCCTGCCCTTGACCGTCTTCAGCATCGCCACGATGTGATCGCGTGCCTTTTCGAGCTCGCTCTTCTCGCCCGACATGAACAATCGCCCCGAGGCGCCGATCATCTGGCAATCGACCAGTGTCGCGCCTGGCGCGATCTTTTCCGCCTCGTTCGCCGCATGTGCCGCGAACAGCGCCGGCACCATCTCGATCAGGAGCAGCGACTCGCCCGGCATGATCATCGAGGCCTCGCGGTTGCGGTTGAGGATCACGGCATGGCTGTCGGTTACCTCGCTCACGATCTCGGCGAAGAGCAATTGCGGCTTGAGCTGGTCTTCGGCCTTCTGGCCGATCGCCTTGAGCACCGCCGCCCCTGCCCGGTCGACATGGTCGATGTCGAAGGAATGCAGCTCGAGGATGCCGAACTGCCTTTCGGTATAGAGAATGCCGGGCTCGGCCTCGGGCACCGTCTTCAGCGCCACATCGCTCACATGATGGATGGCGAGCGCCGGCGCGATCTCGATGATGAGCGAATGCATGCCTTCGAGCGGCACATAGCCCCTGGCACGGGTCGGCGATCCCATATAGGCGGCGAACTGCCGCCTCAAGGACTCGAGCTTGAGATAGACGCGGAGCTCCGCCACGGCGGGCTGTTACTTCGAATTGCCGAAATGCTTGACCACATCGGGATGGGGACGCGGGATCACATGCACCGAGACGACCTCGCCGACATTGCGCGCCGCTTCGGCACCCGCTTCCGTCGCCGCCTTGACCGCGCCGACATCGCCCTGGACCTGTACCGAGACGAGCCCGGCGCCGACCTGCTCGCGCCCGACGATCGTCACATTGGCGGCCTTCACCATCGCATCGCCCGCGGCGAATGCCGCCACGAAGCCACGCGTTTCGACAAAACCTATTGCGTTAGACATGCTGTCCTCCTTTTCGCAAACTTGACCAGATCAACTTTTCTTCGTCTTCCGCTGGGCCTGCTCATCGAGAATGCCGATGACCAGCGCATCGACGACATTGTTGCTCTCTTTGAACCAGGCCTTGGCGACCGAGCCTTGCGTGACCAGCACGCGCTCGCCCACGCCCGCGCCCAAGGGATCGAAGGCGATCATGCGCTCATCCATTTCGTCTTCTTCCTCGACGGCGATTTCGAGCAAGGCGCCGCCCGGCAATTCGCTGAGCCGCTTCGTTGCCCATACTTTGCCGACCACAATTCCGGTTTTCATGTGCGGTCCCTCACGATTTCAAGCTTCACCTCGCGCGCCTTGTCGCGCGCCAGCGGCGTCACCACGACGCCCTTGCCGATGATGAGGCGGTCGCTGGTCTTGCCGATCTCGGCAACCATGATCTCCGTCACCACGCCTTTCGATATCTGATGCGCCGTGCGCTGTCGAACCGGCGCCGCCGGTGCGGCACCCCCGCCACGCTGCGCGAGGCCAAGTCCGATCTTGCCCGAAAGGATGCCCACCCTGATGTCCTCCGGCGCCTGCAGGAGGTCGCGCGCAAAAGCAGTGAGGTCGTTGGCATTGTCGATCCTGACGTCGACGCTCGGCCGCTTGGGATCGAGGAGTGCGGCCCGCAACCGCGTAAGAAGCGTGCCGCCCCCCGTTTCGGGCCGCGCCTTGCCGGCGGGTACCAGCTCGCGCAAGGCGTCGCGCACCAATTGCCTGATCTCGTCCGCGGATATGCCGTTCATGCCGCCATCCTCGTCTCGAGCGCCTGCTCGGCCGCCCGCGCCGCCGCCCTGATATTGCTCTCCTCGCCCGAGAGATAGACCCGGCCGGTGGCGCCCATCATGCGATAGTCGACGACCTTGATATTGGCCGCCTTCTCCGCCTCGTTCGCCGCGAGGATCGCATAGGCCGCGGGCTGCATCTCGAGCACGAACAGCGATTCGCTCGGCAGGATCATCGAGCCGGACTTGTTCCGGTTGATCAGCAGCGCATGATAATTGTCGACGCGCTTCACGATCTGGGAGGCGAGGATCTCGGGTTTGAGCGCATCCCTTTCGCTTGCGCCGAGCGCCTCCAATATGGCATCGCCCGCCGCTCGAACTGAAGCGGTCGAATGCGAGTGGAATTCGAGATAGCCGAACTGCCGCTCCACCACCAATATGCCGGGCTTCACATCGACGGTCTTCACCGCGATGTCGGTCAGGGGCTCGATGTCGAGCCCCTGCGCCACTTCGATGACGATCGCCGCCATATTGGCCCGCGGCAGGAAACCGCGGCAGAACGAGCCCAGATAGCACATGGTGCCCGGCTGCAGCTGATCGATGAAGATATAGGAGCGCAGCCTCGCCATCAGCGCGCGAGCTCCTTCAGCTCGTCGAGGATGATGCGCCGGATCTCGGCGCGGATATCGTCGGCACCGCCCGCGGACCTCGCGGCAACCGGCAATGACGTCACGCCCGGCGGATGATTGCCGAAATCATAGTCGATCTCGCCCTTGGGCGGCGTGCCGATGCGCGGCTTCTCCAGGCGGTCGGTCGCGTCGAAGGACGGCATCTCGATGGCGCTGTCGCTGTTCCAGGCCATCTTCACCCATTGCACCAGATGCTGGGGGCCGACATTCTCGCAGACCGAGCTCCTGCCGAAATAGCCCGTGCCGATGGTCATGGTCGGCGCCAGATGCGTCTCGAAGCCCGAGGCGCCGAGGCTGTTGCCGACATTCACGGCTATGCGCAGCACATTCATCTCTTCGCCGTAGCGCCGGATGATATTGGGATCGCGCGCATGAATGGCGGCGGAATGCCCGCCGCCCGAGCGCCGCGTCATCGCCCGGCAGGCGATCATTGCCGCATCGCGGCTCGCCGCCACATAGAGACCCAGCACCGGGCACAATTTCTCGCGGCTCAACGGATAGTCGTCGCCGATGCGCTCGAGCGGCGCCACCAGCACCCTGGTGCGCGGCGGCACCCGGAAGCCTGCCTTTTCCGCGATGGTCTCGGCCGATTTGCCGATCAGCGCGATATTGAACTTGCCGTCCGGAAACAGCGCCTTTTCGAGCTGATCGCGCTCGGCATCGCTGCACATGTGACAGCCATTGCGCTTGAGCTCCTGCGCGAGCGCCGCTGCGATCGCGCCATGGGCGATGACGGCGCTCTCATTGGTGCACAATATGCCGTTGTCGAAGGCCTTCGACTCGGCGATCGCCTTGCCGGCATGCGCCACATCGGCGGTCTCATCGACATAGGTGGGCACATTGCCGGGCCCCACCCCGATCGCCGGATTGCCGGAGCTGTAGGCGGCGCGCACCACCGGCGTGCCGCCGGTTGCAAGGATGACGTCGATGCGGTCGGATTTCATCACCGTCTCGACGATCGGCAGCGACGGCTCCTCGATGACCTGGATGACGCCGTCGGGAGCGCCTGCCTCTTCCGCCGCCTTGGCCATGAGCCTTGCCGCATCTGCGCAGCAGGCCTTGGCCATGGGATGCGGCGAGATGATGATGGCGTTGCGCGTCAGTAGACACAGCATGATCTTGTAGAAGACGGTCGCCACCGGATTGGTCGAAGGGGTGAGCGCGAAGACGACGCCGGCGGGGCGCGCGATCTCCAGAATCTTGCGCTCGGGATCGCTCCTGACACCGGTGAAATCCTGGTCCTGATAGAGCTCATAGAGGCCGCGCGAGCAGGCCTGGTTCTTGATCACCTTGTGCTCGACGACGCCGAAGCCCGTCTCTTCCACCGCCCATTGGGCGTAGCGCTGGGCCGCGGCATGGCCCGCCTCGCCGACAGCCTTGGCGATCCGCAGCACCTCGGACCGGCGATAGCCGGAGAAGGCTTCCGCCGCCCAGCACGCTTTCTCCACCATTTGCTTGGCATGGAAGCTGGTGAAGCCACGGTCTTCGAGAAGGGGATGGATGGCCATGGACCGAGATTAGGCCGGCGCGCCAGGGGTCCGCTTGACACCACATTTGGCCGGCTTGACATCAGTCGCTTCCATTTAAATTAGGGACAATATAAAGCGTGTCGCGGCATCATCGCGAAGAGACTATCATGTCCCCCTTTTAACGAATTAATTTTCGGCAAAGTTGCTTCCCCGGCCGATCCATGCAAGGCTCGCACCCATAACAAAAGGCTCCCATATGCAGCCTGGGGAAGACAGCGCCCATCCCGGCATCCTCGCTTCGGCCGCAACCGGTCTTGCCGACCATGTTGCGAGATTCGGCGGCGATATCGACTGCGTCTGCGGCGAGGCCGGCGTCGATCCGGCTTCGGTGGGTCAGCCGACCTTGAGCCTCGAGCTTCAAGCCTTCTGCGCGCTGTTCGAGGAAGCCGCCCGTAACACCCGCAATCCCAATTTCGGCCTGTGGTTCGGCAACAGCTTCAAGCCGCGCGATCTGGGCCTCATCGGCTATACCGCCGTCTCCTCTCCCACGCTCGGCTCGGCGCTCGAGAATTTCGTCGGCCTCTTCGCCCTGCACCAGCAATCGACCCATATGGCGATCGCCGATGCGGGCCAGGGCCTCGTCCGCCTCGAATATCAGATCCGCATGCCCGACATCGTGGCGCGCCGCCAGGACGCCGAGCTCTCGCTCGGCATGTTCCTCAACATCATCCGCGAATGTTTGGGCGCCTCCTGGGCGCCGGAAGAGGTTCATTTCGAGCATCCCAAGCCCGAGGCCTGGCGCGAGCATGAAAGCGCCTTCGACGCGCCGGTCTATTTCTCGCAAGCGACAAACGCACTCGTCTTCCGGCGCGAGCTGTTCGCCCGTCCGATGCCGGCGCCCGATCTGAAGCTCTTGTCGATCACCCGCATGTGCCTGATGAGTGTGGGCACGAGACCCCTGCCCCGCCAGACCCGCAAGGACCAGATCCGCTCGGCAATACGCTGCCGGCTCGCCGAAGGCTATCCGGCCCTCGAGGCAGTGGCCGAGGCCGTCAAGGCAACGCCCGCTTCCATCCAGCGCGAGCTCGCCCGCGACAATCTCAACTACAAGGACCTGGTCGAGGAGACCCGCCGCGATCTGGCGCTTCTCTATGTGCGCCAGCGCGAATTGCCCTTCTCCGAGATCGCCTTCCTGCTCGGCTATTCGGAATTGTCGGCCTTTTCCCGCGCCTTCCACCGCTGGACGGGCACGTCGCCCCGCAACTATCGGGCCCAGCAGACGGCCTGAGTGATTTTCCTGCTTGACTTTGACACTGTGTCAAGCCCGCAGAAGCTTTCCGAGTTGGTTGCACCGCGGAGAAAGCGTCGATGTTCAGGATTGGTGAATTCGCCCAGATCGCCCAGGTGTCCGCAAGGCAGCTACGGCATTACGACCAGTTGGGATTGCTGCGTCCCGACCATGCCGACCCCCGCAGCGGCTACCGCTATTACAGCATTCGCCAGCTGCCACGCTTGAATCGCATCCTGGCGCTGAAGGAGCTCGGCCTTTCTCTGGAGCAGATCGGCCCGCTGCTCGAAGAGCAGATATCGCCCACGGAACTGCGCGGCATGCTCACCATGAAGCGGGCGCAAGTCGAGCAGACGCTGCGCGCGGAAGAGGCGCGCTTGCGCCACATCGAATCGCGCATTGCGCAAATCGATCACCAGGGCGGGATCGAAGGCTATGACGTCGTCGTCAAATCCGTGGCGGCACAGCCCTTTCTCTCCTTGCGGCGCTCCTTCGAGGGCATGGAGGAGGTCGTGCCCATGGTCCGCACCATTGCCGAGGAAGGATTGCGGCAGATTCGCCCCGCGCTCCGCGACAAGCTCATCGTCGTGGCGCGCAACGATGGCGAGGACGAGAAGCTCGATCTCGAGATCGGCTACGCGCTCACGCGGTTCTCGAACGCCACTGTCCGCCTGCCCGGCAATGCTCTGCTGACGGCGAGCGAGCTTCCGGCGGTTGAGAGCATGGCGACCATCGTCAGAGCCGGAACCGATGCGGTGAGCCATTCCTCCTTCGCCGCCATCGGCACCTGGATCGAGGCCAATCGCTACGAGATCGCAGGCCCCTGCCGCGAAGTCTTTCTCGAGCCCGTCATCGGACAGCCGGGATTTGAGAAAGCGCTAGTGGAAATCCAGTTCCCGGTCCACCGCGCCGCCTAAAGCATCGGACCGAAAAGTGCGAAGCGGTTTTCGGATAATCCGATGCGCAAACAAAAAGATAGCGCTTATCGCTGTTCAATATTCACAACCCATGAGGAGTGGAAAATGAAGATCTATGGTGTGCCCCTGTCGGTCCATACGCGCAAAGTGATCGTCGCCGCGCGGCTCAAGGAAATTCCTTTCGAGCTTGAGACCGTCATTCCAGTTATCCCCGGCAACCCGCCGTCAAACTGGCGCGAGATCAGCCCGACCGGCCTCATCCCGGCGATCGAGGACCAGGGTTTCCGCCTGGCGGATTCAACCGCGATCGTCGCCTATCTCGAACGCAAGCATCCGACGCCGGCGCTGCTCCCCGCCGATGACCGGGAATATGGCGCCGCTCTGTCCCTCGACGCATGGGCGGGCTCCGAGCTGTTTCGGGGCGTGATACATCCCCTCTTCCATAATCAGATCGTGGCCCCGAAGATTCGCAATGTGCAGGGAAACCAGGTCATGATCGATGCTGCGAAGAACAAGGCCGCGCCCGAGGCCTTCGCCTATCTCGAAAGCTTAGACCCTGAGGGTTATATGGTCGGCGGCAAGCTGACGATCGCCGACATTGCCATCGTCTCGAACCTGATCCTGTTCAACTATCTGGGCTATCGCATCGAGCCGCGTTTCCCCAAGCTCAATGCCTACTTCCGGCGCCACATCGAAGAGCCGACACTTAGTGTCGCCCTCGGCGACGAGAAGCCCTTTGTCGACCAAATGGGCCTCGATCGCAGCTTCCTCAATTAACCGAATTTAGCAAGGTAACTCTCGCACAGCGCGACAGTATCCTTCGTATAAGGAACACCCATCGACTTGGCGAGGTCGGTCTCGGCATGCGAACCGATCCAGGCGACGAGCAGGAGCCTGCGATAGAGGACGAAGGTCGGGATCTCGTGCTCGTCCGAAGGTGAAAGAGGGGCGACGGCGCGATAGCCTTTGACCCAGGCCTCGATGAGCTCCGGCACGTCGGGCCGGTGCTCGATGAAGGACAGCGCCGTCGCGCAATCATAGAGATACCAGCTGAAGCCGCAGTCATCGAAATCGATGACCTTGGTCTCATCGCCGTCGATCAGGAGATTGGCGAGGCGCATGTCGCAATGGATCAGCCCGAAGCGCTCATGTCCCTTGCCGAAGCTCTCGAGCCTCTTCTCGATGAGATCGACGGCGCGCTGGAAGAGCCTCGTCTTTCCGGCATCGAGCCCCATGCCGTCGCGCCATGAGCCCCAATGCTGCACCTTCCCGAAAGCGCCGTCGAAATCCCAGGTCAGGCGCTCGAAGTTTTGGGGCCGCGTCCACTTGCGCGAATGCAGATGCATCCTCGCCGTCGCCGCCCCCAGCACTTCGAAGGGACCGAGCAGCTCGCTCTCGTCGGGCTCAGCACCCGTCTCCCAGTCGAACAGCACGACATGGCGCGCCTTGAGGCCCGCAAGCGCCACGATCTGGATCAATTCGCCATTCCGGCCCTTGAGCGGCACCGGCGTGGTGACGGCGCCATCCCGGCGCAGGGCCTGAAGCCAGGCGAGCTCCGAGCCGATGGCCGTCTTCGAATGATAGCCCTCGCGATGGACGCGCAACGCCCATTTCCGCCCTCCGGCATCGATGCGATAGGTGGCGTTCTCCGACAGGTTGATCATCGTCGCCGTGGTTTCGGGCGGCAGGTCATAGAAAGGCAGGGCTGCTTCGGCGATCCGCTGCAGCTCCTTGAGCTTCTCTTGGTGCGAGACGTCAGGCGAAGTCATGCATCAGGCGGCCGACTGCCGTGCGTAAGAGGGTTTTGCGCTCGTCATCGTGCTCCGGGCCCTGCCGCCGAAGACTTCCGCCTGCGCCAGGGCCACGGCGGTATCGAGGCGGTTCAGCATCTCGTCGCACATTTCGCGGTCGATGAGGAGGCCCGGCTTGTATTGCAGGACGCGCTTGTCGAGGGTGGAGAAGATCGCCCATACGCCGTTCTGATAGAGATGCTTCATCACATAGACGGCACCCTGATCATGGTTGAATTCCAACCCCATGACGATACCGCGCTGCCTGATGCCTGTGAAGAAGTCCGGATAGTTCTGCTGCACCTGGCGCAACCCGCCGGCAAGATAGGCGGAAATATAGTGGACTTGCGAGCGCGTTTCGGGCCTCGAGCAGATTTCCAGGACCTTGGCGGCGGCGAGGCAGCCGAGCTCGGCGCCGCCGAAGCTCGACATGTGGCCGAAGCCGTCCTCGCTCAGCCACTGCCCGGCCTTTTCGCTCACCACGACGGCGGCGATCGGATAGATGCCGCCCGACAAGCCCTTGCCGGTCACCAGCATGTCGGGAATGACGCCATAGGTCTCGATCCCCCACATCTCGCCGGTACGCATGAGCCCGGTCTGCACCTCGTCGGCGATATAGAGGGTGCCGACCTTCTCGCAGGCCTGCTTGATGGCCTGGAGATAGCCGGGCTTGGGCATCGGGAAGCCATAGGTCGCCGGGATCGTCTCCATGATCACGCAGGCCGCATCGCCGACGGCGATGGCGGCGAGCATCCGGTCGAGATCGTTGAACGGCACCTTGACCACTTCGCTCGACGGCGCGTCCGACAGGAACAGCTTGGAAAAGCGGTCGTCGCCCACTTGCACCGCAAGGCCGGTATGGCCGTGATAGCAGCGCTCGATGCAGATGATCTTGCGCCGCTTGGTGGCGTGGCGGGCGCTTTTGAGTGCGATGTCGATCGCCTCGGCGCCGCCCGAGGCGAAGATGGTGCGCTTGAGGCCGGGCGGTGTCAGCCGCTCCAGCATCTCGGCCACATGGGTGCGCATGATCGAAGGGAAATGGTGGTTGCCGATGTCGAAATAGGCCATGCCCTCGCGCACCGCTTCCACCACTTCGGGATTGCGGTGGCCGAGCGAATAGGTGCCGCCATTGAGATGGACATCGATGAGCCGGCGACCATCCATGTCCCAGAGATAATAGCCTTCGCGCCGGTCGATCACGAGATCGACGCCCATGCGCTGCCAGTCGGATGTCTTGCCGGGATTCCAGAATTGCTTCGAGCGGGCGAGGAAATCGTCTTTGGCCTGGCTCATCGGGCGAGCTCCCATGGGATTCTGTCTGCCTTGGACCTTAGGCTCGGCGGGCGCGAAGGGCTTGACAGAAGAGCCGCTCGACTTGACAGGCTCCAGCGCCCGTCGAGCTTGAATCGATCTCTCAAGCATCGCCTGCAAAATATTGATTTGATTCAGGCTTTTGCGGGCGAGAATTCGCCGGCCAGCCGCTTGATCACTTGCGCCTGACGCGCCAGTTCCTCATCCGGCATGGTGTCGTAGCACGGGATGACGACGAGATCGCGCATCACGCCGGCCGCGGTTTTGGGCTCGAGCTCGGGCCGGTCCTTGGGTGCTGCGATATGCTGCGAGCGCGGCAGGTCGGCGGCATCAAAGCCTTCGGCGCGGAGCCCGTCGATGAACTTGCGCGGCTCATCGACGATCAGCGGAAACACCCAGTAATCATGATGCGTATTGGCCTGGGCCGGCATGGCGACGGCGGAGCCGATCATGTCGCGCAGTTTCTCGCCCTTGTTCGTCCTGACCCGGATCGCCTGGATGTCGAATTCCTCGAGCCTGCGGTTGAGCAGCGCCAGCATCGCGGTCGAGGGCTGGAAGCGCAGGTTCTTCGCCGTCTTGAGCGGCGCCACGTCGCGCACCCGGTCGGCGAGCGAGTCCTCATAATCCTGCCCGCGCGAATGGTAATATCTGTAGATGGCCCCGAGGACGGCCCGCGAGGTGATGAGCTTCAATCCCATGAACTGGAAGACGCGCTTCAGTTGCTTGCTGTCGGGCTGTATCGGATAGGCCGCCTGGATGGCGCGCATGCGGCCGCGCACTTTGTCGTCGCGCACCTGGATGAGGGCCCCGCCCAATGCGGTCGAGGTCTTGATCGGCCCGAAGGAGAACATGTTGAGGTCGGCGGCGAGGCTGCCGGGATAGGCCCGGCCGTTGAAGGCCTGGGCGCAATCCTCGACCGCGACGATGCCTTTGGAGCGCACCAGCGCGAAGACGGGATCGAGATCGAGCCTGGTCCCGAAGAGATGGGCAGCGACGAACACGCGCGACCTGGGCGTGATGGCCTTTTCGAGCTTTTCGAGGCTCGGGCCCATGGAGCTGAAATCGAGATCGACCGGCACCGGGACAAGCCCAGCGTCCCGCACCACCCGCACCATGCCCTTCACATTGAGGGCGGAGAAAATCACCTCATCCCCGGGCTTGAGATCGAGGGCCTGGATCAGGAGGTCGAAGCCCGAGCGGACCGAATAGGTGACGATTGTTTCGTCACTGTCGGAAAAGAAGCTCTCAACCGAGCGCTGGAGCGCCGCGCGGTCGTTGGATTTAAAACAATTCCAAGCTCCGGCAAGGAGATCGAGCCATCCGATCTTGAGTTGCGTCCTGACCCACATTTGCCTAAATACCCTCGTCAAACGGATATTCCATAGCGCCAGAGCCAGCCCTAAGCCAGCCCGCGCAACATCCGTTACACAAGTTAAAGGTGAGATTCCGGGCGGGAATGCTGTATTGGAAGCACCTGGAAGGTGCTTTCGCTGGTTAAGAGGATAAAATGGCCAATACAGAAGTGACGCTAGGCCAGAAGCGCAAGAAGAAGCGGCAGAAGAAGGTTAAGAAATTCGGCCAGCGTTTGATCCGCGGCCTCAGCGATTTCATCGGCCGCCAGTCGCTGGTCGGTGACATGCCGATCCACGACAACAAGGATTTTCCGGCCCTCAAACCCTTCCTCGACAATTGGGAGGGCATGCGCGCCGAAGTGGTCGAGATCCTCAAGCACCGCGAGGCCGTGCCGCTGTTCCAGGAAGTCTCGCCCGACCAGATGCGCATCGCCAAGGGCAACAATTGGCGCACGTTCATTCTCTATGGTTTCGGCACCAAGCTCGAGAAAAATTGCAAGCAGGCGCCGCTCACCACCCGGATTCTCGAAAGCGTGCCCAATCTGCAGACCGCCTGGTTCTCGATCCTGGGGCCCGGCTATCACATTCCCGCCCATCGCGGCGTGTCGAAGGGCATATTGCGTTCGCATCTCGGCCTCATCATTCCCAAGGACGCCGAGAAGTGCCGCATAAGGGTCGGCGACAAGATCCAGGTCTGGCGTCCGGGCGAGATCTTCGTCTTCGACGACACTTACGAGCATGAGGTGTGGAACGACACCGAGGATGAGCGCGTCATCCTGCTATTCGATTTCGACCGGCCGATGAAATTCTGGGGCCGCGCGATCAACAAGACCTTCATCTCGCTTCTCAAGCTCACCGCCTATTACCAGGAGCCGAAGAAGAACATGCAGACCATGGAAGAGCGCTTCGAGGCCGCGACCCGCCGCGCCGACCAGAATCTGGAAAAGCTGTCGCACACGGACTGAGAATCTCCCTCCCCGCTTGCGTGGGGGGAGGCGAGCATCGCGAGCCGGGTGGGGCTACCCGTAGCTCAGCTTCACCGTCTTTCCCGTTCGGATCGATTCGAAAGCCGCATCGGCGATGATGAGGGCACGCCGCCCATCCTCGAAATCGACCGTCGGCGGCAGGCCCTTGCCGACGCGGTCGATGAACTCGTTGAGCTCGTCGAGATAGGCCTGGCGGTAGCGTTCGATGAAGAAGTGATGGAGCACACCCATGCTCTGCGTTGCCCCCGCGTCCGAGCGCTTCAGCATGTTGGGCAGCGGATTGTCGGACTGAACCATGCCTTTCGATCCGAAGGCTTCCACCCTCTGGTCATAGCCATAGACGCAGCGCCTCGAATTGTTGATGCTGACCAGCGCCCCCGACACGGCCTTCATCGTCACCATCACGGTGTCATAGTCATCGAGACTCGCGACCCCGGGATCGACCTTGACGCTTGCAGCAGCCGAAATCTCGATCAGCTCCTCGCCGAGGATGAAGCGCGCCAGGTCGAAATCATGGATCGTCATGTCGCGGAAGATGCCGCCCGAGCTTTTGAGATACGGCAGGGGCGCCAGCTCCGGATCGCGGCTGGTGATGATGAGGACTTCGAGCGTGCCGATCTCGCCTTGCGCCACCGCCTGGCGCACCGCCCGATGGGTCACGTCATAACGCCGGTTGAAGCCGATCTGCACCGGAACGTTGGTCTTGGCGATGTCCTCGCGGCACTGTTCGACCTTTTTGATGTCGAGATCGATGGGTTTCTCGCACAAGATGGCCTTGCCGGCTCTGGCCGAGGCCGTGATCAAAGGGACATGCGTGTCGGTCGAGGAGGCGATGAGCACGGCATCGACCGTCTTGTCGGCAAGTACCTCATCGGCGCTGCGTGCCGGCTTGGCGCCGTGCTTGGCCGCTACGGTCTCCGCCGCATTTTTGTTCACATCGAACACCCAGGCGAGCGAGGCCATGGGATTGGCGGCGATATTGGCGGCATGCATCGCCCCGATACGCCCTGCCCCGAACAGCGCAAATCTTAGCATTTCCGAACCTCGTTCGCTGATGGATGGAATGACGGAAAAATCGCAAACTCGTCTTTAGTATGACAAATATGGCTCGCCGTCGCAAAGGCGCTCGACAAGCGCGGCGAAGCTATGCAAAAATTCCGGACGGCTGGTTTCGCAAGCAGGCCGAGAGAGCCTGCACGATGGGAGGAGCCTTCGATGGCCTTGCTCAGGCTCAAGAGCATCACCAAATCCTTCGGCGCCATCCATGCCTTGAACGGCGTGGACGCCGAAATCCACCCGGGCGAGATCGTTGGCCTCATGGGCGACAATGGCGCCGGCAAGTCGACGCTGGTCAAGATCATCGCCGGCAATTTCCCGCCGACCTCGGGCGAGGTCGTGCTCTCGGACGAGACGGTCCATTTCACCCAGCCGCTCGATGCGCGCGCCAAGGGCATCGAGATCGTCTATCAGGACCTGGCCTTGTGCGACAACCTCACCGCCGCGGAAAACCTGTTTCTCGGCCGCGAGATCCGCAAGGGCATATGGCCGTTCCGGGTCATGAACTATGACGCGATGTTCAAGAAGGCCGGCGAACTGTTCGAGGAATTGCAGTCGGAAACGCGGCCGCGCGACCTGGTGCGCCGCATGTCGGGCGGCCAGCGCCAGGCCGTCGCCATCGCCCGCACCAGGCTCTCCAAGGCCAAGCTCGTGCTGATGGACGAGCCGACCGCGGCGATCAGCGTGCGCCAGGTCGAGCAGGTCCTGGCGCTCATCCGAAGGCTCAAGCAGCAGGGCATATCGGTCGTCCTCATCAGCCACCGCATGCCCGACGTCTTCGCCGTCTCCGACCGGGTCATCGTCATGCGCCGCGGCGCCAAGGTCGCCGACAAGGCGATCAAGGACACCTCGCCGGAAGAAGTGACCGGTCTCATCACGGGAGCGATTCGTGCCGCCTGAAAAAGTCGAAACCGCCAGTGTCTCGATCCAGGATGTCGTCGGCATCCAGCAGTCCACATTTCTGCAGCGGCTGACCGCCAGCCAGCCCTTCTGGATCACCGTGGCGCTCTTCGCCATCATCGTCTTCATGAGCTTCTATGAGCCGGCCTATGCGACGGAGCGCAATTTCTACAACATAACGCGCAATTTCGCCTTCATCGGCATCATGGCGATGGGCATGCTCGCCGTCATCATCACCGGCGGCATCGATCTTTCGGTCGGCTCGATCATGGGCTTTGTCACCATCGTCGCCGGCGTCATCCTCGAAGCGCATTATCCCTGGTGGGTCGCCCTGCCCGCGGGCCTCCTTGCCGGCGCTGCTCTGGGTGCGATCAATGGCTATATCATCGCCTATGTCGGCCTGCCGCCCTTCGTCGTGACACTTGGCATGCTGGCGGCCGCGCGCTCTTTCGCTCAGATTCTATCCGGCAACCGCATGATCACCGATTTCGGCCCCGACAAGCAGGTCGTTCTCGAAATCGGCGGCGGACAGCTCCTGGGGATAGCCAATCCGGTCTGGGTCCTGGTCATCCTGACACTCATCTTCGGCTTCGTCTTCAATTACACCTCCTGGGGCCGGCGCCTCTTCGCCATTGGCGGCAATGAGCAGGCCGCCCAGCTCACCGGCGTCCCGGTCAGGCGCATGAAGTTCCAGGTCTATGTGCTTTCCGCTTGCATGGCGGCCCTCTCCTCCATCCTTATTCTCGGCTGGCAGGGCTCGGCCATCAATGCGCTGGGCATCGGCTATGAATTGCGCGTCATCGCCTCGACCGTCATTGGCGGCGCCGACCTGATGGGCGGCGCCGGCACCGCCTATGGCGCCTTCATCGGCGCGGCGCTCATCGAAGTCATCCGCAACGGCTTGCTGATGGCCGGTGTCGACGCCAATTGGCAAGGCGCTTTTGTCGGTCTTTTCATCGTCCTCGCGGTCTATCTCGAGCGGCTGCGCGGGCGCTCACGTGCGTGACTAAAGCATGGTCCGGAAAAGTGGATACCGGTTTTCCGAAAAGACCATGCTCAACCAAGAACAGCAAGGAGGAACGTGCATGATGAAATATCTGATGGGAACGGCGATCGTTGCGGGGCTGATGGCCCTGGGCAGCGCCGGCGCAAGCGCCCAGGACAAGCTCACTCTGGCGTTGGTTCCGAAGAACATGAACAACCCGTTCTTCGACCAGGCCCGCGATGGCTGCAAGAAGGCCGAGTCGGAATCGAACGGCGCCTTCGAATGCATGTATATCGGCCCCGGCGAGCATGGCGGCGGCGAAGAGCAGGTGCAGATCGTGCAGGACCTTGTCGCCAAGGGCGTCGCCGGCATCGCCGTGTCGCCATCCAACGCGGCGGCCATGGCAGGCCCGCTGCAACAGGCCAAGGCAGCGGGCATCCCGGTCCTGACCTGGGACTCCGATCTGCTCCCCGACAACAAGGATCTGCGTGTCGCCTATGTCGGCACCAAGAACTATGACATCGGCGTCAACCTCGCCAAGATCGTGCAGCAGATCAAGCCCAAAGGCGGCACGATCTGCATCCAGTCGGGTGGTGCCGCGGCGGCCAACCACAATGAGCGCATGCAGGGCATTCGCGACACGCTCTCCGGCAAGCAGAGTGCCGCTTCGCCTGGCGACCGGCTCAATGGCGAGAATGGCTGGAAAGAAGCGGATGGCTGCCCGCTCTATACCGACGACGACTTCCCGCGCTCCGTCGCCCAATTGGAAGACACGCTGGCGAAATATCCCGATCTCGACGCCTTCGTACCGACCGGCGGCTTCCCGCAATTCGTGCCCGAGGCCTATCGCAAGGCGGTCGAGCCCTATAAGGACAAGATCGCCTCAGGCGCGCTTGCCCTCGTCGTCGCCGACACGCTGCCCGTGCAGATGGAGCTGATGAAGGACGGCCTTTCCAAGGGCCAGGTCGGTCAGCGTCCCTTCGAGATGGGCTACAAGACGATGTTCTTCCTGAAGGACCTCAAGGATGGCAAGTCGGTCACCGACCCGACCTATACCGGCCTCGATGTCTGCACGCCGGAAACCGCCGACACTTGCATCGGCAAATAAGTCTCTTAACGCCTCATGAGCAGGCGGGGATCATCCCCGCCTGCTCTCTTTTGTCGAAAGCAATCCCCAAATGACCGACCGTTTCTCTCTCGCTGGACGCGTGGCGCTGGTGACCGGCGCATCGCGCGGACTTGGTTTTGCCATGGCGGAAGCCTTGGCCGAGCATGGCGCGACCGTCATCCTCAATGCCCGCGATGAGAAATCTCTCTCCGACGCTGCCCGGAAATTGAATGCCGATCATGTCGCTTTCGACGTGGCCGATCCGAAACAATGTCGGGATGCGCTGGCCAGGATCGCAGCGAAGCACAAGAAGCTCGACATCCTCATAAACAATGCCGGCATCCAGCATCGGCGCCCTCTCACCGAATGGGAGGATGAAGATTTCGACCGCGTCGTCGCCGTCAACCTTTCGGCCTGCTTTCGCCTGGCGCGCGATTCGGCGAAGCTGATGCTGCCCAACAAATATGGCCGCATCATCAATACCGGATCGGTGGCCGCGATCCTCGGGCGTCCGACCATTCATGCCTATGCCGCGGCGAAAGCCGGCCTCCATGGCCTGACCCGCTCCATGGCCGCCGAGATCGGCCGCCAGGGTGTCACGGTCAACGCCATAGCGCCCGGCTATTTCGCGACCGAGCTCAATACCGCCCTTCTCGAGGACAAGGCCTTCACCGCCTGGGTCGAGAGCCGCACCCCTGCCGGACGCTGGGCCAAGCCTCATGAGCTCGGCGGCGCCGTCGTCTTCCTCGCTTCCGAGGCGGCGTCCTATGTAAACGGCCATGTGCTCGCCGTCGACGGCGGCTTGTCGGTCAGCCTTTAACCCGCCTTTTCGGCCTAAGACTCGGATACAGGGAAGATACAGGGTACTTTGGAGAAATAAATTTTCTGCCTGTCGCCGGCCATGCTTCGATACTTGACAATCGGGCAACAAGTGGCTGGTTACGCGCCATGTCACACGCCCCATCATCCGCACCCAAAGGTTACTCCATCGTTCCGCCGCGCCATGTCGCCAATGTCGCGACATTCCTGGAGATGCGGGCGAAGCCGCAAGTCGCCTCGCCCGTTCCGGGCCACGCTCTTGTGCTGGAGCGCTGGCGCGACGCCGATCTCGCCATCTATCGCGCTCTGTTCAAGGCCATTGGCGAGAACTGGCTGTGGTATTCGCGCCTCGTGATGCCGGATCATGAGCTTTCGCGGATACTCCGCGAACCCAGGATCGAGATCTATCGGCTGCTCGACAACGGCACGATAGCCGGCCTGCTCGAGCTCGACTTCTCTGCGCAGGATGAATGCGAACTGTCCTTCTTCGGCCTGTTGCCGGAAGCGATCGGCAAGGGTGCCGGCCGCTTCCTGATGAACGAAGCCATTCGCCTCGCCTGGATAAAGCCGATCAAGCGCTTCTGGGTGCATACCTGCACCTTCGATCACCCGGCGGCGCTCGCTTTCTACCGGCGCTCGGGCTTCACGCCCTATCAGATCGCCGTCGAGATCCATCCCGATCCGCGCCTGACCGGGCACATGCCGCGCCATGCCGCACCGCAAGTGCCGATCATAGAGGATTGAAGAGCACCCTCGCCCCCAACGGGGAGAGGGGATTATCAGAACTTCACATTCCCAGAGCCCTTGAGATCCAGCATTTGCCGTGCTTCGTCAGCAGATGCCACATCGATCGACAGCTCCTCGAGGATGTGGCGCATCTTGGCGACGAGCTCGGCATTGGACTTGGCGAGCTTGCCCTTGCCGATGAAGAGATTGTCCTCGAGCCCGACGCGCACATTGGCGCCCATGGTCGCCGCCATGGTGCAGAACGGCAATTGGAAGCGTCCCGCCGCCAGGACCGACCAGTGATACTGATCGCCGAACAGGCGCTCGGCCGTATCGCGCATGACCAGCACATTCTGCGGATCGGGACCGATACCGCCCAATATGCCGAAGATCGTCTGCACGAAGAGCGGCGGCTTGACCAGCTTGCGGTCGAGGAAATGGGCGAGCGTGTAGAGATGGCCGACATCGTAGCATTCGAACTCGAATTTGACGCCGTGGCCTTCGCCCAATCGCTTCAGCACCTGCTCGATATCGTTGAAGGTGTTGCGGAAGATGAAATCGCGCGAGCGCTCGAGGTGCTGGCGCTCCCAGTCATGGGCAAAATCCTTGTAGCGGTTGAGCATCGGGAAAAGGCCGAAATTCATCGAGCCCATATTGAGCGAGGTCATTTCCGGCGATGCACGTTCCGCTGCGGCAAGCCGTTCGTCGAGCGACATGCCCTGCCCGCCGCCGGTCGTGATGTTGATGATCGCCTCGGTCCCCTGCTTGATGCGCGGCAGGAAGTCGAGGAAGAGTTCCGGCGCCGGCGATGGCCTCCCATCCTTGGGATCGCGGGCGTGGAGATGGAGGATCGCGGCCCCGGCTTTCCCGGCTTCGACCGCCTGGTCGGCGATGTCACTCGGCGTCACCGGCAGATAGGGCGACATGGACGGCGTGTGGATCGATCCCGTGATCGCGCAAGTGATGATGGCTTTGGATTTGGCGCGCATTGATCCCCTCATTTCTGATAGCGGCGCCAAACTTCTCTAATTTCAGGGATTTGTCAAAGCGGGAGCTCAAACGGAAAGGCTCGCTCCCGAGATATTGCGATCTCTGGAGCGAGCCCTGCCTCAGCTTACGGGACGGCTCCTGCCGCTGAGACTTTGTGTAGAACCCATGGCTCCCCGGATGGTTCCGACGAAAAGTGAATTATTCTGCAGGAATTTCGGCCGCTTGACGCTGCCGCAAGGTCACCTGCGCCAGGATGAAAGTGATGAGCGCGCAAGCGCCGATGCCGGTGACCATCGGCAGCACCGTGCCGTCGGCGAAGAAGCCGATGGCGGCGACGGCCAGGGCGCCGGTGACGAAATGCATGGTTCCCATGAGCGCTGAAGCCGTGCCGGCGATCTCACCATGCTCCTCCATGGCGAGCACCGCGGTCGTCGGGATGACGAGGCCCAGGAAGCCATAGGCGACGAAGAGGCAGAGAGCGAGCACGTCGAGACGGTCCACGCCCGATGCCGTGAGGGCAAAGAGCACCGCAATCGCCGCGAAAAAACCGACCACCGCGATGCGCACGACGCGCCTCAGGCCGAAGCGCTCGGCGAGCTTGCCGGTGAATTGCGCGACGGTGAAGAAGGACACCGCATTGATCGAGAAGAAGACGCTGAACATCGTCGGTGACAGGCCGAAATGCTCGATGAGCACGAAGGGCGAATTGGCGAGATAGACGAAGAAGCTCGCGATCCCGAAGCCGCCGATCAAGGAAAGCGCCAGGAAGTTTACATCGCCGAGCAGCAGCCGGTATCCGGAGAGCGCGCTACCGATGCCGCTTTCGCGCCGGAGCGCCTTCGGCCGCGTCTCGGGCAGCATGGTGGCGATCATGACGAGGCCCAGAACCGCCGCGACCGTCACCACCCAGAAGACGGCGCGCCAATCGGCCAAGCTGATGACCAGGCTGCCGGTGAGCGGCGCCAGGATCGGCGAGATGCTGAACACCAGCATCAGCAGCGACATCATGCGCGCCGCGTCGATCCCGGTATGGAGATCGCGCACCACGGCGCGCGGAATGACCATGCCGGCGCAGGCGCCGATGCCCTGGATGAAGCGAAAGACATTGAGCGTCGCAATGTCGGGCGCCAAGGCGCAGCCGATGCCACCGAGGGCGAAGAGCACGAGGCCGACATAGAGCGGCAATTTGCGCCCGAACATGTCGGAGATCGGTCCGAAAATAAGCTGGAAGGCGCCGAAGGACACGAAGAACAGCATCAGGCTCAGTTGCACGGCGCCGATATCGGCGTTGAGGCTCTTCCCGATGGTCGGCAGCGCCGGCAGATACATGTCGATGGCGAAGGGACCGATCGCCGAAACCAGCCCCAGGATCACGGCATTGCGGATGAATTTTGTCTGCATGGCGAACAGTCCCCACATCCGAAAGCGCGGCCAGTGCCGGGCGCAGCTTCGAAGTTGTTGAAATCAATCAGAAATTGGCGTCCCGCGAGCTCACGGTCTGCGGTGGCGCAGCCTCGTTAGACGAACAAGTCCAAATTATTGGACAGAGTTGTCAAAACAGTCAAGCGCTTTTATTATCAAACGCACATGACGGAAATTGGCAGTATCAGCCCGGTCCCCGCCCCGCAGCGGAGCCATCTCGCCAAGCGGCTTTCGGTTCTCGAAGCGGCGGCCATCGTCTTCTGCCGGGACGGCTTTGCCAGCGCCAGCATCGAGCTCATCGCCGCCGAGGCGCAAGTATCACGCCAGACCATCTACAATCACTATGGCGACAAGGAGAAGCTCTTCATCGCGGTCGTGAAGGACATGACCGAGCGGGCTAATGCCGGCATCTACACCACCCTTGCAAGCTTCCCCGACAATCCGACCGACATCGAGGCCGAGCTCGTCGAATTTGCCGTCCGACTCGCCCGCAACTGCATGTGCAACCGCGACTGCATCGTCTTGCGCAAGCTGATCCATGCCGAGGGCGAACGCTACCCCGAGCTCTTCGCGCCCTGGCGGCAATATGGGCCGGAGCGCGCCTGGGCCGCGATCGCCGCGCGCTTCGCCAAGCTTCATCATGCCGGCCACTTGAACATCGACGACCCCGACATCGCCGCGCGCCAGTTCCAGGCGCTGATCAATGCCGATCTCTATGTCGGTGTGATCCTGGGCGAGAAGCCTTCGGAAGCGGATTTGCGCGCCGCCGCCGCTGCCGCGGTCAGGACTTTCCTCAAGGCCTATGGGCCTGACAGAGCCGTGTCCGCTGCTGCCAGAAATTGACAGGAGCGCGCAGGTAGTCTCGCACCCTGCAAGCCTGTATCTTGCCCTCCATCGCTAGCGAACCTCACGGGAGACACTCCATGGCCAAGAACGGAAGCATCCGTGTCGGCATCGGCGGCTGGACCTTCGAACCCTGGCGCGGCACGTTTTATCCCAAGGGCCTGGCGCAGAAGCGCGAGCTCGAATATGCGGGCCAGCACCTGACCTCGATCGAGATCAACGGCACTTATTACGGCAGCCAGAAGCCGGAGAGCTTCGCGCGCTGGCGCGAGGAGACTCCGGACGGCTTCGTCTTCTCTGTGAAAGGCACACGCTTCTCCACCAACCGCCGTGTCCTCGCCGAAGCCGGCCAGTCGGTCGAGCGCTTTCTCACGAGCGGCGTCCTCGAGCTCAAGGAGAAGCTCGGGCCCATCAACTGGCAGTTCCTGCCGACCAAGCAATTCGATCCCAAGGATTTCGAGGCCTTCCTCAAGCTGCTCCCTGCCTCGCTCGAAGGCCGCAGCCTTCGCCATGTGGTGGAAGTGCGCCATCCGAGCTTCCGCACGCCCGAATTCATCGCGCTCTTGCGCGACTACAAGGTGGCAACGGTGCTGACCGACAAGGACACCTTCCCCGAGATTCCCGATGTGACCGCTCCCTTCGTCTATGCGCGGCTGCAGCGCGCCTCGGAGAAGGTCGAGACCGGCTATGCGCCGAAGGCATTGGACGAATGGGTCAAGCGCGCCAAGCTGTGGGCGGAAGGCGGCGCGCCGGGCGATCTCGAGGCCATCGGGCCTAAGGAAAAGAGCCCGCCAAAATCGCGCGACGTCTTCATCTACATGATCAACGGCTTCAAGCCCAAGGCGCCGGCCGCCGCCATGGCGCTGATCGCCAAGCTGAAATGAAAGGCACTTAGCGCCAGCCCCGCGCCCGCGACACCGCGTCGGCGAAGCGCTTGGCCCAGGGGCGGCCATCGAAGCGCGGCGTGACGATGCGGCCGAGCTGATCAGGCTGCGCCGTTTCGCCGCCGAGCGCCCGCATCGCGAGCATCGCCGCGCCGAAGGCGGTCAGGTCCTGGAAGCGCGCGATCCGCACCGGATGATCGAGGGCGGAAGCCAGCACGTCGATGAAATAGGCATTCTGGGTGAGGCCGCCATCGACGGAGATAGGCCCCGCGAGCGGCGTCACTTTCGCAAGCTCCGTGACGGCGGCGGCGGTGTGGAGTGCGATCCCTTCGAGCAGCGCCTGGCCCATATCGGCGCCGTCGCTGTCGAGCGACAGGCCAATCCACAAGCCGGCGGCGCTCCTGTCCCAATAGGGACAGGAAAGCCCGGTCAAAGCGGGCACGAAGACAAGTCCGCGATCGATCGCGGGCGGGCGGTCGAAATCCTGCAGAGGCTTGTCGCCGGCGATGCCCAATCGCCTGAACCAGTTGATGGCCGAGGCCGCGTCATGGATGCCGGCTTCGACCGCATAGGTCGGCGATTTGTCCACTTGCCAGGCGACGGTCGGCAGGATGCCTTGTGGCACATGGGCCGGCACTTCATCGCCGGCGACGGCCAGCGCGAAGGCACCGGTGCCGAAGGTGATCTTGAGATCGCCGGCCTGCCGGCAGCCATGGCCCCAGAGCGCCGCCTGCTGATCGACGAGGCTTGCGACCACCGGCACGGCATCGATGCTGCCGAAATCGGCGATGGTCGGGTGGATTTCCGGCAAGGCGTCGAGCGGCACGCCGAACAGCGCACAGAGATCGGGGTCCCAGGCACAGCTTTTGAGATTCATCAGCGAGGTGCGGCTCGCCGTCGTCACGTCGGTGGCGAACCGGCCGGTGAGCCGGTTGAGGAAGAAGGCGTCGCTCGTGCCGAGCCTGAGCTTGCCGCGGCCGCTGAGATCGCGCGCCTCCGGCACATGCTTGAGGATCCAGGCGAGCTTGCTGGCGGAGAAATAGGCATCGAGCGGCAGGCCTGCTTTGGCCAGGGTGATCTTCTCAGCCCCCTCTTCCTTGAGCCGCTCGATCACATCGCCGGTGCGCTGATCCTGCCAGACGATGATCGGGGACACGGGCTCGCCCGTCTCGCCGTTCCAGGCGAGGCAGCTTTCGCCTTGATTGGCGATGGCGATGGCATCGAGCCGGCCCGCCGCGGCGAGGCAGCTCTTGATATGCCTGAGGATTTCTTCCGGATCATGCTCGACCCAGCCGGCTTGCGGATAATGCTGGCGCTGCTCGAAGCGGCTGACAATGCGGGGCTCATCATCGTCCTTCACGACCAGCAGGCGGGTCGATGTCGTTCCCTGGTCGATCGCGCCGACGCGCATGCTCATGCCTCCTCGATGTCTATCCTGATGCCGCCCGCGGGAAGAGCGATGTCGCCCAGCGGCAAGAGGATGCGGCGTTCCGGCCGTGTCGCGATCCGCCGTACGATCGGCATCATGCCCTCGCCGGTGAGCTTGAGATAGCCGCTGACGGGACGCGTGACGCGCAATTGCAAAGCGCCCGCTTCCGAACCGCCGGCGACCAGGCGTTGCGGCACGACGAACTTGATGGGCACGCCGGCCGAAACGGAAATATCGTGTTCCGCCTTGGGCAATGAGCCCGCCAAATCGCGCGCCACGTCGCGTCCGACACGCATGCCCTCGGCCCAGCACCAGCCGGCGGTCTCGACCGGCCTGAGCAGATTGCCGGCCGCGAAAAAGGCGGGATCGGAGCAACGGCAGAACTGGTCGATGACGGGGCCGCCGCTCTTCTCATCGAGCTTGAGATGGCTTTGCCGCACGAGTTCGGCCGCGGGCGTGAATTCACCCGTGAACAGGACACCGTCGCAGGTGATGCGCCGCTCGCCCTCAGGCGTCGCGACCAGGACGGCCTCGACCCAATCGGTCCCGATGATCTCGATGAGACGCGTATCGAGAAGGAGATCGACGCCCAGGAGTCGCGGCAGCAGCGCCGATGGCCAGCGCGCGACCGCCCGGCTTCCCGGCTCGATCATGGCGACAGGGCGAATGCCGGCGGCGCGCGCGGTCAGAAGGGCGGAGAAAGCGACGAGCTCGCTGCCGACGATCACTGGCTGGCGGGAAGGTTGCAGCCCTTCGACATGTGTGAAGCACTGCAGCGCGCCGGTCGTGAGTATGCCGAGAGGACGATCGCCCGAGACGAGGCGCGGCGCGCGCGGCGTCTCGCGGATGCCGGTCGCCAGGATCACACGCCGCGCGGCGACTTCTCGAAGCCCTTCTTGTGTCGCGAGAACGAGGCCGCCCTCCGGCCTGAGCTTGACGACGGTGACATCGGTCCTGATCTCGACGCCATCGCCAAGGGCCTGGCTGACGAGGCGGCGCGCATAGGCCGGGCCCCAAAGGACGCGGTTGAATTCGCGCATGCCGAAGGGCGAGTGGCTGCAATGGCGCGGTATCCCGCCGGCGATCGCTTCGCGTTCGAGCACCGTCACGCATTTGGCGCCGGCCCGCTTCGCCGACATCGCGGCGGCGAGGCCGGCCGGCCCGCCGCCGACGACGACGACATCGAGCGGTTCACTCATGCGCCACCGGGCCGGTGACGGGCGAAGGATCGAGCCGGCCTTGCGTCAGATGGGCGATGCGCGCGGCGCAATAGAAACCCTGGCAGCGTCCCATGCCGGCGCGCGTGCGGCGCTTGAGGCCGCCCATGTCACGCGCCGGCAGCGGTCCGTCCAGGGCGTCGAGAATCTCGCGGCGCGTCACCATCTCGCAGTGACATACGATCTCGTCGCGCCCGCTCTCCTGCCAGGCGCGCGGCAGATGCTCGGCGAGATTGGGCATCGGCGGGCTCAGCGGCGGGGAGGCGAGCTCGCGCGGCAGCGCCACGCCGAGCGCCTTCATTACATATTGCGCGATGCCGAGCGCCGCGGTGAGGCCGGTGGAGCGGATGCCGCCGACGGTGACCAAGTTCCGCTCTGGGTCGTTGAAGAGGCGATATTCGCTTCGCTCGCTCGCCGGCCGCAAGCCCGCATAGACGGCCGTCACCGGCATATGCGCGAGCGCCGGCAGCATGCGTCCCGCCGTCGCGACCAGGGTTTCGAGCGTCGCCTGATCCACCGCGGCGCGCCTTCGGTCTTCCTGCTCCTCGGCCGTCGGACCGATGAGGACATTGCCAAAGACGGTGGGGCAGAGCACGACGCCTTTCGTCCGTTCCGTCGGCACCGGCAGGATGATCGTTTTCACCAGTGCTTGCGCGGCCTTGTCGAAGACGGCGAACTGGCCCTTGCGCGGGTGGATGGAGAACCGCCTCTGGCCGGTGAGGAGGAAATCCACCTCATCGCCGAAAAGGCCGGCGCAATTGACGACGTGCCGCGCCGTGATGGACGCCGCCGCCGTGTCGAGATGCCAGTTCTCTCCATCGAATGAAGCGCTCTTCAATGCCGCGGACGGAAGAAATTGCGCACCATGGGCCAAAGCCTGGCGCAGATAGGCGAGCGGGCTCGACCAGGGATCGATCACATGCTCGCCCGGCACCAGCACACCGCCTTGCGCTGGCGCCAGATGCGGCTCGCGCCGGGCGATGTCGTTGGGGCTCAGCATCACGAGATCATCGATGCCATTGGCCCTGCCCTTCTGGGCGATCTTCTCGAGGCGCTGCAGCTCTTCTGCCGTCCAGGCGACGACGATGGCGCCGGTTTCGAGGAGCGGCAGGTTGAGCTCATGGCGAAGGCTGAGATATTCGGTGCGCCCGGCGCGCATGAGCTCGAGCTCGTCGCTGCCCTCGGGCGCATCGAACCCCGTATGAAGGATGGCGCTGTTGCCCTTGCTGGCACCAGCCAGGATGTCGGCAGCGGCTTCGACGAGAATGACGCTCAAGCCCGAGAGCGCGGCGCGCCGGATGACGGCGCAGCCCACCACCCCGCCGCCAATGACGGCGATATCGAAGAGGCGGCCGGCGGGAGGAATGGGCAAGGTCGTCATGTGGACCGGGGGGATCGACTTTTGTACCGAATAATGATCATATGACGACCGTTCGGTCAACATGGAAGCATATTCGGGCATGGATACACAGGAAAGACACGACCGGATCGTCGCCTTCGTCCAGGAGCATCGCAGCGCCACCGTCGATGCCCTGGCCCAGTCCTTGAGCGCCAGCCGCGAGACGATCCGCCGGGACCTCTCGCGCCTCGCCGAGCGCGGACTGCTGCGCAAGGTGCATGGCGGCGCCGTCCTTCACGAAATGCGTGGCGAGGGGACCTTCAAGACGCGCCTCACCGAATATCGCGCCGCCAAGCGGCAGATCGCCCGCCGGGCGGCCACCCTCTTCGGCCCCGGCGATTCGCTCTTCATCGACAATGGCAGCACCACCCTTGCTTTCGCCGAGGAGCTCGCCAAGGTCGGCGGCATGACCATCGTCACCAATGGCACGCTCATCGCCACGGCCATCGCGCAAGCCTCAGCGACCCAGGAGCGCAACGGCAAGGCGCGGTCGCATGTCTATCTGATCGGCGGCTCCTTCGCCGAGGATGGCGTCGAGACGGTAGGCCCGCTCGCCATGGAGCAATTGCGCCGTTTCCACGCCCAGCATGCGGTCCTCACCATTGGCGCCCTCGATGCCAGGCGCGGCGTGCTCGATCACAATATCGATGAAGCCCAGATCGCGCGCAGCATGATCGAGCAGGCGGAGATGGTGACCGTCATCGCCGATGCATCGAAGCTCGGCCGCACGGCGATGTTCGAGGTCTGCCCTCTGAGCGAGCTCGACAGGCTCGTCACCGAGGTTCAACCGGCGCCCGAGGTCGCACAGGCCCTCGCCGAAGCCGACACAGAGGTCATCATCGCCGCGTCATAGGTCCTCACTGGTCCCGGACGAGGACACCCGCTTCCGGCGACCAGGTGACGGCGACATTGGCGCCGGGCTGCAGCAACGGCCCCGCCTCGAAAGCCGGCATCTGGCTTTCGAGCAGCCCCAGCGGCGTGTCGACGACATAGACATACTGGCTGCCGACGAAGGCCGAGGTCTGCACATGGCCCTCGATGCAGTTGAGATCGGCTCGCGCTCTATCAGGCGAAATCACGGCCATCCTTTCGGGGCGTAGCGCCAGGAGCGTCTTCTCGCCCGTGGCCGCGGCGTCTCTGTCCTTGGCATGGCGCACCTCGATCCCGTTCACCGTGATCTTGAGCTCCACGCCATTGATCTTGGCCACCGTGCCTTCGAGGAAATTGGCGCGCCCGAGGAAATCGGCGACGAAGCGCGTCTCGGGACGGTTATAGAGCTGATCCGGCGCGCCGATCTGCTGGATGGCGCCGTCGCGCAGGATGACGATGCGATCCGACATCGTCATCGCCTCTTCCTGGTCATGCGTGACATTGACGAAGGTCGTGCCGAGCCGCTGATGCAGGCTGCGCAATTCGAACTGTAATTCGGCCCTGAGCTTCTTGTCGAGGGCGGAGAGCGGCTCGTCCAGCAATACGACGGAAGGATCGAAGACGAGTGCACGCGCCAGCGCCACGCGCTGCTGCTGGCCGCCTGACAGCTGGCGCGGCATGCGGTCGGCGAAAGCGGAGAGATGCACGAGGTCGATGGTCCGCTCGACTTGCTTGTCGAGCTCCTCGCCCTTGAAGCCGCGCAGCTTCAAGGGATAGGCGATATTGCCACGCACCGTCATATGCGGAAAGAGCGCATAGCCCTGGAACACGACGCCGAACTGGCGCTTCTCCGGCGGCAGCGCGTCGATCTTCTCGCCATTGAGCAGGATCTCACCGTGATCCGGCGTGACGAAGCCCGCGATCGCCATCAGGATCGTCGACTTGCCCGAGCCCGAAGGTCCGAGAAGGCTCAGGAACTCGCCTTGGGCGATGTCGAGCGTCACATCGTCGATCGCGGCCACCTTGCCATATCTCTTGGTGAGGTTGCGGATCGAGAGGGCGGTCGGCGGCTTCTGCGGCGCTTGCGACATGTCATCCTCGGCTTTGCGTCACGAGATGATCGACGGGTCTGGTCCAGAAGGGTACCTGATCGATGCGCGGCGCCCAAGCGCCCGCATCGACGAGGCCTTGCACATGGGCGGCAATCTCGTTCATCGGCGCGAACCACACATCGCCCTTGGCGATCATATGCTCGATGAGGGTGATGAGCGCATCGGCGCGCGCCAGGCGGCCGGAAACGAAAGGATGCCAGACCGAGATCCACAAAGCCCCATGTTTCCAGGCGGCATCGAACTCGGCCCGGAACACGTCCATCGCCCGCTCCGGCGACTGGATCGGCATCATGAAGCCGAATTCCTTCATGTTCACATACTGCACCCAGTCGTCGAGCGCGAAATCGGACGGCAATTCGACCAGCGATCCCTTGTCGGCCTTGAGCAGGTAAGGCACTTCGTCGCCGACCAACGATGCGTCATAGGCAAAACCGCGCTCGATCAAAAGATTGGGCGTATGCTCGGACATGGCATAGGCCGGCGCCCGGTAGCCCTGCGGCCGGTAGCCGACGATCTTGTCGAAGGCTTCGAGACCGCGGTCGAGCACGCGCGCCTCATCCGCAGCCGACAGCGTGTTGGGCCGTTCATGCAGCCAGCCATGATGGCCGATCTCATGACCTTCGGCGACGAGCGCCTCGATCGCCTGCGGATAGGTCTCGATGCACCAGCCCGGCACGAAGAAGGTCTGCTTCAGCCCGTAATGCTTGAAGATGTCGATGATGCGCGGGATCGCGACGAAGGGCCCGTAGCGCAGCGCCGACGACGTCGCGAGCCGCGAGGGTGCTGCCTCCCGGTGATAGAGATGGAGCAGGCTTTCGACATCCATGTCGAAAGAGAAGCACACGGCACAGCGCGCGCCATTCGGCCAAAGGGGCGGGTTTTTGATCAGGGGCAGCATGGGATCCTTATGGTTCTCGATGTTTTCATGCGGATTTGGCGCCGCGTCGCCAGGTGCTCGCCACTGCGATGAGGACGCCCAAGGCGGTGAGGGCGATGAGGACGGCCGCGACCGCCGCGACCGTCGGATCGACATTCTCGCGGATGCCGTCCCACATGCGCCGCGGCAAGGTGTAGACCGCCCGGCTCGAGACGAACATCGTCACCACGATCTCGTCCCACGACACGATGAAGGCGAAGACGGCCGCGGTGGCGATGCCGGTGCGGATATTGGGCAGGATGATGTCGACCATGGTCCGCAAGGGACCGGCGCCGAGACTCCGCGCCGCCTGCTCCAGCCTGCCATCGAGCAGGCTCAAGGACGTCGTCACCGTGATGATCACATAGGGAATGGCGAGGATGGCATGCGCCAGCACGACGCCGATCCAGGTGTCGTAGATCGAAAGCGCCACCCAGGCGCGGTAGAGCGCCAGCGCGCTGACGATCGGCGGGAAGATCATCGGCGCCAGCAGCAGCGCCGCGACGACGCCCGCGAGCCACGGCGTCACCCGCCACAGGCCCACAGCGCAGAGCGTGCCGAGCGCCACGGCGATGACGGTCGAGGCGAGAGCGACGCCGAGACTGTCGCCCATGCTGGAAAGCCAGTCCGCCGAGGAGAACAGCGTCTCAAAATGCCGCAGCGAAAGGCCATCCCGCGGCAGCGCGATGAAGCGGCTGTCATTGAAGGCGACCGGGATAGCGACGAGTCCCGGCAGCAAGAGGAACAGCGCCACTGTCCAGGCCGAAGCGAAAACCGCGATGCGAGGCCAGCCTTTGAGCTCCATCACGCATTCCCCATCAGACGGCGCACACCGATCACCTTGCTGACGATCCACAGCAAAGCGAGCGTGGCGATGAGGAGGACGACCGAGAGCGCGGCCGCCAGGCCCCAGCGCAAGGTCTGCAGCACCGAGATGCTGACATATTCGCTGAGCATCACCACCCGGCCGCCGCCCAGGATCGCGGGCGTCACGAAGAAACCCAGGCCGAAAACGAAGACGAGGAGCCCGGCCCCGAACACGGCCGGCAATGTCATCGGCAGATAGACATCGATGAAGGTTCTGAGCGGCGAGGCGCCGACGCTCCGCGCCGCCATCATCAGGCGGTTGTCCATGTTCTGCATGGTGGCGAAGATCGGGAACACCGCATAAGGGATAAGGTAATGCACCATGCCGATCACGACGCCGAACTCGTTGCGCACCAGTGCCAAGGGCGCGCCGATGAGACCGGCGCCGATCAGCGTCTCGTTGATGAGGCCGTTGTTGCGCAGGAGGATGAGCCAGGCGAGTGCGCGTACCAGCACCGACAGCCAGAAGGGCACCAGCACGCAGAGCAGGAGGAAAAGCCGCTGCCGGGGTCCCATATGGGCCATGGCGAAGGCCACCACATAGCCGAGCACCACCGCGATCAGCGTCGTGATGCTCACGACGCGGAAGGTGGTCCAGAAGATGCGCTTGATGCTGTCGGTGGCGAGGATCTGCTCGTACCAGCGCAGCGACGGTTCGGTAAAGGCGTCGAAGGACAGGAGGATGAGCTGGCCCACCGGCACGAGGAACAGCCCGCAGACCAGGAGGGCGGCGGGCAAGAGGAAGCCGATATAAGGCTGCCTCCCAAAAATCTGTGCGGCCATGGCTGGTTCCTGGCGAAATCCCGTTCGGACCGAAAACGGTCCGAACGGGCAGCTTTCGATATCAGCCGGTTATGCCGTCGAGCCACTTCTCGACGGCGGCATCGTAGTTCGCTTCGTACCAGTCCTCGCTGCGGATCGCCTGCTCAGCGACATTGTCGGGATAGCCCGGATCGATGCGACGCAATTCGGACGGCAGCTTCGCCGACGCCGCCGGATTGGTCGGGCCGTTGCCGAGAAGCGACAGGAGCTTGATCTGCCGGTCGGGATCGAGGATCGAGGCCAGGAACTTCTGCACCGCCTCGTTGGCCGCCGGATGGCCTTTCGGGATCACGAAGGACGACGGGCAATAGAGGCCGTCATTCCACGTCCAGGTGACCTTGCCCTGGGTATCGCGCTCGAGCAGGCTCGCGCGCGTGTTCCAGATATTGCCCATGACGACTTCACCGTCGAGGAACATCTGCTGGCTCTCGGCACCCGATTCCCAATAGATGACGTCATCGCCGAGCGTCTTCGCCTTGGCGATGGCGCGGTCGAGATCGGCCGGGTAGAGCTTGTCGCGGGCGACGCCGTCGCCCAGGAGGCACGCTTCCATGGCGCCCATCTGGTATTTCCACATGGTGCGCTTGCCCGGATATTTCTTCGTGTCGAAGAAATCGGCATAGGTCGGCGGCTTGTCGGGGAACAGCTCCTTCTTATAGGCAAGGATGAAGCTGTAGGTGTAGTTGGCGATGCCGTGCTGCCAGGCCCAGCCTTCGCGCACCTTCGATTTGTCGACGATCGTGTAGTCGACCTCGTCGAGCAATCCCTGCTTGCCGAGCTGGTTGCACAGGAATCCGTCGCCGTCGCAGACGTCCCACACCACGGCTTTCGATTCGACCATCGCTTTGATCTTGCCGGCGAGCGGGACACCGCCTTCGACCTTGACCGGGATGCCGGTATCGGCGGTGAAGGGCTTGCCCCAGGCTTCGCTCATGCCATTGACGGCATCGCCGCCAAAATTGGAGAGCACGATCTCATTGGCTTGCGCTGCGGCAGGCTTGACGCCGGTAAGCGCGCCCAAGGCCGGCAGCGATCCCGCGGCCGCCGTCAGTCTCAGGAAATCGCGGCGGTCGAGGCGTCCGGCCTTCACTTCGCCGGCGGCGATCGCCATCAGGTCTTCTTGGAAACTCTGTCTCTTCATCTGTCCTCTCCCTTGCGGTTATGGCCGCCTTCGATTGCGGCGAGCTTCTCCCATCGTCTTGCACGCGGCATGACCCTTTATAGGCCTTGTCGACTGTCCCTAGCGTCCACTCTGTCAAATTTGAAGTCAAGTATAAAAAAGAAGTCGACTTCAATTTCAGCGGCGTTATCATCCGACCGATGATCTTTCGGTAAGGACTCGACAATGGCCGGGCTACGCGCTCTGCACAGGCAAACCCGCTTCAATCAGGTGCTGAATGTGGCGGCCGAGCTTTTCGCCTCGCGGGGCTATGAGGCGACCCGCATCGAGGAGATCGCCGAGAGCGCGCAGGTGGCGCCGGGCACCGTCTATAATTATTTCGCGTCCAAGCCGAACATCCTGATGGCGCTGGCGGTGCGCCATGTGCGCGCCGCCTTTCCCAAGCGCCGCGACTTGGTGCGCAACCCGCCGCCCGATCCCGCGGAAGCGATTTATGCCTTCGAGAAGCTACTGGCGATCCAGGCGCTGCAAACGCTGAACCGCGAATGCTGGCGCGTCATCCTCTCCTCGCCCTATCGTGAGCCGGGCGGCCCGGCCCATCGCCTGTCCGAGCGCTTCCAGCGCATGATCAAGCGCCATTATGTGCAGATGCTGACCGGCTTCCAGAAGCGTGGGCGGATCAAGAAGGACGTCGATGTCGACGTGCTGGCCGATCTCATCACCGACATCGGCACCTATCATTTCGGCCGCCTCGTCTCCTCCGACACGATGACGATCGAGGACATGCTGAAGGCCGAAGAAGGCTATCTGAGCCTCGTCTTTCCCGGCGTCATCACCAAACCCAGGTCCAGCAAGAGAGAGGCCTATCGCAAATGAGAACTCTCACGGTGCGCGAATCCTCTCCAAGGTTCCCCCTCTCCCGTTGCGAAGCAATGGGAGAGGGTGCCCGAAGGGCGGGTGAGGGCTCTTTGTCTGCAAAGCACATTGCTTTTGAAGACCTTACTCTCTTCGAGAAAGAGCCCTCATCCGGCCTTCGGCCACCTTCTCCCACGCTGCGCGCAGGAGAAGGGGAATGATGGAGAGTATAGAGAGAGGCCAGGCCATGACGGAATTCTCCGGCCTCACGGCCATGGTGACGGGCGCCGGCAGCGGCATCGGCCGCGCCACCGCGATGAGGCTGGCCGCGGGCGGCGCGCGCGTCATCGTGCAGGATGTCGATGTGGACCGCGTGAGCGAGGTCGTCGCACTCATCCACAAGGCGAGTGGCAATGCCGATCCCGCCGTCTATAGCGTCGCCGATGAAGCCCGCTTGCGCGAAAGCGTGCTCGCCGCGCGAGGCGTCGACATCCTCATCAACAATGCCGGCGTGCCGGGCTTCAACGCCGCCATCGAGGACATCGACCGGGCGGCCTATGAGCGGCTCTTCGACATCCATGTCTGGGGTACGCTCGCCGCCACGAGAGCCGTGCTGCCCGAGATGAAAGCAAAGAAATACGGCCGCATCGTCAATATCTCGTCCAACCGCGCCCAGGTCGGCTTCGAGCGCTCGAGCCACTATGCCGCCGCCAAGGCGGCGGTGCTGGGCTTCGCCAAGGCCTGGGCGCGCGAATTCGCGCCGTTTGGCATCCTCGTCAATGCAGTGGCGCCGGGCGTCGTGCGCACCGGCATGACACTGCGCTACGGCCAGGACGCGCTCGATGAAGAGGCGGCGCTCAATCTGGTGAAGCGCTGGGCCGAGCCTGAAGAGATCGCCGAATGGATCGCGTTCATCGTGGGCCCGAAGGGCGGCTACATGACCGGCCAGCTCATCTGCCCCAATGGCGGCGACCCGATCGTCGGCATTTGAAGACCAACTCGAAAATATCAGGGAGACTCATCCATGAGCGTGATGACGGAAAATGAATGGCGCTACAATCAGTTGATCAAGATCTTCCCGTCGGAAGCGGAGCCCGCTTTCGAGGATGCCGATCTGCTGAAACGCTGGTGGGGCAGGTCCTGGGGCTGCACCAATGATGTCGGGCGCCTGCGCGTCGTGCTCATGCATCGTCCCGGTCCGGAAGTTAACGTCGTCGATACGTCGAAGCGCCTGGAGATGGGCGCCTTCGGAGACATCCAGGAAGGCTGGTACTGGCGCGGCAATCAGGGTCCCGACCTCGCCGGCATGCAGCGCCAGCACGATGCCTATGTGAAGCTGCTCAAGGCCGAGGGTGTCGAGATCGTGATGCTCGATCAGGCCGGCCCCGGCCGCATGAAATCCTGCTACACCCGCGATGTGGTGATCGGCGTCGGTGGCGGCGCCATCATCACCCGCATGGGCCCGCGCATCCGGCGCGGCGAGGAAGTGCAGGCGACGCGCACCCTTGCCCGCATCGGCTGCCCGATCCTCAGAACGCTCTCCGGCACCGCCATTGGCGAAGGCGGCAGCTTCGCCTGGATCAATGAGAAGACCGCCGTCTTCTCGCTCTCCTCGCGCGGCAATGAGGAAGGTGCCCGCCAGATCGAGGAAGTGCTGCGCTCGCAAGGCGTCGAGCTCATACGGGTCGAGCTCACCGGCTATCGCCTCCATATTGACGGCCAGTTCCTGATGATCGCTCCGGATCTCGCTCTGGTGAATCCCGCACAGCTTCCCTTCCATTTCCTGCAGCGGCTGAAGGCGCTCGGCATCGAGACGGTCGAGGTGCATCACGAAGACAATCCCTGGATCATCAACGGCCTTGCCGTGGCGCCGCGCCGCGTGATCATCACCGAGGGCGCCTCCAACTACACGCTCGATCGCCTGAGCGCCAAGGGCGTCGAGGTGATCACGGTCCCTTACGATCTCGTCTGCTCGGGTGGCGGCGGCCCGCACTGTTCGACGTCGCCCTTGATCCGCGATGCGGTGTGAGGTGCATAATGCACAGTGACGATCAGGACCTTGTCATCACCTTCATCGCCCAAAACCGCTTTCCATTCCCTGGCCAGACCGACTGGCCCAAGGGCTACCGGACGCTGACCAACGGCACGAAGCGCACCCATCCGATCGCGGGACCGGATGGTCCGCATTGGCCCGATATCGTCATCCTCAATGAGAAAGGCGAGCCCTGCCGCCTGGGCGAGGTCGAGGACAAAGTGGACGACGAAGCGGTCGCTCGGTGGAAGCTCTGCTCTTCCGTGGCCGACACAGTGAACGAGACGGGGGTGAAGAACCTCTTCGTCTATGTGCGCAAGGGGCTGGCGCCCGAGGCGCTCGCGGCCCTAGACCGCAACGCCATCTCCTTCGCCGGCTTGCGCGAATATGAGGTCGCGGGCGGCGCCGTGAAGGTGACGCCCTATCTCACCCGCGGCGACCGCTACGATCATCAATAGTCATAGGTAAAATCCATGAGTACCCGACAGCACGATGCGGTCGTCTTGCACATCGCCAGGACCCGCTTTCCCTTCCACGACCAGAAGGACTGGCCGGCCGATTATGTGACCTTGACCAATGTGGAGCGCCCGACCCGCTCGATCCCCTTCGACGGGGCTGAGCATTTCCCCGACATCGTCATCGTCAACACCAGGGGCGAGGTGCGTGAGATCGGCGAGGTCGAGGAAGCGCTCGACGACGCCAAAGTCGCGATCTGGCGGACGTGCTCGCTTGCCGCCGACAATCTGACCGAGACCGGCAACCGCCATTTCTTCCTCTATGTGCCGGAGGGTCTCGAGGACGAGGCCGTCGCCCTGCTCGACCGCCACGCCATTTCCTTTGCCGGCGTGCGCGGCTTCACCCGCGACGCATCGGGCGCCATCCGCATCACGCCGCATGTCACCCGCGGCGACTCCAAGGACCATCGAGAATAAGAACACGATGACGGGCTCAACAAACGGATCGACGCGATCGCAAGCTGAAGGAAGGCGCCCTTTCATTTTCACCCATGGGGTCGAAGCCTGCGACGCGCCGAGATTGACTCCCCCGCCTCCCAGGGCCTTCAATAGCTCGGGGAAGAGATGAAGCGGGCAATTCCGACATGCTGACACGCGTCCTGATCGGCCTGTCCATCCTGGCGATGCTCGGCTGGCTGCTGATTTCGCCAGCACCTGAAGTGCGCCGGGCGGAGGCGATCAACGCGGCATTGAGCCGGGGAGAGCTCGGCCTGCTCAATCCGGATGAACGCGCCCGCTATCAGGTAATCCTGCAGGAATGGGCGACCCTTGCCGGAGTGACATTGCCGGTATTCCTTGACGCGCCGCTGTCGGACCGCGTGCTGAATGTTTACTCGACGGGCACGGCTGCGGCAGCCCTGACGCGAAACACGCGAGGCAACGCCACCTATGACCCGCAAATCAATGCGATATTCATCGACATTGACTATTTCCGCCCCAGTCTTGTCAGCATGATGGACATAGGTATTGGCGTCGCACCGCAAGACGCTCCGACACCTTCGGCATATCTCATTTTTTCCTTCCTTCACGAATTGGGACATTACGTCAAACATCGCCACGCTCTCCGCGATCCAACCGATGAAAGCCTTGAGATCGAAGCCGACCGTTTCGCGATCGACGTCATGGCCAGGAAGGAAATTGGACGTGTTCGTGATAAAGGACTGCAATACTTCAACAATTTGCGCTACTTCATACCTCCGGATGTGACGAAGGAGAAGCATATCATCGACATATCCGGCGCCCCTCTGCAGACGATCGATGCGCTGCTCCTCACCGACACGCCATACACGCCATACTCCTTCGATGACGAACATCCCTCCTTTGTTTCACGCGCCCTTCGGATCGTAAGTCAGGCCAGGATGGCCGCGAAGGAAGTGCAAGTGAAGATGTTCTCCTCCCTGATCGAGGAAGAATTCTTGCGCTTTCAGCTTAATCTATGCTGGCCAATCGTTCAGCTTTCATCACCTTTCGCCGTGGGAACCGTCGGACTCTCTGGCCAAGATGTGCTCATTGTCTCGGAAGACGCCTCCCGGATCATTCGCTCCGCCTGGCCGCGGGATTTGCTGAAGCGGTCAGATCCACAAGGGCAGCTCCAGATCGTGAAAATAGATGACCGGGCATCCGCTCCAATCGCGAGCGCGACAGTCGAGGACGTCAATGTTTCATCATACAGCCCAATATGGAGTTTTGAACCATTGAAGAACAATGAGTGGCAGGCATTTCAAGACGCAGGCTCGTTGGAGTTCTCTCCTGCTACGGACATCAGAGCAGTGCCGACAAACGCAAAAGAGGAACCGTGGGTCTGGGAGATTTCAAAGCAATCCGAGCCGATCGGTCAATTGACCGCAACGGCACTGCTTGAAGCCCTATCACGACAGGAAGTGCCTTCGAGCGCTCTGATCGAACCGGTCACCGTGATAGGCGAAACGGCATATTTCCTGGTCAGCAGTGAAGGCAATCAACCGCAGGGGCTGGGCCTCGTCATTCTGGACATGAACAGGCTGAATAGCCCGAAATATGTGAAGATGAACTTTCCACGCGATGACGAGATGTCCTATCGCGGCGAGGGACTTGCCCGAAGAATCGTCATTCTTCAGGACGAGCAGCAGCTCCATGTTTATGCGGTCCTGACGACATTCACCCTCGACAATTACTTCAAGCGCTCGGTCCCGTATCAGATCCAGGTATGGCGCATATCGGTAGATGCAGCTCCTTTGCTGCTCACGACTCATTCAGCCGTCAAAGAGGCCATCAAGTCGACTTTGGCGGAATCAGGGATCGAAAGCCGTGTCTTTCAAGTCGCCTATGCGGTGCCGATGGGAAAGAAAACATTTCTGATCAACATAAACGGCGATTCCATCTACCACTTCGATGATACGAGCAAATCGCTTCGCCTGCTCTTTCACCCCGGGGGGCTGAAAATGGCTATTTCCGGCGGCGGACGGCTTGCACTCAATGCGCCAGGATCCAACAAGATATTCTTGCTGGATACGTCCGCAGGCCCCAGTCGCTCATGCGAGCAACAAAGCGATTGACGGAGACTCAAATGCGACATCGAGTTGCCCTTGCGTTATCTCGATGCTATAGGTTGATCGTCTCCACAGCCGAGGATGCGAGGCGGCAATGACGTCTGGTTTACGCACGACTCTGGGACTCGTATTATCGCTCATCATTGGTCTCGCGGCATATTGGTATCTTGCGCCCCGAAACCCATCCTTCGGGATGTTCGAAGGCGTCGAAGGAAGCAGTACGTTCCGGTTTTTCTCGAGCTTCGTGGCGACCATCGTCGGCGTGCTGCTGGGTGGATTCTATCGCAACCTCCGTGCCCTCAAGGACGGAGGCGCCACCGAATTGAAGGATCCGCGCGCATTCATACAAGGCACACTGCGTTCCATCGATCTATGGCTTGGCATGATCAGCGCGCCAATCGTGTTCTCGCTCCTTCTCAAGGGAGCGGATGGAATGAACCTGCCAGGCCTTCTCTCCGTCGCTCTCCAGAATGGATTTTGTTGCCTCGTTATCATCAACGGACTCATGGCAAAGGCGGAGAGTCGGACGGCCGCATGACGGTAACCTCGCTCGCCCAGACCTGCCGGAACTACATCCCGTGCCTGAACAGCCAGGACTGGCCGATGTCCACTATAATGATAAGCGCATCGGACTGTCCGGCTGTCGCCACATGCTCATGCCGGTGCGCACGACGCCCGGCGCCACCCCATGTGACGCGTGGCGACTCCAAGGATCACAGATAGAGCAAGTCCCGCCAAAGTTGCTCGGCTTACGTGCCGATGAAATAGCGCTGGAACTCGAAATCGGTGATCTGGCTCGCCATCCAACTGTCGAAAGCCTCCTGCTCGGTTTCGCGGCTCATCAGATAGTGCGAGCAGAAATCCGCACCAAGGATGCGTCGGCAAAAATCCGAATTGCGAAAGGCCTCGATCGACTCCCTCAGCGTGCGCGCCAGAGGCGGGCGCTTCAGTGCCGACGGATTGCCCGGGGCGGGCGGTTCGAGGATCATCTTCTTCTCGATCCCGTCCAAGCCCGCGGCCAGCATCGCGGCGACGCTGAGATAGGGATTGATGTCCGCCCCGGGTACGCGATGCTCGAGCCTGACCACTTCATCGGTCGGCGTCGTGATGGCGCGGATCGCCGCGGTACGGTTCTCGAATCCCCAGGAGGCGTCCTCGGGCGACCAGGCGCCGCGGTCGAAGCGGCGGTAGGAATTGATCGTCGGGCGGAAAAGCAGATGCGTCTCCGGCAGATGCTTGAGCAGCCCTGCGGTGTAGTGCTGTCCCAGCTCCGACAGCTTGCCGGGTCTGGCCGCGAAAGCGTTGCGGCCGTCCCGCCACAGGCTCTGATGGTGATGGCCACCACAGGCGCTCTCGCGGCCTGGCGGTTGGAAGCGCGTCATGAACGTGGCGACGAGCCCGTGCTCGGCGCAGAATTCGCGCAAGTGCAGCTTGGCGCGCATGGCGTCGTCGGCCGCTTCGAGTGCCGGCTTCGGCGTCAGCGCGAATTCATACATGCCATAGCCATATTCGGTGACCATCGAGGCGACGCCGATGCCGATGCTCGCCATGCGTTCGATGAAGTCGGCGATGAAATTCTGATAATTGCCGCCGCGCACCAGGTCGTAATTGATGTAGGAATGACCCCAGGGCTTGAGCTCGCGATAGCGCCCGGCGCGCATCAGCTCGTGATCGGCATGGAAAATGCCGAACTCGTATTCAAGCGCGAAGCGCGGCTCATAGCCCAGCGCCAGCGAGCGTTCCTCCTGGTCCTTCAATATGGCGCGCGGATCGAGCGCGCAGCGGCTGCCGTCGAGATTGAAGGAATTGAGGATCACCGAGGCGAAGCGCGGGTCCCAGCCATGCTGGCGCACGCTTGCGGGATCGGGCAGCGCCATGATGTTGGGATAGCCATTGTCGTCATTGCTGATCGGCCCCGGAAATACCGGCACGCCGGTGGGCGCGCCGTCGCTATGGGCGACGCAATAGAGAATGGCATTGAGTGCATCGCCATTATAGGAGAGCTTGAAGGGCGCGGTCTTCGAGCGGAAGACGCCATTCACTTCCGGCATATGCACGTTGATGAAACGTACCCCCTTGGCGGTGAGCTCCTTGTGGAGCTGCTGCAGCCTGTCCTTGCGTTCGGCCACAAGGCTTGCGAAATCCGTGGTCATGCACGCTGTCCTTCTTTGCTAGAGGCCCGTTTGGCGCGGCCGGGCAGTCGCCTAAGAAGCTCGTCGAGCTCCAGCCTGACAAAAATCCCGCGCGGCCGGAAGGTCATGCCGAGGACGATGATGGCGCCCATGGCGAGACCCGACAGGCCGAGGAGCTGCGGAAGCTCGATGCCGGCGATACTGACGCCGCTCTCGATACTGCGGATCGCCTCGAGGAGGAGAGCGAGCACCGTGCAGCCGAAGACGGCGCCCGAGACCGTGCGCATGCCGCCCAGGATCAGCATGGCGAGCGTCGTCATCACCAGCTCGAAATGGAAGGCGCGGGCATTGATCGTGCCCATGAAGAAGGCATAGAGCATGCCGCCCGCGGCGCACATCAAGGCGCCGACGATCCAGGCGATGAGGCGCAGCCTGAAGACATTGACGCCGAAAGCGCGCGCCGCAAGAAGGCTCTCGGCACTGGCGCGCAGTTGCAGGCCCGCCGCACTGTCCTTGAACAGCCGCGCGACGACGATGGCGAAGGCCGCCGCGGCGATGGCGCTCGGCAGCCCCACCACTTGCGGTATGCCGAAGAATGCCTGCGCGCCCTTGAACAGGTCGGTCCAGTGGATGAAGATCGAATGCACGACCATCATCAGGCTGAAGGCCCGATGAAGATCGTGCGCGAGAGCTCGCTGAACACCGGCACCGCGCGGGGCCGTGGCGAGATCATCAGGGTGAGCAGGTTTTGCACCACAATGCTGACGCCGAGCGCGGTGAGGAGACCGGTGGTGGTGGGCGAATGGCGCACCGGGCGGAAGGCGATCCGCTCGAACAGCATGGCGACGAGAGCGCCGGAGGCAATGGCGATGGGGGCGATGAGCCAGGGCGATCCGATCCCGATGAGGACGGCGAGATACATCGAATAGGCCGCACAGGCGATGATCTCGCCATGGGCGAAATTCATGAGGTTCATGATCGAATAGACGAGCGCCAGGCCGAGCGCGATCAGCGCATATTCCGAGCCGAAAGCGAGCGCGTTGAGGATCTGCTGGATCGCATAGTCCATCGCCTGTCAGCTCCCCAGATAGCTTTCGATGAGCCTGGGATCCCCGCGCAATTCCTCCGCTCTGCCTTCATGGCGGATGGTCCCCGAGCTGATCACATAGGCGCGGTCGGCATGCTTCAGCGCCTGCATGACATTCTGCTCGACCACGAGCAGCGTCACCCCCTCTTCCTTGAGACGGCTGATATAGTCGAACATCTGGGCCACGATGCGGGGGGCGAGGCCGAGCGAGGGTTCATCCAGCATCAAGAGGCTCGGCCGCGACATCATCGCGCGCGCGATCGCCAGCATCTGCTGCTCGCCGCCCGACAATGTCCCGGCGAGCTGCCGGTTGCGCTCGCGCAGGATCGGAAAAAGCCTGAGATATTTCTCGATGTCCTGCCCGACCCCGTCGCGGTCGCGCCTGGTCGCCGCACCGAGGCGGAGATTTTCCGCTACCGTCAGATTGGCGAAGACATGTCGGCCCTCTGGCGTCACCGAAAGACCGCGACGCACGCGGTCTTCGGTGGCCAGGCGCTGGATTTCCTTGCCTTCGAACACGACCTCTCCCGCCGCCCGTACCAGTCCCGCTATGCCGGAAATGAGCGAGGTCTTGCCCGCGCCATTCGGGCCCAGCAGGGCGACGAGCTCGCCACGCTCAACGGAGATCGACGCCTCATGGAGGGCACGAATGGCGCCATAGTGGACGGATAGGCCTTTCACCGAAAGCATGACAGGCGTATGCGGCTCTGCGGCCCCGATCACTTCAGATAGGGGATGTTGGGCGGCATGGCATCGGTGATGAGGGTGCGCTTGCCCTCGGTGAAGCCGATCACCGGCACGGTCTTGACCGGATAGCTCTTCTTCTCGGCGAAGGAGATCGTCTCGGCGGTGATGCCGGGATAGCCGCCAGGGGCACGAATCGCCTCGCGCAGCTTGACCGGGTCGACGCTGCCGGCCTTCTTCGCCGCCGCCGCGATCACCGCCACCATGTCGCCGCCCAGCGCATCGAAGATGCCGTTGACCTTGAAGCCGCCCGCCTTGCAGTCCTTGAGGAACTGATCGATGGCGCCGCCATTGCCGATCACGCCATGGGTGGCGAAGACCACCTTGTCGAGATCTTGCGGCTTGCCGACGGTTGCTTCGAGCGAAGGATCATCAAAACCGTCGGACCCCGCGATCCAGCCGTCATAGCCATTGGCGCGCAGCTGGCGGATGAGGATGCCGATATCGGGCAATATGCCGCTCACATGGATGACATCGGGCTTGTCAGGCAGCGCCTTGATGCTGGCGATCTGCGGCGACCAGTCGGAGATGCCGAAATTGTAGCTGAGCTTGCCCACCACCTGGCCGCCCGCCTTGGTGAAAGCCTCGCCGAACCAGATCGGCAGCTTGGCCGACCAGGAGCCCGAATCTTCCGAAGTGAGGAGCACCGCCTTGCGGGCACCCTTGCCATAGACCACCGCAGCCGTGGCGGCGGCATTGATCGGATCGGGAACCGCGCCGGCGATGAAATTGTCGGTGCCGAGCTCCTGCATCTCGACCTGCGTATTGGGTGCCGAATAGACGGTGACGCCATAGGTCTGGGCCATGGTCGTCATCGGGATGAGCGCGTCCGGGAAAGGCAGGCCGGTGATGACCTGGGCGCCGGCGTCGAGGAATTTCTGCCCGAGCGAGACCGACAATTGCGCATCGGAGCGATTGTCCTCGACCATGATCTCCACTTTCGGATCGTCGGGGCCTGCCGCCTTGTTCACGCGCTCGCCCATGCAGCGCATGCCTTCGGATTCGGCGTAAGGCGTCAGCGGACCGGTCAGCGATACCGCGATGCCGATCTTGACGGTATCGGCGGCCGATGCCCAGGGCGCTCCCAGGGTGGCGAGCGCCAGCGCCGCAAGCGGCGCAACTCTCTTCAGTGCCATGTCTTATCCTCCCGTTTCGTTTGTTGTTCGCTCATATCGGCGGCGCCGAGATAAATCTCGATCACCTTGGGATCGCGGCGGATAGCCTCGGGCGGGCCGACGGCCACCACCTCGCCCATATCGAGGACGCAGATGCGGTCGCATACCGTCATGATGAAATGCAGATCGTGATCGATGACGAGAAGTGCGGCGCCGCTTCTGTCGCGGATGGCGCGGAGCGTTGCGGCAAGCGTCGCGGTCTCATAGTCGTTCATGCCGGCGGCGGGCTCATCGAGCAGAAGCAGCTTCGCACCGAGCGCTTGCGCGCGGGCGAGTTCCAGCCGGCGTTGCTGGCCGTAAGGCAAGGTTCCTGCCGGACGCTCGGCGTCGGCCGCAAGACTGAACTGGTCCATCAGCACATTGACGTCGATCGATCGCGCCACATCCGGCCGGTGGCGGCGGCAAGTGATGAGGCCGACCTCGATATTCTGGCGCGTGGTGAGCGTGGGGAAGAGCCGCAGATTTTGGAAGGTGCGGCCGATGCCGAGCCGTGCGGCGAATTCCGGCCCGCGGCCGGCAAGCTCCGTGTCATCGAACCGGATGGATCCGGTGTCCGGCTTGAGGACGCCGCTGATGGCATTGACCAGCGTCGATTTGCCGGCGCCATTGGGGCCGATGAGGCCGAGGATCTCGCTTTTGGCGCAGGTGAAGCTGACGCCGCGCAGCGCGCGCACGCCCATGAAACTTTTGCTGACGTCGGCGATCGACAGCACGACCCTCCTCCTGGCTTCCTCGCAACGCTCTTTCTGGCGTCCAAGGCGATGTTAGGAGCAGGCTTTCCAAAATGCAATAAATTTTCTATTTTGGAAAAATTTAGTGCCGCGACCCGGGCGACTTGGGCAGGCCGGCTTCGCTGGGCACCGTATTGGACATCAGCACGACCACATCGCTGTCCCCTTCCGCCACATAGGCATGCGGCATGCCGGCATCGAACAGGATGCTGTCGCCTGGCGTGAGCAGGACCGGCTCATAATGCTCGGTATGGAGATTGAGCCTGCCTTCGAGCACATGCAGGAATTCCTCGCCCGGATGGCTGCGCCAGCCGCCGCCCTCCTTGAGGCTGCGGGCGGTGATCACCACGCGCCAGAAGACATTTCGTTTTTCCTTGAAGTCACTGCACAGCACCTCGAAACGCAGGCCCGGCGTGTCATGGACGATACCCCCACCGGTACGGGTGATCGACCGGCGCGCGATGGGGGCTGCGGCCGGGCTCGACAGGAAAGCCGTGACCGGCACCCTGAGCACGCCCGAAAGCGTCAAAGCGATATCGAAAGTGAGCCGGGCTTTGCCGTTCTCGATCTTGGAGAGCTGCGAGACCGAGAGCCCGCAGGCCTGGCTCAGCTCTTCGAGGGTGAGGCCCTTGGATTTTCTGATCTCGCGGATCTTGGCTAGGACGGTCTGCGCGCGCACCTCAGGCAATGCTCCCTTTCGTCGCCGGCAAAGGCTCTTCTATCGCTACCGGCGATCCTAAGTCCATGAAACGGATTTCAGCTTCGAGCGCCGGAACGAGTGCGTCCGCCACTTTCCTGCGTTCCTCATCGCTCGTCAGGAGATCGTTGCGGATCTCGAGATAGAGGCAGGCGAGGCCAAGGTCGAGCCCGTGCCGGTCGAGCGTGTGGCCTTCCGAACTATGCCAGTCATAGGGATCGTTGCTGCCGATGACGAAGCCGCCATGCCGGCGCAGGCTTTCAAGTGCCGCAGGCCCCATCCGGCATTCCTTGCGCCACAGCACGCCGATCTCGGTCCCACGCGCCTTGCCGCCCATCACCGGCGTGAAGCTGTGCACCGACACCACCGCCGGCCGCGCCGCCAGCAATCCACTCACCGCTTTGTCGAACGGCGCCCGCGTGATCGCCTCGCGCAAGGCCTTGTCGGCGGCCGTGATGTCGCGATTGCCGGGGACCGGTATGCCGCCCATATCAGGCCTGAGGCAATCCCAGTCTGAGGGATGCCGGTTGAGGTCGAGAAACAGCCGCGAATAATTCCCCAGCACGAAAGGCGCGCCGAGCCGGGCCGCCATGAGCCTGGTCAAGGCGCCGGCGCCGATGTCGCCCGCAAAATGCGTAGCGAGGAAAGGGGCCGCAAGACCGAGATCGCGCCAGGGTGCCGGCACTTCGTTGCCGGCATGCTCACAGAGGAGAAGCAAAGGCGCAAGGGCACCGCTGCCGCGGCCAAGCGTGACCGCCGCTTCCGCCAGCGCCGACCTTTCGCGATCAGGCAAATTCGGTGCGGACATGATAGGCCTTGATATCGCTTGCTTGCCTCAAGCCCTCGCGGCCGTTCATCCGGCCGAGGCCCGAATTCTTGACGCCGCCCCAGGGCAGATAGAGATCGGCATGATCGCAGCGGTTGAGGTAGACCGTGCCCGCCTCGACCTCATCGAGGAGCCGCAATCCCGTCTCGTGGTCTGCGGTCCAGATGCTGGCGCTGAGCCCATAATCGCTGTCATTCATGAGGGCAACAGCCTCGGCATCGTCACGCACGATCTGGATCGCCGCCACCGGACCGAAGGTCTCCTCGCGCATCACGCGCATGCGATGGTCGACGCCGATGAGGACCTCAGGCTGGACATAGGCCTCGCCCAAATCCCCGGCGGGTGACGGTCCGGGCGGCATTGTGCGTTTCGCTCCCTTGGCCAGCGCGTCCTCGATATGGGCGCGGATCGTGCCGGCGGCGCGGGCGCTCACGACCGGACCAATATAAGACTTGGCGGTGATCGGATGATCGATCGTGACCTGCGCCGCTTGCGCGGTGAAGGCGTCGATGAAGCGTTTGGCGATCGCCTCATGCACATAGAGACGCTCGACCGAGCAGCAGGATTGCCCGGCATTGGAATAGGCGCCTTCGATCAGGAGCGGGATCGTTTTGCCGAGATCGGCATCGGGGCGGATATAGGCGGGATCCTTGCCGCCGAGCTCGAGATGGACATGGGTGAAGGTGCCGGCGGCCGCGGCATGGACCTGCCTTCCGCCCGCGACCGATCCGATGAAATGGACCGCGCGCAGGCGGCCGGAGCCGATCAGGCGCTCGGCGTCGGGATGGGTCATGTCGAGCGCCTGGAAGACGCCGTCGGGACCGCCTGCCGCGGCGAAGGCTTCAGCCGCGATGTCGGCGATGATCGGCGTTTGCGGCGAATGCTTGAGGAGCACGACATTGCCGGCGACGAGCGGGCCCGACACCAGATAGCCCAGCATCGCCACCGGATAGTTCCAGGCACAGATTGACAGGGTAACGCCGTGCGCCACCCGGCGGGTGAAGCGGCGGATGCCGGGATCGGCTTCATATTCCTCATCCGCGAGCGCCCCCGCCGCTTGCCCGATGAGCTCGCCGACCAGCCTGAGGCGCGGCGTCTCGTCGGCCTGCCACAAGGGCCTTCCCATTTGCCAGGCGAGGGCTTCGGCGAGCCGGGTACCGCGCCCCGCCATCTCTTCGCCGAATCGAGTGACGAGGGCGATGCGCTCGGCGATGGGCGTCCTGGCCCAGTCTTTGGCGGCCGCCTCGGCGCGCCGGAGCGCCGCCTCGATCTGGCCCGCGCCGGCATAGTGGCGTTTCGTGTAGACTTTGCCGTCCACGGGAGAAACGACGTCGAAAGCCTGCCCCTCATCCGCTGTGACCGCGATATTCATTGCCGCCCTTTCCGAAAGCCATTGACGGCGGCAGCTTACATGAATTATCGAAAATGGAAAATTTTTTCGTAATAAGCGATTGAAGCCGTAAACCGGGAAAGGAAACCCCTGATGCCAGCGCCAAGCTATGACTTCTCCAACCGAGCCGCCATCGTGACAGGTGCTGGGGGCGGCATGGGCGAAGCCATCGCGCTCGCTTTGGCCAAAGCCGGGGCGGCGGTCACCGCCATCGACGTGAAGCCCTGCCCCGACAGAATCAAGGCGGCGGGATCGATCATCGCCTATGCGCAGGGCGATCTGCGCCAAGCTGCCTTTGTCGAGAAGACGGTCGCCGCGGCCTATGAGCGCAGCGGGCGGCTCGATTATCTCGCCAATGTCGCGGGCGTCCTGTGGTTCGGGCGCGACAAGTCGCTGCTCGATATGGACCTCGAGGTCTGGGACGAGGTGATGGACATCAACCTCAAGAGCATGGTGCTGACGAGCCGCGCCGCGGCGCCCTACATGCGCAAGGGCAAGGGCGGCGCCATGGTCCATTTCTCCACCATCCAATGGATGCGCGGCGACCTCAAGCCGCAGGACGCCTATCAGGCATCGAAGGCCGCCGTCTCCGCTATGTCGCGCTCTCTCGCGATGCAGCTCGCCGCCGATGGCATCCGCTCCAACTGCGTCTGTCCGGGCCCGACGCTGACCCCGCTGCAGGCGCGCTGGGACACTGACGAGATACGCCGCCAGGTCGCCGATTTCGTGCCGCTGAAGCGCATCGGCACGGCCGATGACATGGCCAATGCCGCGCTCTTTCTCCTCTCCGACGGGGCGGGCTTCATCACCGGCGTCGATCTCGTCGTCGATGGCGGCGTGCTCTTGCACTGAGGTCGGCGCGCGCTCTTTAAGATCGCGCTCCATGACAAGGGCCGACAAGGCGCCGGCCCTCCTACTTCTCCTCGTCGGCTTTCAGCAGCCACACCGAGAGGACGATCAGCACGAGGGATGCCGCGACGATCAGCGTGCCGACCGCATTGATCTCAGGCGTCAGGCCGCGGCGCATCGTCGACCAGATATACATGGGCAATGTGTTGTCGCGGCCGGTGAGGAAGAAGGTCACCGGGATCTCGTCGAAGGAGAGCGTGAAGGAGAGGAGCGCCGAGCCGATCATGGCCGAGCGGATATTGGGCAGGACGACGAGGAAGAACGTCTCCCACGGGCGCGCTCCGAGATCGGCCGCCGCCTCCTCATAGGAGCGGCTCAGGCGCTGCAGCCTGGCGAAGACCTGGGTCACGACGACCGACAGCAGAGCGGTCGCATGGCCGATGATCACCGTTTCGAGGCTGAGGCTGAAGCCCATGAGCCTGAACAGGTTGAGCATCGAGATGCCGGTGATGATGCCGGGGAGCACCAGCGGCAGGAGCACGAGCCGCCTGAACAGCGTCTTGCCCGGAAAATTGAGCCGGTCGAGCGCAAAAGCCGCGGGCACGCCGATGAGCAGCGTCAGCGCCGTCGCCAATGTCGCGACATAGAAGCTGTTGCGCAGCGACCGCAGCAGATCCTCATTGGCGAAGACCTCCTGATACCATTTCCAGGTGAAGCCGCTCAACGGCAGCGTGAGCGAGCTCGAATCGTTGAAGCTGAAGATGATCAGGACGACGACCGGCAGATAGAGGAAAGCAAGAATGCTGGCGATCAGCATGATGAAGGCGCCGTCGCCGAGCCGGCGCGAGAGAGCGGGATGGGCGGCGGGGATCATGCTCATCCGAGCCCGATGCGGTCCGACCTCTGCACCCGGTCGGACAATTCGATGATCGCGAGAACGATGATCAGCAAGATGACGGCGAGCGCCGAGCCGAGCGGCCAATTCAAGGCGGCGCCATATTGCGAGGTGATGACATTGGCGATCATCACGCCGTCGGGTCCGCCGACGAGGACCGGCGCAATGAAATCGCCGAAGGTCAGGCAGAAGGTGAAGGTCGCGCCGGCAATGACACCCGGCAGCGACAAGGGCCAGATGACCTTGGCGAACGTCCGCACCGGGGTCATCCCGAGATCGCCCGCCGCCTCGACGAGGCTTTTCGGGATCTTTTCCAGCGCGGTGAAGATCGGCATGACCATGAAGGGAATGAAGATGTAGGTAAGGGTCACGATCATGGAGAACTGGTTGTAGAGCAGGAGGTCGGTCGGCGCCGGGAGAATGCCGCTCCACACCAGAAAGGAATTGAGCACGCCCTCGTTGCCGAGGATCGTCTTCCAGATATAGGCGCGCAGCAGATAGGACACCCAGAGGGGTGCTATGACCGCCATGTAAAGCAGGATCCTCACCCTTGCCGTTTTCACCTTGAAGACCAGGAAATAGGCGAAGGGATAGGCGATGATCAGAGCCGCGGCGGTGACCAGCACCGCGATTTTCCCGGTGCGCAGCAGCACCTGGTAATATTGCGGATCGGCGAAGATCTGCCCGTAATTGCCGAACTGGAAGGCAGGCACGAAGGTCGGGTATTTTTTCAGCCAGAAGCTGTAGGTGAAGATGATGAGATAGGGAATGAACATGAAGACGATCGCCCAGAGGAGCGGTGCCGAGAGCGCCGCGAGGCCGGGCAGCCGCTCGAGCCTGAGCCGTCTCATGCCCGTTCATCCTCGGTGAAGAGCGTGATGCTGTCGGCATCCGCCATCAGGCGGATCCGGCTCCCCTTCTCCGGTGCCGAGGCGAGGGCCAAAGCCTCGGCCAGTTGCTGATCGCACAGCAAGGGTTCGCCCGACGACAGCCGGCATCTGAGCCTGATGCTGTTGCCGTGGAACAGCCGCTCCTCGACCTCGCAATCGATGACGTTGATCTCCGCGGCCGCAGCCGCTTTCGTCGTCAGCGGACGCAGCTTTTCTGGCCTTATGCCGATGATGACATGCTGGCCGGGCGTCACGGTTCGCAAGGGCGGGCATTCAAATCTGAGACCGGCATGATCGACGGCGATAGCGGTCTTCGACACGCCGGAGACGACGCCCTTGAGCAGGTTGGAGGTGCCGACGAAATTCGCCACATAGGTCGATGCCGGCCGGTCATAGAGATCGGCCGGCGTGCCGGCCTGCGCCACCCTTCCTTTGTGCATGACGACGATGCGGTCCGACATCACCAGCGCTTCGGTCTGATCATGCGTCACCATGATGAAGGTGAGACCGAGCCTCTGGTGGAGATGCTTGAGCTCGACCTGCATGGCCTCGCGCAGATTGGCGTCGAGCGCCGAGAGCGGCTCGTCGAGCAGCAGCACGCGTGGCCGCCTGACGATGGCGCGCGCCAATGCCACGCGCTGGCGCTGGCCGCCCGAAAGCTGGTGCGGCATGCGATCGGCCTTGTCGGCGAGGCCCACGAGCTGCAGCGTCTCTTCGACCTTGCGGGTGATATCGGCGCGATCGATCCTGAGGCGCTCGAGCCCGAAGGCGACGTTCCTCGTCACCGTCAGATGCGGGAACAGCGCATAGTCCTGGAACACCATGTTCACATCGCGCTTGTAGGGCGGCAGACCGGTCACATCCTGGCCATCGAGCCGGATCGCGCCGCGATCCGGCCGTTCGAAGCCTGCCAGCATGCGCAAAAGCGTGGTCTTGCCGCAGCCGGACGGACCGAGCAGCGTGATGAACTCGCCTTCCGCGACATCGAGCTTCACATCGTCGACGGCGAGAAGCTTGCCGCCGAATATGCGCGACACATGGTCGATCTCGATGATCGGCTTCACGGTACCTGGTCTTTCCGATGAAGAGCCGCCGGACCCGCGGAAGATCGCGGATCCGGCTGCCGTTTTCAGCATCGCACGCGCCTCAGTTGGCGGACTTCACCGCGTTCCAGATATTGGTGTAGTTCTCCAGGCGGGCGCCGAGATTCTGCCACAGCATCAGGCTGTCGAGATATCCGGGATCGTCCTGGTGCAGCGCCTGGTATTGCTCGGGCTTCATGCATTTCTTGGCGGCGACCGGATTGGCGGCGGAATAGCCATTGACATTGGCCACGCCGCATTGTCCCAGTTCCGAGCTCTGCATGTTGAGGAACTTGTAGGCGCAGTCCTTGTTGGGCGTGTCCTTGACCACCATCCAGGAATCGAGCCAGCCTTCGGCATTCTCCTTGGGGATGAACTCCGCGACGTCGATTCCCTTGGCCTTGATCTGCGCCGACTGGTAGCCGGCCCAGGTGTTCGATATCCACACCTCGCCTGCCACATAGAGATCGACGAGCTCGCCCGCCGTCGCCCAATATTTGCGGATCAACGGCTTCTGCTCGATGAGCTTCTGCTTGGCCTTCTCCAGCTGCTCATCATTGAGCTCATAGATGTTGGTGTTGCCGTCGAGCCGCGCCGCCACATAGATGGCGCTTTTGTCGTCCCACAACGACACCTTGCCCTTGTAGTCGCTCTTCCACAGATCGGCGATCGAGGTTGGCGGCGTCGGGAATTTGTCCTTTCGATACATGAAGGAGATGGCGCCCCAGGCATAGGGCATACCATAGATCGCACCGTCCTTGTTGATCCCGCCGGCGCCGCGGAACTTCTCATAAATGTTGTTCCATTCGGTGAGCTTCGCGGTATCGATCGGCTCGACGAAGCCGGCATCGATCATCGTCATGGTGGTGTCGATCGAAGGCGTGATCAGGTCATAGACATTGCCGCCCGCCGCGAGCTTCGGGGCGAAATCGTCATTCGAGCCGACATAGGTGGCGCTGACCTTGCAGCCCGAGTCAGCCTCGAATTTCTTGATGAAGCTCTGATCGGCATAGCCTTCCCAGGTCAATACACTGACCTGGCCGTCGGCAAGCGCCGGCACGGCCGCGAGGCCAAGCGCCAGCAGAGTCGTCGAGAGTAGCGATTTCATGCGTGTTTCCTCCTCTTCCCATTGGTGTTTTCAGTTTCTTTCTTGTGTCTTGCGCACAATTGTTCCGATATCGACGCCGAGCGCTTCTGCCGCCTTGCGCTTCGAGCCGAGCTTGCCGATCGCCGCCTCGATGAGCTGGCGCTCATAGGCCCTGACCCGCGCCTTGAGATTGCCGCCGTCGTCGAGATGCGCCGGTTGTATCGCGCGCCGCAACAGCACGGCTTCCGGGAGGTGGCCGGCATCCGCCCTGCCTGCCGCTACGACCGAGATCTGCTGGATGATGTTCTGCAGCTCGCGGATGTTGCCCGGATAGGAATAGGCCATCAGATGCTTCCGGCAGTCTTCGGAGATCACCAGAGGCTGGTCGCGATGCTGGCTCACTGCGGCGACGAAGTAGTCGATAAGCTCGCCGATGAGCTCGGGCGATTCCGAGAGCGAGCGGACATGGAGCGGCACGACCGCGAGCCGGTAGTAGAGGTCGCGGCGAAAATGGCCGGTCCTCACCATTTCCTCGAGATTGCGGTTGGTGGCGGCGATGATGCGGACCTTGACCGATTTCTCGGCCGAGCCGCCGACCCGCTGCACCGATCCGGTCTCGAGGAATTTGAGCAGCTTCGCCTGCATGGCGAGCGGGATCTCGCCTACTTCATCGAGGAACAGCGTGCCGCCGTCGGCCGCCTCGATGAGGCCCTTCTTGCCTTGAGAGAGCGCGCCGGTAAAGGCGCCGCGCTCATAGCCGAACATTTCCGACTCGAACAGCGTGTCGGGAATGGAGCCGCAATTCACATGGATGAAGGGAGCCGCCGGCGGCGCCACATAGGAATGCAGATAGCGCGCGATCTCGGTCTTGCCGACGCCCGACTCGCCGAGCAGCAGCACGCGCGCGCCTTGCCGCATGGCGCGCTCGCCCAAGGTGATGATCTGGTTGAGATAGAGCGAGATGCGGCGCTGATGGGCGAGATCGGGCTTGGTCGCACGCTGGCCCATCATCCGGAAGGTCGGGCGCTTGCCGGCGCCTCGCGCCTTTTCGCGCTCATGGTCGAGCACCTGGAGATCATGCAGGATGACGAGCATGCCCTGCGGCTCGGCGGCACTGTCCCCGGCGATCCGGCGAATCTGGGCGAGGATCTGGCGGCCGCCGTCGAGCTCGATCATCGTCTCGGCCTTGAGCCCCGCTTCGACGAGCTCCACCAGCGCCGCGAACGGCTTCTGGCTGCCGCAAATGTCGAACAGGCGCTGCGCGCTCAGGCTTTCTCGCGCGACGCCGAAAATCGCCGCCGCCGCGGCATTGATCTCGCAGACCCGTCCGGCCTCATCGAGGATCAGCATGCCCTCCGGCAGGACATCGAACGCTCTCGCCGTCCATGCCGGATGGGTGCTCATGAGGCCCGCTCCATGCCAAGGCTCGCCGGATTGAATTTCAAGGTCAGCACGGAGCGCGGTTCCTGACCGACGCGAGCCAGCGCCGAGACGGCGACGGAACAGGCGATCGATCCGCCGTCACGGCGCAAGGCCACGCCGTCGACCTGGGTGGCGAGGCGCGCCGGCCGCGCCGCGGCGATCAACTCGTTTATCTCGGTGCGCAGATGCAGCAGGTCGGCGAGGTTGCGGCCAAGGACCTGATCGGCCGGCCAGCCCAGCGCCCATTCGACCGCCGGATTGACGCCGATGATCTGGGCCGAGGCGTCCGCGACGATGATCGGATCGGCGACTGCCGCCAATATGTCGAGCGCGGTCGAGGCCTGGTCCTCGAGATCACGCTCATGCATGCGCCGAGCGCTGAGCTCGCGCACCACGCCCCAGAAGCGGTAGAGCTGGCCTTCGCGGATGTCGGCGCGTACATCGTTCTCGATATAGACGTCGGCGCCGTCATAACGGTGATCGCGCGACAGCGCCCCATCGATGTTCCAGCGATTATGGTTGAGCGTGCGAACGAAGATCTCGTTGTCCGGATTGCGCGCGAATACTTCGCGGACATCATGGCGGTTGAGGTCGTCGCCTACCGGCAGCCTGTAGAGCAGCGACATGGCCTCGTTGCAGTAGCGCCAGATGCAGCGGTTCTCGAACACTTGCCGGATGATCTCGTGCTCGGGCGCGGTGAGGTCGACCGGCTCGATGAACTCGACGCAGTAAGTCGCATCGCGGGCGGTCGAGACGATGCTCGACAGGAGCTCGTTCTCGCGCCTGAGCACATCGACCTGGCGCAGCGTCTCGGCCATCGGGAACTTCACGATGCGGGCGCAGCGTCCCCAATCTTCATCCTCGATGACATCGACATTGGCGGCGACATCGATGAGCCGGCGCTCGGCGCTTCTGATCTGGAAACATGCGAAGATCAAGGGTGAAGCTTCCTCGCCCTTGAGCACGCGCTCGATCAGAAGGCGCGAGTCCGGCGGATAGACCAGTTCATAGCCGGCGCCCGTGAGTCTGCCCGGCCGGAAACCCAGCTCGCGCTCCTCGGTCTCATTGGCATAGGCGATCCGCCCGTCGCTCGTCACGAGGTCGAAGAGGAAAGGAGCCGTGCGGATCAGCCGATCGTCCATGGCTATCTCGGTCTCACGGCAGGCAATCCAGATAGGTCTTCACGTCCCAATCGGAGGCCTCCCAGATGAAGCGGTCCCACTCGTCGCGCTTATAGGCGTCAAAGACCTCGTGCATGCGGCCGGGCAGCGCCTTGCGCACGACGGGGTCGTCGCGCAGCGCATTGAGCGCATCGTTGAGGTTCATCGGGATGCGGTCGACATGCTCGCCGGCATTCATGACTTCGACGAGATTGCGCTCTTCGGGCTCGCCCGGATCGATCTTGCGCTTGAGCCCGTCATCCATGCTGACATAGAGAGCGGCCATCATCAGATAGGGATTCACCATCGAATCGCAGGGGCGATATTCGAACCGGTCGGGGCCTGAGACACGCACCGCGCAGGAGCGGTTCTGCAGGCCCCAGCTCTTGGCGAGCGGCGCCCACAGGCCGGTGTCGTTGAGCCGGCGATAGGAGTTGACCGTCGAGCAGGCGATGGCCGTCATGCCGGAAAGGTGATTGAGCAGGCCGCCCAGCGCATGCCGCCCGACGGGCGCCGGCTTCCAGGTTTCCTTCTCATCGCGGAACTCGTTCCGGCCGCCCTTGCAATAGGTGAAGACGTCATCGAGGCCGGGCAGCGGACCATCGGTCAGCTTCACCACTTCCCGCTCGCCGCCCGACCAGAGCGACAGGTTGTGATGGCAGCCATTGGCCGAGGTGCCCATATAGGGCTTGGTCATGAAACAGGCGATGAGATTGAACTCGCGCGCCACTTGCGCGCAGATCTGCCGATAGGTCGTGAGCCGGTCGGCGGTGCGCAAGGGTTCGTCGAACATGTAGTTGAGCTCGACCTGGCCGGGCGCGTCCTCGTGGTCGCCCTGGATGATGTCGAGGCCCATCGCGATCGAATATTCATAGACCTTGAGCCAGACTTGGGCGAGCTGCTCGAACTGCTCGATATGATAGGCATAGGGCTTGGTCGTGCCTTCGAACGGCACGCCGGGCGATGAGCCCTTCCTGAGCCACAGCATCTCCGGCTCGCACCCGACCCGCATGTGCATGTCATGCGTGGCGCGGAATTCATTGTCGATGCGGCGCAGGTTGCCGCGGGCATCGGGCTCGAAATAGCTGCCGGGCTTGTCGGCATCCTCTTCCATGTAGAAGAGCGTGCAGAACACGCGCGCCATGCGCTTGTTCCACGGCAGCTGGCAGAAGGTTTCAGGATCGGGAAGTGCGATCACCTCATGCGAATTGGCCGGGAAGGCGATGAGCTTGCCATGCCGGTCGGGAAAGACATTGACCACACCGCCCATGAAGGTCTGCACCCCCTTGCGCGCCAGCCCGTCCCAATGGCGCGCCGGACAAGCCTTGCCCATCACCCGTCCGGTGATGGAGATGTATTGGAGATAGATATAGTCGACCTTCAGCTCGTCGATCTTCGCCTGTACTTGTTTGACGAGATCG
>Ga0187894_10000052_pt1 | contig 152246 bp, 205 predicted proteins | sample GBC1701081metaG_FD_136650 | JGI IMG/M metagenome (GOLD analysis project Ga0187894, IMG submission 136650) | White microbial mat communities from a lava cave in the Kipuka Kanohina Cave System on the Island of Hawaii, USA - GBC170108-1 metaG ... | reverse complement strand
TAGAAAAATGAATATAAAACCATTAAATGTGACAGATGTAATTCAGGCAGGAGTTGACAATAGCATATTTAAGCCAATAGATAAAATAGAGGCAAAAAAAGCATTCGGCATTCCTCCAGGAATAAAACTTGTTGGCACCGTAATGCGCAATCAACCAAGAAAACTATTTCCAAGAATATTACAGTCATTTCAGATTCTTAAAGAAAATTATCCATTAGAATCAAAAGACACAATGTTATTACTTCACACTTCGGTCCCAGATGTCGGATGGGATCTTCCAGAAGCAATAGCAAGATGTGGACTAATGGACCATGTTGTATTTTCTTATTTGTGCAATTCTTGTGGAATGGTAGCAATATCTACATTTGTAGGCTCTCCAACTAATTGTCCTTCGTGTGGAAATAATACATTTCATACTCCAAATACTCAATTTGGATATCCACCAGAACACTTTAATTTTATATATAATTTAATGGACATATATATCCAAGGAAGCATAGCCGAAGGTGATGCAATCCCAATTTCAGAGGCTAAATCGGCTGGCTGTCCTTGTTTAATATCAGATTATTCTGCAATGTATGAAAAAGCCAGAAATGGAGGAGCATTACCAATAAAGAATCTTACAGAAAACCCAAAAACGATGACTTATTTGGAAAGCGAAACAATGCAAAATAGATCATTGTTTGATAGGTATGACCTTGCAGAAAAAATGGCAATGTTGTTAAGAGATGAAAATAAAAGAGCTAATATGTCCATAGAAGCTAGAAAGTGTGCGGAAAAATATTATAATTGGGATTTGGCCGCTACTAAACTAGAATATCATTTATTAAGTGTGCCAATTAAAGACCGAAAAACTACTTGGGAAAGAACAATAGAAATAAAAACTATTAACGAAAATTCTCCCCCATCAACTGCTTTTGACAAAGAAGGCAACAGAGAATGGCTTGTTTGGTGTTACAAAAATATATTGGGCCGATCTGGTATTGATCCAGAAGGACTTAAGCACTGGACAGGAGCAATAGAAAATGCTACTGACAAAAATAAGGCCAGATCTGAAATAGAAAAACATTTTAGACAAATGGTTAATTCTGAGAATTTTAGTAAGATGCTGATAAAAAATCCTGATCTAGCTCTTACCGATCCTGTAGAAAAAATTAGAAAGCAAATACAGAATGATTAATAAAATCATAGAAGACAAAATAAAGATTCTTGTCGGCATAAAAGAATCTGCTGGCGATATATTTATAACATCGGCAATTATATCTGAGCTTAAAAAGAAATATCCCAATTCTTTAATTTACGTTGCTTGCGATAAAAGATTTTGGAACATTTTAGAAGAAAATCCTAATATTAAAAAATTGCTAGAATGGCATGATTCAATGTGGGATTATAGAGCTTATGGAAAATGGGCTTATATGGACAATCCATTTGATATAGTCTATGTTCCAGCAGTAACTACACAAAGAGTTCCTTCTAATTGGTTGTCTGGTAAATATTCTGTATTCCTTGGTCAACTTTATGCCAATATGTGCAATGTTCCTTTATCAGAACCTTTTATATCGTTGCCAGATATTTCAAGGCTTAATTTGCCAGAAAAATATGTTACTGTACAAGGCAAGAGTGGACAACAGGTTAAAGACTATGATTACTTAAAAGAAGTGATCGAAAGAATAAAACTCCCAGTTATTCAAATGGGAGCAGCTAACGAAACTAAAATATCAGACAAAGTAATTGATTTTTGTGGCAAAACAAATTTCAGAGAATGTGCAGCAATAATTAAAGGAGCAGTTTGTCATATTGGGGCAGACTCAGTAATGATGCATTTTGCTGGTCATTTTGGCACACCATCCGTTATATTGTTCGGAGGAACTACACCACAAGCAGCAATCAGTCCATTTTATAAAAACCTAAATTATATAGAAACACAAGATCGAGGTCGTTGTGTTACATCTTGTCATTTACATAAGTGTGCATTAGAAGAAGATAAAACTGGTCATAAATGTATTAATAATATACTACCAGAAACTGTGGCTGAAAAGGTTGCAGAAATAATAGGCAAAGAAAATGTAGTTCCAGAAGAGCAAATAACAATTTCCTCATATATTATTATTAAAGACGGTATAAAATATGGATTTCCATTTGAAGAATGTATTAAAGCCGCTTGTCTTGTCTCGGATGAAGTTGTAGTAGTCGATGGTGGATCTACAGATGGAACAAAAGATGAACTTTTAAGAATTCAGAGAGAAATTCAATCTAATTTAGAGACTAAAACACTAGGTGCATTTTTTGATGCATTTGGTAATCCTATAAAAAATAATGTTGTAAATCAAGTGGCAAAATTAAAACTATACCAACATTCCTGGGATCTAGATAATCCAACATTGTTTGGTGATGAAAAAACTTATGCCCGCCAAAAGTGTACTGGAAATTGGCTTATACAATTAGATGCAGATGAGATTATAAAAGAACCATACACAGGAGCTATTAGAGACATAATAAAGAAAAATAAAAATGTTGAATTAATGGACTTTCCAGTTATTAATTTTTACGGCGACGATGAACACACTAGGATAGAAGATAATCCATATAAATGGCGTATTTCCAAAAATAATCCCAATATGATTCACGGAGTTCATGCAGAAGCAAGAATTTTCGACACGGACAAAATGTGTATATCGATGTCCAAAAAACACTCAGATGGATGTGAATTCGTTTATTTTGACTCACTTAAAATTGTTCCTCATAGAGCCATATTTCCAAAAAGTTTTGCCGAAGTACATTATGCAATAAAGCAAGAAAATAATTTTGATAAGTATGCAGCAATATATATATCTGAGTTACAGAAGTTGCAAAAAACTTCCCCAATAGTTTATCATTATTCTTGGCACAGTTTAGACAGAAAGGAAAATAATGGTGAATTCTGGGATCAGACATTTCATGGGAAAAAAGAAGAAACGCACAATACCACAAAAGATATATCTAGCAGAATAAAAGTTAATAACGATATTATTGCTTATACGCCAATTAAACATCCACTAAAAAAATGAGCCTAAAAACATTATACAAGAGAAATAGCAGTGGCAGTATCCAGTGTTGGAATATATGGGTATCTGGAAACGAAGATAATGCCATTATAAATATAGAATATGGGGTTGTGGACGGCAAAATACAACGTACACAAGAACATATTTCTTTGGGCAAAAATATAGGAAAGTCCAATGAGACGACTGCCTTGGAACAAGCAAAAAAACAAGCACAGTCTATGTGGAATAAAAAACTAGACAAAAATTATGTCGAAAATTTAATAGACATAGATAACTTTAAAAATTCCAAAATAAAACCAATGCTTGCTCATAATTTAAAAGATAAAGAACATCTTTTAAAACAAGGAGAAACAAAGGTATTTTATTCTCCAAAACTAGATGGTCTAAGATGTATAGCAAGAAAATCTAACAATAATGTTAAGCTATGGTCCCGTGGCGGAAAACCGATAACATCTTTGCCAAATATAGCTGAAGAATTAAATAAAATCATGGAAAATGGCGAGATATGGGATGGAGAACTTTATTCGCATGAAACTAGTTTCAATGATATAACACACATAGTTAGACAAGAAAAAGAACTGCCAGAAGGATATGAAAAAATACTATATAATATATTTGACATGATATCAATCTCTCCATTTAGAGATAGATACTCTCATTTGAAGTCAAAAATAAAAAATAGCAAATTACTAAAAATAGTAGAAACTTATTCAGAGACTTTTTCTAACGAAAACATAGAGATGTATCACGATAAGTTTACAAAAAATAAATACGAAGGTGTCATCATAAGGGTTGATAATGATTCACCTTATGAACAAAAAAGATCCACTAATCTACTTAAGTTCAAGAAATTTATAGATAGTGAGTTTAAAGTTGTAGGTTTTAATCTTGGAAAGCCAGGGTCAAAACTTAATGGGCTTTGTGCAAATTTAGTATTAGAAATAAATATTAAAGGCGAAATTAAAACATTTGAGGCAAAACCTGATGGACCATTTGAAACACTTAAATATATAGCAGAAAACTTCGATAATTATAAAGGCAAAATGGTTACTGTAAAATTTCAAGAATACAATGAATATGGAATTCCTAGATTTGGAGTAGTAAAAGGAATTAGGGTGTTATGAGTACTATTAGGATCGCAATATCAGGAGGCCCTGGATCCGGGAAAACTTCTTTGGCTAGACAGCTAACTACTAAATTATATAATGAAAAGGGAATAAATACAAAGCACATAGAAGAATATGCTAGGCTATATATAGACGAATGTAATTTTCATGGGCAATTTTCACCGGAATTATCCGACCAGCAATTAATATTCGCCAAGCAAGTCGAGAGAGAAATGGCAGTTCCTGAAAATGTTCGTTTTTCAATTTCAGACTCCCCTTTATTTTTGCCATTAATATTTACATTTAATTTAATTACGCCAACATTATACCAAGATAGAACAGTTTATTTACATTTATATAATGAATTTTTGGCAAAGTATACTAGTCACTATAATTATATTTTCTTTGTTAGTAGAGAAAAGCCATATTTAAAAGATGGAACTAGAAAGCAATCTGAAGAAGAAGCAAAAAATGTTGATTCTCAAATAGTGTCCTTTTTAGAATTGCATAAAATGCATTATCATAGAATAAGTGGCACAGACGAAGAAAGAGTTGCAAAGGTTTTAAGCATAATATCATGAGTTCAAGCGGATTAATTTGTGATAGATGTAACCATGAAAATGCCTTGTCAATAGAAATTGGATTTTTAAAAAATGGACCAATACAAAAATACGATATATGTAGTCCATGCATGTTACGATTAGTTGTTATATTATTAGAGAAACAACCAGAAAAAGATAAAATGTTGTTCTTTAATAGATTCATGGAAGGAGTCATAGTATGAAAAAACTCAAGCATTTAAACCACTGAAGGAGTTGTCCAAGATTGTCCTGTGGAGTAGTTTTTAGAATAAAGTGTATGTGGTCTGCTTCTCCACCAAACTCAAGGCCCTCAACATTGAGTGCTTTAGCAATAACATTAAACTGATTCTTTAGCACCTTAAGTATTTTAGGAGTTAGAACTTGGTATCTAAACTTGGTAACAAAAACGCAATGGAAGGTAAGCGAAAAAACACAATGGTCCTTTCTTTCAAGGTCTTGCTTCCGCATAATCTATATCCTTTCCTGGAAGAGTTGAACTCTAAAGTTAAATCTACCATAGAGTTAATGCTAAAGAACCGAGAAAAGTCATCCTCTAAATATTACAAGGATGTTCCTTGTGTTGTTGCCAAATCGCTGATTACCAAGTATCAAAGAAACAAAAAGTGTAAGCGAGTATCTAAACCAGTAATCCCAGTGTGTGGAGATAAGGGTAAGCAGGTCAAGTTGGAACACGACAAAGATGGTAATCCCTTTGGTATTCGTGTTCCTGCTTTGTTTAAGAAACAAGTGTTATCTGTAAGGTTCCCAAAGCCAATATCTGGACATATCAGAAACATAGAAATCTTCCGTAGAAAAAAGAAATGGTATCTCACATATCAATATGATACACCTTGCCAATCAGAAACAGAAACTCAAAATATAATAGGTATTGACCGAAACTACAAAGGCAATGTGGCAACACTTGCTAATCCTCAAAATGGTCAAGTTCTACGGCTTGGACCATCAATCAAAGATATTAAGCAGAATTTCAGAAATAGAAAGGCAAAGATTGCCAGAAAGGGAAAGAAACGACTACTAAAGAAATTGTCAAAGAAACAGTTAAATAGAACAAAAGATGTTAATCACAAAGTGTCAAGGCAAATTGTTGATTATGCCCAAAAACATTCATCAGCCATTGTTGTGGAAGAACTTAAATTAAAAGGAAGTAAGATTGACCGTAAAATACAAAGAGACCAATGGTCCTATGGACAACTTCAATCTTTCATAACTTACAAGGCTGGCTTGTGTGGTGTATCCATTCACTACGTTTCACCAAAAAATACCAGTAAGGAATGTAGTCGTTGTGGAACAATCAATCTGCCAAGGAGTAAGACATATAAATGTTTTAACTGCGGACACAATGACCATCGTGATGCTAATGCTGCGTTTAACATAGCAAAGCGGTATGGTCAAACCTCAAGTAATCAGAAACTTAAGGTGGGGCTTAATGGTAATCCCTAAACTGGGAAGGAGTTTAGGCTATGTCTAAATTAGATAACCAGAAACCCTCGACGTTTAGTCGAGGGTGTATCATATCAATGCAGTGTTTCAAAAGTCTAATAAATATGTTTTTAACTATAAAAATGGATGGCTGGGTGCAAAAAAGGAAGTAATTTAAATGAAGCACAAAATTTTGCTTTTAGATCCGCCATATCTTTTCCGTAATTTTACAGAGAAAAAACATGGCTCTCCTAAAAAACATTACAATGGTCTAACAATTGAACAGTTATGTAAATTGCCAATAGGCGAAATTGCCGACGATAATGCTGTGATGTTTTTATGGATTCCATGTACAAAAATTGTAGACGGAGCACACTTGGAGCTTTTTAACGCCTGGAATTTTAAGCCTGTAACACTAGCATTTTGCTGGAGGAAAATTTATAAATCAGGAAAGCCTTATACTGGGCTTGGATTTTGGTGCAGAAACGATGTGGAACTTTGTCTATTAGGCAAAAAAGGCAAGATAAGCAGAAAATCAAACAACGTAAAACAAACCATTGAGGCTCCGGTTTTAAAGCCACATTCTACGAAGCCTGCTATTTTTAGGGACAAGATGGTTGAATTAGTCGGAGATTTGCCTAGGATAGAAATTTTTGCAAGGCCTCCTATTATAACAGGATGGTCAATGGTGGGTTATGAAATAACTGGACGAGATATAAAAGAAGACCTAGACGATATAATTTCTGGTAAAGACATTATTGTTAATGGTACAAAAGTAGCTTAAAGGAGAAATATGAAAAATGCAGCTAAAAAGATAGATTATAAAATATCACAATTACAAAAGAAAAGAGAGAAAATAACAAGCAATATAGAAGAGTTACAAGATAAATTGGACAAAATTAATGTCCCAAAGCTCAAAAAAAATATCGGCAAATACTTTAAAGTTAAAAATAGTTATTCTTTGACTGAATTTTGGTGGCTTTACATTAAAATAGTTGGAGATGATGTTAATAGGTATGAAATATTAACTTTTGAAACAACTTCAGATGAAATTAAAGAAATAACGATATATACAGTCCCAAAATCTTTTATGGAAAGGGGCAGTATTATAGAAATATCCGAAGAAGAGTTTCATGTAGCATCTGATAAGATGTTTAAAAGTAATGTATTAATATATTGAGGACAAAAAATGAATAAAGCAGAACTTTTGTTAAAATATTTACCAATGGCTCCTGTTGGGCCTGTTTTCGAGGTCGGGTGTTTGCGATCTGAATTTGAGAGCGAAGAGGATGGGTATTCTACATTATATTTGCTCAAGTACTGCACCGACAATGATATAAATTTTATTTCAATAGACAACGACAAAGATACCGTTGAATTGGCTAAAAAAGTTCTAAATCAACATAGACTGGATGAAGAAAGAATTTTACTTGGAGATGGAGCAGAAACAATAAAAAAGTTGGACAGGAATATATCTTTTCTATATCTTGATTCTCATAAAGATCCAGTATATACTTTAGAGCAGTATAAAGCAGCCTGTCTTAATAAAGGTGCAATTCTTATTATAGATGATAGTCAGCCAATTGAAAGATGGCAATTTGGTAAAGCTACGCTAGTAAAGAATGTGTTTGATAAGTATAAAGTGGAATATAAGATAATAACAACATTGCCAGGATATTCTGCTTTAATTGCTATTATGCCACAAAGAAAGCCAGCTGGTAAATTAATTTGGGAACAATAAAGACTATTGGCTTTTTGTGTTGCTTTAATGAGGTAGATTTTATCTCATATGTGATAAAGGCCATTATAGACCATTTAGACGAACTTATTATAGTAGAAGGATCTTGGCTCGAATACTATAAAATAAACGGCAATAAACGATCCTGTGACGGTTCTATAGAGATATTAAAACAGATTGCAAGTCAAAATAGTAAGATTAAGCTGTTTCATCATAATGATAATAGTCAATTAGAACAAAGAAATAGATATTTCCAGTATTGTCCAAAAGAACCTCATTGGCTCTGGCTAATAGATGCCGACGAAATATATGATACGGCAAACATAAATAGGGTAAAAAGCCTAATTAACACTAATAAAAAAGAATTGGTTTATAGATTCCAGTCTTTGACATTTGTTAATAATTTTGTAGATTATTGTCCAATTGAGTTTCCAAGACTATTTAAAATAGATAAAGATGTTAATAAATATACATTTGTTGCGCCAAATGACATAAGTTATGATAAATCAATAATTAATGATCATTCTTTGAGTTGTAAAGACATAGAGTTTTTCCATTTTAGTTACTGTAAGTCGCCTAAAAGATTTCTTGAAAAAAGAAAAGAAAGAATATATCTACATGGGCAATTTAGCTGGAATTTAGACGAAAATGATAAAGTATTTAAAAATGGTGTAGTTTTTAAAAAATACACCGGAGAATATCCAGAAATTATTAAATCTCACCCAAACTTTAAAAAGTTCTCACAATGAGAGAGAAAATAGTATATATTGAAAATTCTGGCATAGGAAATGCTATTCTTTCAACTCCTTGTTTAAAAGCCATTAAGTCAATTAAGCCAAATTGTGAACTTATATATATTGGCTGGAACAGGTCTAATAGAGTTTTAGAAGGCTTAAGTTTTATAGACACAATACTATCTTCTGACCATGGACCAAGAATATTAAATAATTGCTATCCATCTATCGATCATTTAATAATTTCGCCAGTAGGATCTATAGAATCTTTGTCTAACGAATTAATTAAGCTATCTAAAAATAAATATAAGCTAAATATAGGTCCTTGTTGGGGAAAGCATGAAGTAGAATTTAAGATGGAATTCGCCAAAAAACTTGGTTTTATAGGCGAAACACCAACTACCGAGATGTCTATATTTGAATACAATATAGAAGAAGCAAAAGAATTTGTAAAGGATATTAAAAAAGACATTATTTGTGTAAGTGTCGCAAACAATAAAATGGACCATTGGAGTCTTAAATTTTGGGGACATCAAAATTTCGCCAAGCTAATAGATTCTTTGCAATTACAGTATCCAAATTTTGACATAGTTTTATTAGGGGGACAAGAAGATAAATCAGATGCCGAAAGTGTATTGGGCCTTGTCTCCAGTAATAAAAATGTATATAATGCTGTTGGTGTGTTTGCCGATATAAAAACTTCGGCCGCACTAATTGGAATGTCTAAAATACTAATAGGGTCTGATAATGCCCCACAACACATTGCTGCCGCACTTAATGTTCCAACAGTTACTATCTTCCTTTTTACTTCAATAATAAAGAATAGACCTTTTAATAAGAATGCATTAATAGCGGCGAATAATTGCGACAAAAGGATTTTTTGCCAACATAACGTAAACAATATAGGAGAATGTTATAAAAACGGATGTTTAAACGTTAATTTGGAAAAAGTTCTGGCAAAAATAAAAGAAATTCTATGGCAAAAAAGCAGCCAAAATATTATACCGTCAAGAATGCAATAAAAATGTTGCCATTAATAAAGTCATATTGTAGAGACCTAGTAAAAGCAAACAAAGACTATGTTACTCTGGTTTTGCTTGGAGAAAAATTAGAAAATTTAACTAGCACAAACCAAAAAGAAAAAGATAAAATTATATGGAAAAAAGAAGAGGTAAAAGAACGTCTAAAAACAATGATCACTAAAATAGTAAGGTGGAACAAAGAAATTAAAGATCTAAATTTAGAAATATGCAACGTGGCACTTGGAAGAATTAACATTTATGTTTACGATGACAACATTAACTCTATTATAAATCTATGCATTAATGCTAGCACTACAGAAAAAGAAATAGAGTGGCATGAAATAGAAGAAAGCCATGAAAATTCTAGACCTTTTTTGGGCATTATGTTAGACGATAAAGATTTAGAAGTAGATCTAAGCGGAAAGTGATTAAACGAACTGAAGTTGCATTGCAATTGCCCACTCATTTAAAATACCAACTGAGTTGGCCCTACAAGTTATTGCGGCAACCCATAGATGCGTATGGGCATCACGATATCCAAACATTGGAGAATGGTCTACAAATTCCAATGCGTCGTCTCTCCCCATCATATTGTGCCATTGTCCAGAATGGGCTGCATTTTTAAATAGTCCGCTTGCATTAATTTCAAATCCAAGAACAGTAACATTAGGAGGCGGATCTGTAACTGCGCCAAATCTATCATACCCATACATCTTAGCATTAAATGTATGAACTTTAGATGTTCCAGATGCAGTATATTGAACTAATAAAGTACCAGAAGCTCTATTCCTAAAGTTGGGTGCAGTAGTTAAGTTTCCAGGATGAAATACGTTTATTTGATTAATTGGCTTAATATAAGGTCCTGCTGGCAATCCTGATATTTGAGCCGTTGTACTGGTTATAAATTTACAGTTTGTGCAATAGCTGGATCCGCCAAAAGTCGTAAATTGTGGAATTCCAAGTTCTGTAACAACAATAGACGTGTCATTATACGAACCTATTTCAATACCTTCTTCATGTCCGGCAGCACCGAAAAAGCCCAAAAAATCAAACAAGCCAGAACCCAACTGTGAAATTTGCAAGCCGCTTGCTCTGGCCGATCTAAACCTAATTGTCCCTAAATTAGCCATTTTTATTCTCCTTTATAATATTACGCTCTTAAGTGGATAGCCTTATGTCATTTTCTTCTAATGGAGGTTCCCAAAGCATTAAATACGATGTTTCTGTTTTAATTTCACCCATTGTACATACTAATGAGCTAGCACAACTTGGGCTTACAATACTTCCGCCAGAAACATCTATAACAGGACATATTTTACTTGAACCAACTTCTTGTCTAACAAATATTCCAATCGCCAATATAAAGTCCGTGGTCTGATTATATTGTGTATAGCTTTTTTTAATTGCATCTATAATATTAACACTTTTTGCCCCATCTGAATGAGACTGTACGTCCATATCTTTAACTTTAAAGAAATCTAATAAAGTTGAGTCTGGACTGCTTCCTTCTGCAACATAAATAGGAATAAATGGTTGTAAATTAATAGAAGAAATTGCATTAAATCTAGCCATCACCGCATAATAATGTCTTGGATTTGGACTTCCTTGACTTACTGTATACGTATGTTTGACCCTTATTCTGGTTTTAGGACCTATTCTTTTAGGCAATGTATGAGGAGATCCAGTTTGGAATATGAATGTTTTATTAAATTCCAGAACATCTTCTAACCCTCCAGCGCCCCAAACAGCATACGAAGTATCTCCCGCTCTACATGAACATGTAACAGTTGAAGGAGGATAAAATACCGGGAAAGGACAATCGGTAAATATAAAACCATTAAATTGATCTGGCGAAGCAGTTAATGATAATCCTGTGCTACTTGAACTAGCTTTTCCTTTTACTAGCCAGTTTCCCCAATTTAGAAACCAAGTTTTCTCTACTGGATTAGAATAAACAAATGGCAAATTAATAGTTGTATTTGATATTACCCTAGATGTGTAATGAGCATCTTTAATAGAATCTGGTCCAAAAAATTTTTCTATAATTGGTGGTTGCCATCTAAGTTGTTCAACAACCAAAGGATGATGCCCCATATATCCGTAACCGGCATCTAAATCTACTTGGCCCATTCCAAATACTGTGCTTGTATTTTGCTGATTTTCCCTATTAGAAGTTGGTCTGCCTTCTGGTCTCATTGGAAGTTCAAAACCATCTATTCCTGTTAATGTACTTCTAGGATTTGAAATAGTTTGACCGTTAACTATAGTTAATCCTTCTTCTGTCCTTTGCTTGCCAATTTGTGGTTCTGGGAAATCTTGAGCAGATGTTTCAATAAAATCTTTTCCTGTTTGAATATATTTATCGCCATGCATATCAACGCCAATTCTAGCAAGCGGATTAGATACATGATTGTCTGAAAAGTAATCTGCCGTATTTACAGGAAATGGCCAAGTGCCTTCTAATATATTTGTAAATGGATTTAATGTTTGTTTGCCTTCAGAATTAGTAGCCGGAACAACATAGCCATCTTTTATTATAGTAGAAGAGTTCCATATATTTTTTGCCCTATGTATAGTAGCATTGCCAAAAATTCTTGCAAAATAAGATGGCAAATCATCTGGATAGCCATCATCTTTCACAAGAGATTCTATAGCTATTTGTATATCCCTGACTATTGTTGGGAAAAACTTGATAGGAACTCTTGATAAATTATTGCCATTAACTGGATCTGGACTAAAAGTTGTAAAGTTATCTGTTCCGGCTTTATATGCCTTCCATACTGGCTTAGTTCTTCCCCTAAAATCATATTCATCGTTTATGTTTTTCATTATCTCTTCAATTATAACAGATGAATAGTGTAAAGTTTCTCTTGGAATATTTATTGAAGGTAATCCTTCTATTGTGAAAACTTGTGGCACTACAAAAGGCGAAGGCTTTTTATATACAAACGTTCTATTAGAAGATGCCATTAATTATCCTGTAAACAAAGGTCCACTAGCCGGGAAAGGACTGAAAGTTGGCTTTGTTATAAAGCAGAATAGACGAGTTTCGGCCGAAGCTCCTTGTTCTTTTTCGCTAATAGTAATACATGGATCGCCTACACTTATTTGGTCAAGTTCAACACCAATAAATCTAATATTTTGTTTTTGGCCGCCGATAACTTGGCCATCAGTTATAGAACTTCCTCCGCCACTGCTGAATGTTTGTATTGCACCATTTAATCCTGTTGTAACATTTGGTCTTTGAGTTACTCTTGCAGCTCCTACATTTGCAGGAGCGCCAGTATTAATTAAATGTACAGAGTCTTTCCCTACCCCATTTTCATTTCCTGTGCTAACATCGAAATTTGGCTTTATAATATTATTTTCATTGCCATTACTACCCATGAATATTTTATCTCCGGTTTCAAGAGTAGTGTCTACTGATTGTTGACTCAAGAAAGGAACATTTTTAATAGTAAAAGATTGAACATTTATAGGATTTCCTTCTGCATCAAGCACTGTCTCACTAACAGTTTTAACACTAGCTCTCCAAATAGAATCAATAAGTTTAGGAGCCTCTAACAATTCAACTATTCTAGAGGCCGATAATTGTACACCTCCAGTAAAATAATGAGTAAAAGAGCCATCTTCAAGGTCTTCATAATGATAAACAGCTCTCATTCCAACTTGCAAGAATCCATCAATGCACAAAGCTTTTCTTTCTTGAAATAGTAAACTTTCTGTACTTAGACTTCCAATGTCCCTAAATGCAGCAGGCCAAACAACTCCTTTTTCGTCTTTGCCAACATAAAATGGATTTGTATCAGGATCGAAAACATCGGTAATAGTAACAGCAATAGTTATAGAGGTTTTATTATCCTTTGTAAATACTCCATGTCCATCTTCTGTCATATCATCTAAGAAGTTTCCTGCCAAAAATGGTTCAATAGGTGTTACGGGAATTCTTGCTTCAAGTCTTCTAATAACAAACTCAAAATCTTCTTCGGTTCTGTCTTCGATTGGTTTTATTCTTACAAATTGAGGAAAGTGACTCTTAATATTATACTTAGTTTGCCACCATCCAGTATTTTTTGTTATGTTCAAGCTAGTAACTCCGTGATTAACTATACCATATCCGTCTGGTGTAAGATCTTGATTAGCAAACCCATCAAAAGATATAATTGGAAGTCCTAGCTTAGTTACTTCGGCAAATGTTACTATATTTCTATTTACTACTCTACTGGCCAAAATACTTCGTGCTTCATCTTCCATTAATTCCCAAGAATTCTTTTGTCCTCTTGGTTCATATTCCCATGGAGCAAGACCATCTATAATTTGTATTTCTTTGTCTATTCCAGTCCCAGATGCCCAAGGAGATGGCCATTTTGTGCCATATCTTCTTTTTACTTTAATAGGAATGGCAACATCTGTTAGTTCTTCATATATATCTCCATATGCTACCGGGTCGCTCATCATATCTATCTGTGTTTGTCCAATATATGCTCTTCTGAAAAATCTTAATATTGGTCTATTTGACAAATTTGCATCAGGGCCGTTATCAAATCTTCTCCAGCAAGTATTTGGCAGTCTTATCATTAAACCTTTTTCGTCTTCAAATACAGGCTTTATGAATTCTTCCTGAAATTTATCTTCTGCTCTGTCCCACTTTTTAAACTCTACAGGAACATATTGATGACCTGCTTCATCATTATAAGATGTAAATTGTCCAGGTGTTCCTTTTCCATCTGCTCCCCATTTTGGACCAACAACACTATATGCCGGGCCAAAGAAAATAACAAAAGAAGCCCATCCTCTCATTTTATTTGCATCATGTTCCCAGAAAGGAGCAAGCCATCTATATTTGTCTTTTATTTTGTAATTGTCTTCAAATGAAACATCATCTGTTAGATTTTCTATATTACACCAAGCAGCTGATACAACATCAAATTCATCTAATTGATCATATAACGCAGAATCTTTAGATAAAATATAAGTTCTGGCAAAATGATTTTGCGCAAAGTTTCTTACCCTATTGTACCATTCGACTACCCATTCTCGTCCTGGCTGACCTCTATTAGAAATAAATCCTATTCCAGATGCACTTGCTCTACTTATCACTGCTGTAGTTGGTCCTATGTCCTGATTAATAGTTGACGCATCTATTCTATTCTCCAAATGTTTTTCCATCGACCAATATTCTATTCCTTTTAGAGCGGCTTTAAGTTCTTTGTCTGTTGGCCTATCTATTCTTATTGAACCATCTGGGCCAAAATACTTAAGTTTGGCATTTCTCCATCCAGGAACAAATCTTGGTGGGCCTTTTATACTGCCTTGTGTTATGATGCCCAAATCATAAATATCATGACCAATAGCACCAGATGCAGCTATATCATATGCACCGCTCTCTGTTTTTAGTCTTCCTACGCCAACTAGTCCTTCCATTTCTGCGCCATATATTCTAACAGACGTAGCTCTTTCTGCTTCGTCTTGTCCGTATTTTAAACTTAATATTGGTGCAGGATCATTTGGCACTGGAATTTTTGTACGATCTATGTTAATAGCAAATTTTCTATTAATAACATTTATTTTCTTATCTGCCATATTCCAATAAAAGTTATATGATATATCACCCATAATCTTAGATAATACTTCTAAAATTGGCTGTGCTTTAAATTGCCATCTATAAGAATCTGGATCAAATGGAAGTTGTGCCTCTATTACTTCTGGGATAGGTATTTTACTAATTAAATCATTAACAGTTCCAAGTTGTTCTTCAAAATATTTTATGGCTTCATATATTTGCCTATAAGAAGCTCCGTGCCTATCTAATAAATCTAAGTCTCTTGCAATTTTTGAACGACCAAATGCTCGTGTTTCTGCAAAGTTTTTAATATACCAATAACGAACATCTATAACGTTAGTAGCTGGCGCATCCGATGTACCAAAAATCCCATATGTGTCCAGGAAAAAGTTCGACAGATCTTTTCTTATATCTTCTACAATAACAGAAATTACATTTCCTTTTGCTGACTTAGAAAAATCGGCATGTGTAATTCTGCCTTGGATCAAAAATTCCCCTATATTGAATTGAACACCAGAGCCTATTTGTGGTAAAGTTTCATAAGAGAATTGTTCTGGGATATATTCTAATTCAAATCTATGAGGATTTTGATCAAATCCAAATGAGGCATTTAAAGCAGATAAATGAGCTTGTAGCGGTATCCCGAAAACACCAGAAGGAAAATCGATTGCTTGCTCTCCAACTGTTGGGAGTCCGCTAATTACTATGTAAGGACTATCTAATGGTGGCATTTACCTTTCCTTTTTTTAAACATTATATCCGAGCCTTAAGCTATCCGAAACCCAAATCTTTTTGCCATCTAGATAACTATATAGATATCTTAATACTATTATATAGTCACCAGGAGATTGATAAAATGTAGATGGGGAAGTACGACTTGAACTCTCCCTATTCCCAAATGCCCATAATATTCTACGGTCAGAATTAACTCCTAATGCAGAATTTGGTGGAATTCCATTTGATAATGTTGTAAAATCAACTTGTACAGAAACTGGAACTTCTCCAAATCTTGGTGTGCCGCTAATGCTAATATTTGGCATCATATTACTTGGTAAACCAGAGGCCAAATTAAGATGGAATTCATCCATTCCAACCATCCCGAAATTGTCTTCTCCTCTTGCAGTAATTATATATTTACCGCTAACACAATAATCGTGATATCCAGACCAAATAGGAGGAGTATTGAAACCACTAATACTTGCATTGTGTGTAAATGTTTTAGGCGAAGTTTCTGTGAGTGGCTCACCAAAGTCTATCTGTGCATTTACCCATTCTTTACCATCTCTTAATGTTCCGCTAGCGACCACTATAACTTTTCTACATCCATTTGGACCTAAAATTCCTGATTGTGGAGTAACAGAAAGAATTTGGACTATAGGAGGTCTATTGTGTCTTTCTACCTTAAATTTGGCATTAAAATCAGATGCGGCAGTAGACTTTATAATAAATCGACCATTAAAGTCTTTATTAGATACTCCTTTTAGCATAACAACACAGTCAATATTTAAGTCCTGGTCTATAACGTCTTTAGATCTTACTTTTACTAACGTTCTTCCATGAGTTTCAACAAACTGTTTGCAGTCCGATTCAGAAAGAACAATCGCTCCTATGCTATTTGGCCCAAAAGCAAATATTCCTGATCCAAGCCCTCCTATAACTCCAGAAGGTTTTCCTATAAATATTAGTGCATGAGCTAAAGCTCCAATAGATCCAGGTTTTTCAAATGCATGACATCTAGCTAATCCTCCTATAATTCCAACTTTTTGCTTATCAAATATTGCCTTCGATAATATTAATCCGCCAATAGATGCAACTGGAACCCTAATTCCATCAGAAGAAAAAAGTCCGCCTATAAATCCTGATATTGGATCTGGATTAACTGTTAATTCAAGTCCTCCTATAGATGCAGAAATTTCATTTGGTATTTGGTCTACTCCGATGTCAAATGCTCCACCAGAACCAGTAATTGGCTGAAATCTACCAGAAGCAAAAGCTCTGATATCATACTCCCAATCATCTAGTGTTAAAAACTCCTTTGAAGAAGATTTAAAGGCTTGTTGAGTTGTATTATCTGCGCCTCTGTATAATACAGTATTTTTTAATATGTGAACATTTTCTTGTCCAACTGTAGTGTCTACGAAGTTTGTGTTATTAAATAAAACCAATTTTTTTGTTGCATGTAAAGCCTCGTTATTTACGGTTGCATCTGCACCGCCTTTTAAGAAATTTGCGGCCAAACCATTATAGCAATTTTGTGTTCCGCCTCTTTTCAAGTAACTATTTCTACTTTGAACAACATGTCCAGTAATTGAATCTGTCGATATTGCATGTCCGCTTCCAACGTTCAAAATTGTACAATGATGAAATCTTGTAAGCCCATTATTACCGGCACCGACTCTTACGCATTGTGCTGCCCCTATTGCAATAGCAGGACTTCGGCTAAGTATTAGAGTATTCTTTACTATATTTGCTTGTGCAGTCCCTTCTTCTAATGCCTCTCCTCCTCCTAAAACTCTCAAAGCTCCGTTACTTCCTGTACTTTCAAGAACAACGATACATTTGTCCATTATCAATTGATGAGCGCTAGTTCCCAAAGATGCATCTTGAAAAAATGCAGAAAAGTTTCCTGTCGAAGAAACCTTAATGTATTGCATTCCTTCTGTACGGAAATCTCTTGCTCGATTTTGTACGGTATACAGTTCTCCGCTTGATCTAACATAAGAATAGTTTAAGTCATATGGTCTACCACGGCCATTATGTCTTCCAGATTCAGATGCCCTAATAAAGATATATCTAGTTCTATCTGTGGTCCATCCGTCTAATAAAAGAGCAGAATTATTACTAGCGTTTCCCCCAGGATAAACTTCGGCCAATGATATAACGTTACTTTTTACTATATCTCTTTTTTCTGTAGATTGCCAATCTTGTAAAGATGTATAGTCTCCACCCCCTAGCGGCTTTATTTTCCTTCTATCTTCTCTATATCCCCATGGATACTCTTTGCCAAATCCATCTGAATAAATTTCGTCATATTCGGCTGTAGTAAGAACTTTTTTCCAAAACCCAACACCATCGCTTTTACCATGAAAAGGAACAGCTATACCACCTATAGTAGCTCTAGATATCCTGAATGCACTGGTACTATTAAATACTCCAGTGGTGTGCGCAGCAGAGTTAGCAGTTCCTCCATTTACTCTTATATTTATTGTGTTGCCAACAGAATCATGCCAACACATCACAAATATCCATTGGCCTGTGGGCACAGCTCCAAAGTTACTAGCAGTAACAGCTGTAGTTGCTGTACCGTTGTTGGAAACTACGAATCTTAGCCTATCTACTGTATTATCATAGTCTAGAACATATTCTCTTTGATTATTGTCAGATCGCCATTTGCCTACAAGTCCATATCTTGTTTTATTCTTTGAGTTGAACCAAAACCAGCCACCAACAGAAAAATCTATGTCTCCCGTACTAAGAGATGCGTTATCTTCACGAAATAAATGACCACTAGGCACTGCACTTATATTAATACCGCTACCAAAAGTAGCAGAGTTTATAAGTCTTATTTTGCCTTGTATTTGAGTAGTCGTTCCACTAGAACTTAAATGATTAGTTCCATGAGAATCATTTCTGGTTGTTCCAGTCGTCTCATCAATTTTCCAGTATGAAATAAGAGAATCTGTTATTGCCATTTTAGCCTATTTCTCTAGTTTCGCCATTATAGATATCTATTCTTTTATACTTATAAGATGTGCCAATGTTAATAAAATTTACATTATTTATTGGGCAAATTATTCTTTTTGTTGTTGCAATAAGTTCTAGTTTTCCGCTAACGTCTATGTGTTCTGTAACCATTATTCTTTGTCCAATGTTTTTAATATTATAATCTACTATTTTTATATTTTTTACATCTACTATTCTACCAGAATATAATCCTTTGGCAGAGCATTTATTTTGTTCAATACTTGTAATATTAGCAATAAAGTCTTTCATATTAGAAGTCGCAGTCCAGAAAACTTCTTGTTTAAAGCCAGCTGTACTTATAATGACCGTCTGATCATCTAATAGACGATTAAATGTAAAAATATTATTATATAGCTTATATTTTATAGCACTTTCCATTCTACCCCATCCCCGTCATTATAAATGACCTTTATTTCATTATCAGTTATTTTACGTCGCCAAACAGTGACAGCATCTACGTCTATGTCAGAAAAAGTAGGCGTAGTTGATGCGGTATTATAGGCGCCTATGACAAATGGTTCTGTTGGAGCAGTAGTATTAAACACAAATGTTGTATTTAATTTTGACCTAAATTCATTATTAATTGTCATGTCTAATTGATTAATGCTAACATTTGGATCATATCTAATAATAATATTGTACCACTTATTTGACTCTATAATGAGATCTTGCGGACTTTGTAGTTCCGAAGGCGCTCCTATAGCTGATCCATTTGCCATTTGAAATCCAAAACGGCTACTGGCAAATCTAAGTAAATAGTGCCTATTATTAGCTCCTATATCTCTCCAAACTCCTACTATGCCATGATTTAATGACATATGATGTAATCTTACCCAAGCAGAAATAGTAAATGGGTGTTCTGGTTCCATTTTTAAAGTAGCATTAGAATCTGCTTGGAGCCAACCAGAACCTAAAGGTCTAGCACAAACAGCTGATCCAGATGGCCCAACAACTCTTATGTTGTCTATAATACCTGAAGTCGCTCCTATTGTTCCGCTAGTCTTAAATGTTGCGGTCAAAACTCTAGGCCCAGCATCATCTGGCCAAGTTGTACTTCCACTTGGTCGATTTAGAGAAAAATGTGCTGTTAATGATTCTTTAAGTCCTGCATCTGGATTGCTAGGCTCTATCGGAGGCTCATCAAAATCAAAAGATCTTAGACTTGGAAACACAAAGTCTATGCCTTTTCCGCCATTATAAAGCTCATCCATTTCTTTATTGCTTGGTATATAATTTCTAAAAATAGTTACGCTATCAAGCAGTCCATTCATTCTTGTTGGCGTACCTGTTACTGATCTTGTGTTTGCGCAGCCTAAAGCGAATGGATTTCCGGCAGAAGTTGCTATTAGTCCTTTATCCAAGTCAGTTATTTGTCTTCTATCAATGGGCAAATCATTTATGCGCATAAACATTTCGTTTTTAGATTTATCATATCCAATTATGAAAAAATACCATCTGTTTGCTAATGGAGTTCCCAAATATTTATTAAAAATATGATATCTTAATATTGCCTCAAATTGATTTCTGCTTTGTAGCTCAAAATGAAACCTTTTTGTTGTGTTATTGAACCAAAGCCTATATTGATGCCTTGCTTCTAAGTTTGTATCATGCCATCTTCCAAGAATTCCTTGGTCCTGAGTCATATTATTAAAGTTTACCCAGCCAGCAATACAAAAAGAAACAAGACCATCTGAGCTGTTGTGTGCGAAATTCAGCGTTGCACAATCTGTTGTTTGTGTTTGTAGATGTACATTTCCTGTGAACCTTGCAGCAAGGCCACTAACAGGATGTCCGCTTGCAACTATTCCAGAGCCAAAAGGCACCGAATTATTTACTTGTGCCCCCGGTGCTCCAGAAAATTCTACCAATGTCATACTTACTCCAGGAAATCCGCTTACAGCAGATTGTCTGGGACTATGTTCATTTAATCTATAATGACCTGAAATTCCTTCTCCTAAGAATGCAAATGGAATATTTGCTGGAGTAAAATTTACTATATCGCAAGTATCTGTTGAAAGTACATTAGCATCTTTAATGGTCCAATCGTAAGAAAATCTAAATGTAAAAGTTTTTTCTCCCAGACCTCCGTATATTCCTAAAATATGGTTGCCAGATGGGAAAATTCCCCTTACATATAAAAAGTGAGAAATCTCTTTCTCTATAAAGTTTCCAGAAACGAAAATTGAATCAGGAGATTTAGCCAAAACATTAGGATCACAATCTGGCATAGAAGATGGAACTACTTGAACTCCACTCATTAATGTACCAGAAGATGTTAATGGTTGTAACATATATCCTTGTCTCCATTCTGCTGAATTTCTAAAATAAAATGTAGGCGTTGGCAAACCGGAAAATGCAACAAGAGTTCCTTGCCAAAATCTCATATTAAATGCTTTAAAGTCTACGCCAACGTTTTTGTCATCTACCATCTTATTAAAAAACGAAGAAGGGTGACTATTTACTTCGCCCAAATTAAATGTTATTGGCACTGTATCGGTCATAAACCCACTATTATCGGGCACAACAAGTTGCCCAAAGTTAATTGCTACTCCACTTTCTTTTTGTGCAGTAAATCCTCCTATCAAACCAAGCTTGGCGAATGCTTTATATTGACCGCTTTCATGATGCCTATAGCCGCTGGGATTTATACTATTTCTATCCCAGTGTTCAATCTGTCCTGCGGCCCTTAAACGGCCTATAACTGTATCTACATAAAATCCGCTAGCTGCCATTAGTCAAATAACTCCGGTCTATTTTGTAAGTTGTAAGTTACTCTGATTTGAAATCCGGATGGTTGTCCATTTATTATAGATCCGTATTCTCCTAAAGGAGTTGTTCCGCTTGCGGCTAAACAAATATACATCCATTCAGATACATCCATGTCTCCGCTCCCATGTATAGTTCTAAATCCTCCTGTTCTAAATAAATTTTGTGCATCTGGCAAAGTATCTGATAGCCAATAGTCTTTATTAGCAAAATCCTGTTTAGTAAATGCAAAGCCAGAAAGCCAAGGAGTGCTTGGCCTATATAAAATCTTAGAAGTTTCTTTGGTTATAAAATCGCTAAGATCTGAAGCCCAAAATTTAATTTTATTTATCATTGTTTTGCCTGGACTTGTTATTTCTGAAATTCTAAATAATATAACCTTTGTTTTAGATACTCCGCTTCCTGTTGAAATATCTGTTGCATTAAAATCTAATGGGTCAAAATTTATAGAAGCATATCCGGCGCCAGATGCCAGTGTTTTTATAAACGAAGGATGGAATATCAAATGCCTCCATCCAGATGGATCTGGTCCAATTGTACTAAATTCTGATAAAATAGGCACGGCTTCTGTTATGGGCGTAGTAAAGTTTTGTGTTTCCGCTGAAGGACCATAAAAGTCGTCATTTAGACTAAATGGTAAAGTTTCTTGCCATTGACTATACCTTTTTGGCTGCGCCATAAGCCTTACCTTTCCATTACAGGCAAAATTCTAATTTTACATCGCTTATTTACATTACATCCTAAGTCGTACAAATGATTCCAGTAAAAAGAATGAGAATCTCCGAAATAAGATGCACTTAAACCAGTTTTGCCATCTCCTACATTTTGTCCAGTTATATAACTTTTAAATTGTGTTGCATTTTTCCATGTAGTTCCATCGTCCGTAGAATATTCTATTGTTACAGAACAAGTTCTTGGATAAGCAGAATAAAGTTTGTAATTAATCAAAGCATAATCTGTGCTAGCCAAAACCTCTGGACCATTTCCAGAAGGACTTATTGCTGATACTCCTACATTATTGTACGGTATTAGACCAACAGAAGGCTCGGCCGAAACACCTCTATATATTTCTGTAAAGCTATAATTAGTGTCTAATCTAGTTAAATACATACCTCCTGCGCCTTTTTGCCCTCCTATAAATCCCCACAATCCATATTCTGATTTAGACACATGTAATAAATAAAGAGAATTTCTAAATTCGTCAAAAGATCCATATATGTCGCCATCAAAACGTTTTATATCATCTGGCAAAGTTAATGATTTGTTTTGCCAATTTGCTACTAATCTTGGATCGCCGTCACATCTTAAGTAATGATAGCCAGAAACAGCACTAGGAATAAAAGCATGTAACGTTCCATTAAAAGATTTTAGATAGCAAGATCTTGCTGGCTCTGCCGAAGAACTTATCCTCTCTAGTGAATCTCCTGTTCTAACATTTTTACCTAAAGTAGCAGGATCAAGTAATAAGTTGCCCAAATCAAATATTGTTTTTGTCCCAGAAATAGCACTGTTAACAAAGTTTATTTGTTTTATTACTCCGCTACCAGTTAAAACTAAGAGGTCAGGTATATCGGTTCCAGGAGTAAATACTGGAGAACTATTATCAAATCCGCCAGAAGGAAATATTTCAAAAGATTTTGAAGAAGGAATATTCCTAGTCATTTCTACAAGTTCTGGAATTCCACTTCCACCTGGAAATTTTAAAATATCACAATAAGAGGCAAATATTATATCGTCGCCCCAGCTGATTGCGTCACAAGCATTGGTGTCTTCTTGTGAAAGAGCATTTGGCAAAAATTCAGTTGGAGTAGTTATAAACTTATGGTCTTTTTTGTGCTTTGCTCTTTTATCTATGCCAAAAGATGTATACTTTCTTCTATTTCTTCTATTTGTGCCGTCTCCTGCATTTGTAATAGATGCAACATCCCATCCTTTCTTAGTTCTCCATCCATCATTTCCGGCAGATGTAGTAAAGAATGGAACAGCTCCAAGAATAAAAAGTATTCCATTGTGAACTATATGTGCGCATCCTTGAGCACATACTGTATGCGCCCCACTAGGAGATAATAAGTCTGTTCCTCGTCCATTTCGCCAATTGGCATTATATCCATTATCACCGGTAAATCCTCCATGCTTATGAACTCCAGAACCATCCCATGATAATATATATGCATCTGCTGTGTCTTCTATTAGATTTTGCATCCAGTAAAGTCGGTCATGAAACCAGACAGCAGGCTTATGATTACTATATGATCCTGGCATTATAGAATTTGTACCGCCATATATTGACGAAAGCCAATTTTCGCCAGGAGAAGCACTAAGAGATGCTTTCCATGGTCCTATTGGATCTGCCGAACTAGAATCTGACACGAAAGTTAAATTAGAATTTATTGACCTAGCCCCATAAAGCAAATGTATTCTTGATCCGAAGCCTATACTTGTAAATTTCATGGTTTCACCGCTCTTATTCTAAGTTTGACATTATGATATAAAGTATTTTTACTTAAATCTTTGCCATACTCCCAATAGACTGTATGATTTTGCGCAGCACTTATACCAACTCCAGATGGATCTGTGATAGATGTTCCGGTAGAAAGATTGACAACTTGTCCACTTGTACTTGCTTTAAACCAGCTTAATCCTCCATCTGTTGAATATTCTATATTTACTTTGCATGGTTCCCAAAACCACCAATCTGTAGTAGTAAAATCCAATTTAGCAAGTTTATTTATTGTGTCAACTCTAGGATTAGGATTATACATGTCCCCAGATGGAACAATTACTTCATAGTCGTATAATTCAACTGGACATGCACCATTCAATTGGCCAGCATTCCAAGCCTCGTTTACTTGCAAGAATCCAGATTCTTTTGTTAATGTATAAAACAAAGTAGGAATTTGTTTGCTGGATGTATTGGGAGTAGTTCCAACGAAATTTCTACTAAAATATAACCTTAAAAAAGGCTGCCCATCTGTATCATTGTCTGTAAGTCCTCCAATATGATAATTTGAACATCCAGTATAATCCCAGCCAGAAGCCCCGGCATTATTTCCGGCTCCTCTAATTGGTCGCCAAACACCGCCAGATGCTTGTGGCAAAAATCCTAAAGCATCTCCGCCAAGTGGATTAACGAATGCATACCCAGAAGGATAAGCAATAAATGTAGGAAATAAACATCCGCTTAAAGCTCCTCTTGAAAGAGGTGTTTTTAATAGATTAAATTTTGTCCCTTCTACATCTAGTAAATTGCCAGATGACCAAAATGGCAATAAGGTTATTTGTTTTAACCCAGAAGGCCTAGCTTCTGCACCCTGAGACATAGGAGCACTTTGACCTAGAAAGTTTGTCTTAGGGGCTTTTGGTCCATATCCAGAAGGATAATTTGTATTAGTAAATGCAGAATGCATGTATGGGTTTATTTGCGACAACCAAGTTGCTTTTGGAACCCTACCTCCGCTTGGAGTAATTATTCCGCTAGTTGGCAACATTTCGCTTCTATCATGCCAATTTGTGCCGTCGAAAGAAGTTAGCCAACATATTCCTGCTCCCTGTGTTTTGCTGCTAAAGTTTCCTTTTCCTCTAGCTATTTTATAAGATGTTCTAAAGTTTAGAAATGCATGTAATTGATTATTAAAACTTCTAATTAATGGCCTAAAAGCAGTTGCGCCTTGCCAATCTCCAACAGGTGGCGTTATTCCAAGTTGCCCTCCTGTTATTCCAGAGGCCCAAGGAGCCCCAACAGTAGTTAAGTCTGCTGTCTCAACAAGTCCTCCTGGTCTTATTTCATATACTTTGCCTTCATTTGTAAGCATCCAAACTTTATCATTATGCACACATGCAGATCGCATGGTAGCGCCTATCACATCATTGGTTTTTCTTTGCGCATAGCCAGTTAAAGAACCAACGGCAACTCTATTGTCAATTCCATAGTCATGATGAATAAAATTGCCTTTACAGCCTATTGTCATTCCTTTAACAAATCCTTGTCCTATTACATAAAATGTATCGTTATGTTTTACTATTTCACATAAATTATGGCTAATATTTGCCGGATAAGAACCAGGAGAAGAAAAGTCTACTCCGTCTTGAATATTTCTAGTACTAGCTCCACATTCCGGTAACCTAGACCATCCTGCATCTTCTAGGTCGCCTTGATTGCCATAATTGCCTGCTGAAGCCCAGAAATATCCGACAGTACTTAGTTTGTAAGGAATTTTGCCTTTATATATTCCCCAATGATCTCTTGTGTCATTGTCTCTTTTAACCCATAAAATTCCATCATGAATGGCAAACAATGCAGCATGGTCTTTGATATTGGCAAATGTGTTCCAAAGTTCCCAATGAAATCCGTCTGCTACTATTATATCTTTAACGTTTGTATTTGTGTCTACGTTTACGTTTGCCGACGGATTAACTTTTCTTGCCTCTTGTGGCTCAGGAGACCAAGCATAGCATCTCATACTACTTGAGGTGTTTTTACTATCACACCAAACAAAAACCAAGTGTCTACGTTTCCAAGCAACACATGAATGGTTCATTGTGCATTCATTAGAATGAAATGCGGCTACTTGGTCAGCGGTTGGAATTTTACCAGCAATTCCAGACGGTGGCAATATCTGAACCAATTGCCCAGAAGGACCTTGCAATACGGCATATGGCCATTTTGCCCATCTTTTAGGATGGTTGCCTATGCCGGCAGGTCGCCCCAAATATCCAATTCCCTGAAAACCTAGAAATCTCATTTATATTAACTACTCTTGCCAATATTTTTTATTATAGTTATCACTGTTTGTCTAGAACAACCTATTTCTTTTGCTATTTTTCTTGTTCCACAAAACTTATGCATCTCTATAATCTTGTCTTCTTGTTCTTTTGTTATCAGACTTTTACGACAATCTTTTACAACTTGACAAATAGTTGTTGGTGTAACATCATATTTTTTTGCTAGTGCCATCATTCCGTTTGTAGCACTTTTATATTTATATTCTGATTTTATATGTTCCTTTTGTTCTATTGTAAGTTTTTTACCGGATAATTTGCTATTACAAGAACGACATAATATTCTAACATTATATTTTTCATAGTTGCCGTTTACGTTTATTCTATCTATAGTCCTACCATTTGGAGTATTTCTATTATCATCGCAAAGTTCACAATAACATAAACTACAAATATTTGTATTGAAATATATTTCTTGAAACTCATTTTTGGTCAAAAGACACCTTATTCCCTTGGCACCATAATATTTATAAACTGTAGCGTTAGGGTTATTACATCTTTGAGTGATACCATTATAAACGGATGTGCCATTATATCTATTTCTATTTTTTCTTTTATTTTTATTATCTCTATTCCATTTAGCCGCTCTATTTATCATGTTCTGTCTATTTTTATTATAATATGCTTTATTTGAACATTCTACGTAGCAAAATATTGATTGACGACGAACATTAGGTCCATTACATATTTCGCAGTTTTTCATAAAACTCCCTATAAAATCGAAGGCATTATCTAAAGTCAAAAGTGCAGCGGTAGATCCAGATTCCGTTATTTCCGCCATATACCCCAACTGGCACATCTGTATCTACTGTAACACTTAAATAAAATGGAAAAGTAACTTGACTTGGTATACCACTTCCTTCTATTCCACTGGCAGTTAATTCTTGGAAAGCAATGTCATTCCTATTGAATGGTCCGCCAGCATCTCTCCACCAATTTTGTCCACTAGGCAAAACAGTTGGCACATAATAACCGGATGCATCATTCAGTTTAATTCCTTGTATCCATCTTCCAGAGGGAAAGCCATTAAAGAAAAAAGTTCCTGCTTGCCAGTCATCAAAATTAGAAATCCAAAACCTCAAATTAAATAAAGCCTCTGTTGCGCTATTAAACTGAGTAAAAAATCCAACAACTGTTTTTGTATCAGATGTTTGTTTGCCGTCTTTAATATTTTTTGTGCCAAAATCAAGAAATTGACCTTGTGCCGTTGACAACACTTTAATAAAAGAAGGATGAGTTGTTAGATGGCGAAAACCGCTAGGATTGATACCCGAAGGATCAAAGGCATGAAATACAAATACTGGAGGCGTCATAAATCTCCTTTAGTAGTATGAGGGCATATTCCAAGATGTGCCTTGGCAAGATTACAATTATAACATAAAATACAATAAATATCTGGACGATAATGCTTTATTGCTTTCCTGTAAATAGCATGACTACTCAATCCCTCTGTTTTTCTATCTTTATATCCGTCATTTTTTACATGGTCCAATGTTAAAAATCCGGGCTCTGATTGGCCACAACAATAACAATATCTACCATACATATTAAAAAGTTTTTCTTTTAAATTATAAGATGATCTTTTCCTAGTTGCTTTAAGTAAATCTGGTTTATTTCTATAATAAACTTTTCTTGAACAAATAGCACTGCAAAAATTAGCGGTACTTCTTTTGCATATAAAATTTTTATTGCATAGTTTACAAACCTTAGAATATTCTATTCGACGTTTTCTTCTTGTAACATTAAAACATTTTCTTGAACAATACTTGTGATTTGACTGTATTTTAATACATTCATTGCCACAAATAATACATTTTATTTTTTCCTCTATTTTATCAATACTTCTTCTAAATCTTTTATAGCAATTAATGCCACAGTAGTTTTTTAATTTACTAATATTTACAACTACTATTTTATTACAACATTTACAAAGATTTTCCATTAAAATATCCTTATTTTTAATCTAAAACTATATCATCTGTTGCTGAAGGTATTCCACCTAATCCTTTAGTGTATTTCCATACTATATTAAATGATAAAGTATTATGGTCTTCATCTTTTGTTATGCTACGTTGTTCTAGTCGTAAATTAACGTAATTAATGCTCATGGGCTTTAGATCATTTATACGATCTTCACAATAAGAAATAAGAGACGCAAAAGGAAAACTACTAACACCTATAGCATTTCCCGCTACACTATAGGTTCCTTCAGTACTAGTTCCTATGTCTTGCACAACATTTCCAAGAGATCTTTCCATTATAGCAAACGAAGCAAACAGTCTTACTGGTTTATCGTCTTGTACTGTTATTGTAAAATCTTGAATCCCAGATGGTAGATTCTGAGAAGGATCATCTGTAAAAGAAATGCTATAGTCAATTGTACCAGTATATTTATTTTTAGTAAAACTTTCTGATTCTGGTGCAAATGTAAAAAGCGTTGCATCTCCGCCAAGCTCAATATAAATACCAGACGCATCTGATGGAAACAAAGGCTTAACATATGTATTTAGTGCAGAAAGAGCATGAAACCAAGCGGCATCTTTTCTGCCCAGACCTTTAATATTGCCGTCTAATGAAACTGTGCTAATACCATTTGAGTCCGTGTTTATTTGTCCTGTTTGTGTGTGAACGAAATTGCCAGAGGACAATATAAAACTTTCTGTAACGCTAAATGTACCATTTTGGGCATTAATATTTTCGCTTCTCTTTTCTTGAAATGCACTAAGAGATCCAGATCCTTCAACGAAAACAGGGTATCCAGCCGGAACATTTGAATAGCCAGTTCTTGGCAAAACGAAATCTCTGGCATTATCTAATGCATTGCTGGCTGGCAAGATAGAAGTATTAACGCCAACAGCAGAAATAGAATGGTTAACATTTATGGTGCGCCTATCATCATTTTCGTCAAAAGTCCATTCATCAGAAAAAGCATTGATAGCAGCTTGACCAGAAATTGCTTGGTCATGAGTAAAGCTAAAAGTATAGTTTATTCTATCTACCCAAACCCCAGCCTCAAATGAAACATCAGTAACAGTTGGGAATATTCCGCTTTGAACAACCTTATTTTCAAAAGTTATTCTAAATTCTTGTACTCCAGATTCTGTAAGAGCCCTTTTCAATAGCTCTTTTTGCAAGTACATATCTGGGAAAGTTCCGCTTTGAGAAGGAAGCCTTTCTAATAGTGTGCCTTGGAAATCATAAGTATGTCTTAATGACAATGGATTATTGGCATCATCTCTTATTAGTTCCGTAGATACATCAAATAATGGCACTGGCCTAAATTGATATAGGCCCACGAACATTTTTGTGCTACCTACTTGCTGTGACATTTATTGTACCTCCTCATGTTCTATTAGGTAATCCACTGCATTTATCAATATCAAAATATCATCTTTTAGGCTACCTATCCCAAAGTTACAATTCATACACAATAATCCACGTACTTTTTTTGTTTTATGGTCATGGTCTATATTAATACATGTTCTTTTATCGCCGCTATTAAACCCTATATTGCAAATTTTCATTTTATATACCTTACCATTTAGCTTCCTTGAGAATTTACAATTCCTAATTCTGATAGCCTACCGACTATAGATGAAACTACGTCAGCAATTGCCGTTTGCTCATCTTTAGATGCAGTTGTTCGCATTCTTTGCTCAAATGCATTTTTAACGGCAGATTCTATACCTTCAAGTCCACTAACATCTATTCTTCTTTGTTGGTCTAATTGAACACTAATATTTTGATTAATAAAACCCGGGTTATTTAGTTTATTCATTAAAGTATTCAAAGCAGTTGTTAGTGCCTCAGTTTGTCCTCCGCCAACAACTTCTGCATTTCCAGTTTGTGCATTTGCCATTGGTCTTCCTGCAAATCCAAGCATTTTTGCCTGTTTCTTCGTGAACACAACCTCGGATGTATTGGCCAACATTAATCTAGATCCTGATGGCATTCCTCTCTTTTCTTTTCTGGCAGCTTTTAACAAGCCAAAGAATTCAAAGGCGGAAAGTGTACCTCCAGCAGCAGTAGTTACTCCACCACCGGTAGTTGGAACACTTAATCGTGAAATAGAGCTTAAAACTCCTAATTGCTTTTCAGAAATAGCCTTTAACTCTGTTATTTGGTTAACAGATTCTTGTAAAACTTTAATGTTGGCATCTTGTGCATTATTAATAGTTTCTCTTAAATCTTCTAGTCTACTTAATTGTTTAATGCTATTATTAAGAGTATCTCTAAATCCAAAGCGCAAAATACCAAGACTTTCAGAACTAGCAGAAACTCCTCTTAGTGCAATTTCTCTGTTGCCTCTAGTTAGTTCTAATTGTTGTTGTGCTATGATTTTTTGCTCTTCTGCTTTTAGCAAGTTTTCTTGAGCCAATCTAACCTGTTCAACTGCTTGATCAACTTGTGTTTTACCAGTTTCTGCTATTTGTTTGCTAAGTTCAACAATACTAACTCCCATATTGTCAAGAGTATTTTCAGATAACCCAAGAGAAGCAAGACCTTGTTCTGTTACAGCTTGTTCTAGTCCATCAATTACTCCGAATAATCTTTCTATACCCTGAATTAAGTCTGGCGAAAATTCACTTATACTTGCTCCTCGTGAAATTTCTTGTGCCGCTGCAATTTGTTGTGTAATTCTTGCGGCTACTTCAGGACCTCCTGTTGCTGCTTCTAATGCTAGACTCTTAACGGTATTAAATTGTCCTTGTAATAGATTTAGCTCTTCTTGCAGTATTTGGCGCCTAACTTCTAGTATAGTTTCCGCTGAAGCCTTAATAGATGTATTTAACTGAAATAAAGTATTTTGTAAGAATGCTATTTGCTCGCCAGTACCATGAAAAGATCCGGTTGCTTGTTTTGCTCTAAACTCTGCAATTGCTATCTCAGAGTTCAATTTAAACTGAGCATCTGCAACTGCTTGATAAGCCTTTTGCAATTCTTGACTTGCGACTGATACCTCTGCATTGGCTGCGGCGACTTCTTTTTCTGATTCAATCACTTGTGCATTTAATGGAGGAATCTTATTTCTTGCTTCGACAAGAGATTGCTCTGCCGCATTTACTCTTTCTGAAGACGCTTTTAGATTATCTAATATAAGTTGTCTTTTTGCCCCAACTTCTTCTTCATTTAGTCTTATTAAATCTAATTGATTTTGTTGTGTGGCAGCAAGTATCTCAAAGGCATCTGCTCCACTGTTTGCTAATTTTAAAACTGTGGCATTAGCTTGTTCTAGTTTAGTTTTTGCCTCTTGTATCTTAGTAGCATTTGCGCCTCTTCTTACAAGTCCATCTAATTCAGCGGCAGCTTCTTTTTGTTTTTCAGTTGCAGAACGCAAATCTTCAAATGAATTTAAACCGCCAACTCTAAGTTGGTCAAGTTTTTGCAACATTCCTTTAACAGCAGTATCAGTACCTTGCTCAAGATTTTCTGCAATAATTGATCCAACAAAACCAAAAGTTCTAACATCTTCGGGAGCAGGCTTGAATTGTCTTTGTAAAAATTCTTTACCAGCAGTAGTTTCGCCTATTTGTTTAACTGCATCAATTCTTTTTTGCGCTGCTTGCTTTTCTGCCTCAATAACTCTTTCTATAGTGTTAAGTCTAAATTGTTGTAAAGAATCTTCAATACGTTTAATATTTTCTACTGCTTTATCATCTAGTGTAGCTTTAAGTTTAATGTTAAATTCTTGAGAAACTTCTTTAATACGTTGAGATGATGCTTTTTCAAACTCTTCTCTTACTTTCTTTATTCTGTCTGCCTCGGCGTTATCTTTTGCGGCTCTAGCTGCTGTTTCCTCGGCAATAAGAAACTTTATTCTCTTTTGTTGAATTTCTCTAAGTTTTCCTATTTCTTCTTCTGATTGAAGCCTGGAAGCAGTTTCTTCGACTATAGCTCTAGTTGCTAGTGTACCACCTAATATAGTTAGTCTACTTATTTCGGTTCTTCTTGCGGCTTGTGCTTCTAGCAATTTAACTTGTCTACTAAATTCCGCACTTTCTGCTATAATGCCTTGAGTAATTAATTGTGTTTCTGATGCAATACTTTGTCTAGCCTTGGCTATATCCGTTATCTTTTTTAGGTCTTCTGTTGCAATTTCGCTTGCTTTTTGTTCAAGTTTTACTATTTCCTCTTCAATTGATTTTTGCGATTGTTTTGCAGAAGAAACAGCTTTTTCCAATGATTCTCTTTTTTGAGTTACATCTGATAGCTGCCTTTGAATGTTTTGTATTTCTAAGTCTTCTGCTTTTTGAGATTTGGCCTGTGCAAGCAAACCCTCTAGCTTAGATTTCTCTGCATCTAATGTATCTCTAAGTTTAAGCCTAGAATCAAATGCCTCTTGGAATTCTTTATTGCTGGCTTCGGCTAGTTTATTTAATCTTTCTTGTTGTGTTATTATTTCGCCTAATCTTTCGCTTACAAGTCCGTTATCTTGAAGAATTTTAGAAGTTTCTCTGGTTGTTCCGGCCGTTAGCTCTTGCACAACCTTATTTGCTTTGGCTATACCATTAAATAAGTCCTGAGATGTTTTTATTGGATCTACGAACTCTTGTAAAGATGCCTTAGTTTCTGATATTAATTTTGTAACAGGGGCAAATTCTGACCCTAAATCACCAAACTTTATCTTAAGATCTATTGCGGCCGATCTTTCTCTAAATCCCTTAGCAGTATCTTCAAATTGTTTCTTTATGTCAGCAGCTCTTATACCTCCAAGCACTTCGCCTCTTACTTTTTCTAATGCTTGTGCCAATTTAATAGATTGATCTTGTAAGTTATCGCTTGCATCTGCTTGCTGCGTAAAAACTCTCTCAAGAATAGTGCCAAATCCAGCTGCGCTATTACCAACTTTTTCAAGTCCAGTAACAGCTTGTAATGCAGACCTTCCAAATCTTTCGCCAAATAGCTCTTGCGCATCAGATAGTTTTAGTGTTCTGGCACTAATTTTTTCTGTATCCTTTAGAAATTTTTGCGCAGATGCTTCTGCTCCCAATGCAAAGTTTAATATAGAAAAACTAGCAGACGCAAGACCAGCAATTAGGCCTTTTGATACACCAAACATTAATGCAAATGTTGCTCCAAGTTCTATGCCATTAGCCGCAGCAAATTCTAAACTTGACTCTAGTTTGCTTGCGAATCCATTTACTTCTTCTGCTTGTTTTGCCAATTTCTTTAATGCATCTGCTGATTCTTGTGCTCCGATCAATAAAGCACCGGCCAAAACAGGCTTAACAGAATCAACTAAACCTTTTGCCGCATTACCAGCAGAAGATTGACGACTAGCTCCGCCGCCCTTTACTTGTAAACCTGCTATTTCTTTTTCTATCGCAAGTCGTCTTTGTTCTATTGCTAAGGCAGCTCTTTGCTGTTGAACAACACCAGCTGTTGCGCTCACTTGTTGAGTAATAGCAGAATTTTGCTGAAGCAGTGCTTTTGTATTTTGATTTAAACTTAAAGTTAATGAATTACTTTGAAAGATAAAAGACTTGAAGCCTACAATAATACCCTTTATAATGTCAATACCCTTAGTAAAAATTGCCGCCTTAATTAAGGCCTTAAATGCAGAATCAAGAGAAAATACATCTCCCTGAGCGCCTTTAATGGTAGTGATTACAAAATTTAATGCAGTGGCCAAATCACGAGCAACACCCAAGGCAGATTTAAGAAGGTCTCTAATTGATCCTATTCCTTCTTCTCCTCTGCCAATTCCTGTTACGTTGGCAATAAGTTCTTGAAATGCAGTGGCTGTCAATTGTGTTTGGGTACTAAGTTTTTGTAGCTCTATATTATTTCTTTCAAGAGCTGTCCCTGTCGCTGTATTTTCTGCCTCAACAATTTGTAAGGCTTTACCAAAGTTTCCAAGCAAACCAGTTAGTTCGGTAAATCTTCTTTTGCCAGCCAAAAGTTGATTGAGTACTGCAATTTGTTCAGTCCCTAATCTTGGAAATATAATAGAAAGCTTTTTAAGTATTTCAAAAAAACTATCGCCTGCATTAATATTGGCACCAAAAGCATTTGCCTGTTCCCTTAGTTGTTGTGAATTCCCTGCTAAATTAGCAAAGATAGTTTTTAATGCTGCACCAATAGTAGATCCGCTAAGTTGTGTTGCTTCAATTGTGGCTGCTGTTACCGCATTAAGTTCTTTGAATGATACGCCTACAGACTCAGCAGCGGCACCAGATCTTAATATACCCCTAGCAATTTCTTGGGCGCTTGCAGCAGCCTTTACATCGGCAACGGTTAACAAATCAATAACACTAATACCATCTTTTAACTCATCTTTGAAAACAGTTAATGCGCTAGTTATAAGTTTAGTACTTTCTTCTACGCTAAGACCAGTAACGTTAACTCCAACAAGAGCTGCTTCTGTTCTTTTTAATGCTTCTTCTGTACCAAGACCAGCCCTAAAAAATTCGTTCAATGCGGCAGCTGCTGCTGTTACAGACTTTCCAGTATTATTTGCTATATTGAACAAGGAGGCAGAAATTGATTCTAGTCCTGCTGGAGTAGTATTAATAACCTTTTGTAGGTCTTGTAAAGCAGCATCAAAATCGAATATAAATTTTAATGAAGAATTAAATGCTTCTTGTGCAAGTAATACTGCTTTTAGAGCAATAATATAGGCCGAAAATCTTGTAGTAATCTGGCCAATTTTTTGTCCGAACGTTTCGGCGCTACCAGCCGTTTGAATAATAGATCGTAAATAGTTTTGCGTTGCCCTATCGGCAGCAGTTGTATTATTTACAATATCTAACAGTTTTACATTTTGATCTTTGAATCTTTGTGAAGCGGTTTTTGATGCCGCAGCTAATGCATTTGTAGCATTTGCTGTTATTGGCGAAGGGCCTGCTGTACCTGCGGCAGCACTTTGTACTGCTTTTTGTGCTCCTCCTGCTAATCTAACTTGATTAAGAGAAACTTGTATATTACTAAGAGATCCTTTTAGCCCGGCAATTGCTTGGGCACCAAATCTAGCATTTTGTACAACGAAATGTATAGCGCCAAAATTTTCTTGTAACTTGGCTCTGGCGCTAGAGCCAATAGAGGCTTTGTCTATAGAAAATGTTATCTTACTAAAAGAATCTTGTAATGTACGTCTTACATCAGAAGAGAATCTTACCTTACTTAAACTAAGTTGGGTATTTGCTAAAGTTTTGGTTATAGCATCTCTAATGGCACGAGTATCTACATCTTTGGGATTAAACTGAATCCCAGCCTGTATAATTAAATCTCTTGGCATTAAATAAATTCCTTATACTTTAACTTCTTGTGTTTGTTTTTCTGCTTGCTCTAGCTTTTTCTTGACCCATTTAACCTCTGTCCAATTTTCCATCGACTCCAATGGGTTTCCGTATTCATACATATAACTTTGCTTGTATATTTCAGATAAGACATCTGGATTTTCCCTGGCAAAATTAACATACTCTTCATGGCTATTAAAGAATCTTGAATTGTCATTTTTAATACAGCAAAATTGAACAAATTTATGCATTTTCTGTTCATTGGCTAGCCCCTCTGCGGTCTTAGAAAATATTTCAACTTTTTGTCCTATTAACGCCATTAGCTGTGCTCTTTTTTCTGACAAAGCAGTGAAAGTTTTTTCTGTTTTTTCATCTTCTGGGGTTTTACCAGACAAATAATCTTCTGCTATATTTTCTAGCAGGCCAATTTCTACTGAAGTTTTGCCTATGCTATCTTCATCATCTTTTGTCCAGACATTGTTTTTATGTACTATTTTTTTTGTCTCTGCTTCGCAAGCAACTCCTTCTCTGAGACAATGAGAAAATATTTTTCGGTATTCTAAGTCTATTGCTAGAAGTTCTTCTTGTGTTGGACCCCTAAAACAAAGTTCTATTTCTTTGTCTTCTACCTTAACCTTGAAAACTTTGCCCTTCTTCATTTGTAACTACTTCCTTTCCTATATTGGTAAAATTAACCGTAACCACATCTGGAACTATTTCTACATTGAAACGAGAAGATATTAAATCAGATATATTCCTTACTGCATCGTTTCCGTTTCTTAGTATTTCTCGTCTTATTTGATCAAATCCCTCAAAGTCATCTCCAAATCTCATCTCAATACATTTGAGTGCACCAACATAAACCTTTTTAATATTTGCCTCAATAATTTCTTTTAGTCTAGCTTCTGAGGTCAAAGAATAGCTATCTGTTCTTTTTACTATTTTGTTAATTTTTGCCATTATTATCCTTTCCTATATATACTGATCCTTACGAAGGTCCCACTCTTTTATTTTGCCCTTTTGTTTTATAATTTCATGCTCTTTTTTTAATCTAGCCCTAACAACGGCGCTATTCATTTCTTGTATCTTTTTAGTAGAGTCTTTGTCTCCCTTTTCTACCATTATAAAGTGTTCTTGATGCGAGTTTTTTGCACCAACTTTTTTAGTATTTTTAACGTTTTGCTTATTGCCTTTATTTTGGCTTTTTACCCATTCGTCACAAGCAATATCGTCTTCTATTACGACATCTGGTGGTTTCTCTAGGCTTTCGTACACGAAATCATAAAACTGCGACCAATAAACTATATAATTCTGCATTTCTGACCATTCTGCTATTGATTTGCCAAACAAGTTAGTCCCATTTTTAGAAGCAATCCATTTAACTCGCCAAGCAGGACTTCTAGCTACTTTTCTAATAGTCTTTTCATCAAACATATTGTTATTATAATATGCTAATGCTAAATTGTAAACAAGGACAAAATCATATTCAGCCAAAAATTCTGCCTCGCTTTTCCAATATGGCTGTTCTCTTATATTTTCGGCAGCCATCATGATCATATATCGGCGCATTATTTCTTCTGATCTAGACTCAGCAGAGCAATTAAACAAAGAGGCCTTTTCTTCTTTTAATTCAATAATTTTGCTTTCTGTTTGTTTTAATTCTTTCTCTGCCTTTTTCTTCTTGCTGGCTATATATGCTGAGTCTGCTATTTGTCTTTTTAAAACCTTAATTTTATTGCCAAGCTCTTCTATTTCATTATCTTTTTTCCCTGTCCAAACATTATTGGCTTCAAATAAAAGTTTTAACTGCTCTTTTGACAATATACCTTCTTTTAAAGACTTGTTAAGCTCTTTATCATAGACAAAATTAATAAAATTAGCCTCTTTGATTGATAAAGAACGAAGAATAAATGACAAGATTTCGCCAGATTGATTGGCTACTTGGGCATAGGATTTGCCCCAGAGAACAATTTCCATAATCCTTTGATTATCCATTCCTTGCCTTAATATATAAATACTATACTACATATCTGATTTCTAATGTATCAGGATCCAAAAGAGCATATATAATTGTTACCTTTCAATCGCCACCCTTTCCTTTTATAAAAAAAATCTGGGGAAGCAATAAAGCCTCCCCAGATATATTGAATACTTTTATATAAGCCCTTATGACGGCTGAATTTCTGGGAAATTTGGCAAAGCATAATTTGTTCTATACGCAGTTGCGCTAAAGAACTCATGTGTGACTGTAAGGAAGTTAGAATTACTATATTCCATAGTCACTGTTCCGTTGCCCCCTCCTGCATCGAATCCTTCAAATGTTACGCTATTTAATTTATTTTTTGTTCCAAGATCAATTACCATTCCGCCATCTGTGCGCAATAGAATTGTACGATTCACTAAGTTCTTTCTACCATCTCCAATTGCATCAACCAAATCTCCCTTGTCAGAAATAGTTTCAAACGTTGAAGTAACAGAAATTGGGAAAGACACAGAACGGAAGAAAGGCGTTTTTGTTCCTAGTTCAAAGATATCTTCTCTTGTAATATCTACTGAAACTTCGATAGACTGAATATGATCGCCAGCAGGAAGATCTCCAGGAAGCGTAGAGTTTGCTTCGTCGAAGTCCTCTGTTCTTTCGATTCCTGATCCAATTATCTCGGCATCATAAGAACTCGAATTAGGGAATATTCCAGAAGGAATACCTTCTTGTGAACCCCAGAACTTATCGTTGCCAACAAGTGTTAATGTTTCAGTAAAGTTACCGTCTGTTGGAAGAGAAATGCTATAAGAAGAAACAACCATTCCTGATCCTATACAAGTACTGTCTGGCGTTCCAAAAGAACTATCTTGTGTGTCAGGATAAATATTTAAAGCAACATCTGTTTTATATTTCGCTGTCTTACCTTTAAGAGAAGTAAATTCTGGGTCCGTTGCCATTAGCCAAATTGGTTTAGTTCCATCAAAGACTCGTTCTGTTGTAATTTCAATTTCTGGCAATCCTTCACGGTTTTCGTATGCATCAAGTTGCCCTAAATGGAAAACGTCTTCAAGGTTAAAGGTTGTGCCTATTGAAACAGACTGTACCCCAAAAGGAACTTCCCATCCCAAAAGCTGGGCTATGTTTCCCGAAGAATGTGATTGTGCAGTTGTAGTAACGGCGCCTCTTGTAAGAGCACCAATTCTATTAGCAGCAAGAAAAGTCCCATATCTAATATATTCAAAAAGGTTTGCACCAGTCTTAATTCTGATCATTCCAGCAGCTGGCCATTGCCCTGAACGGCTTTCGTTAAATTGAATAATACCAGTAGCCGGTCCAATACCAGACGCTAATGTGGCATCTGGATTTAGATTTGAACTCATTATTCTGCTAGTAGGATCAGCTCGTGAATCCTTAAATGAAAGTTGGGCACACGAGTAAATTATGCGGTTATTCATTATAAACCTCCATTATTCTCTTATATAGTCTTCGTAATAACTAGATACTAACAATCTTTTATTTTTTTTACACGGACACTCTTTGCTAGTTCTTTTTGCAAAGTTGCAGTTCATACAAAGTATTTGATACTCTCCATTTTGTATATTCTCAATGGCATCCAAGTAAACTCTGGTATTGCATTTTCGTCCAGATTTATTACTTACATTGCCTTTTCTATGAATCTTACCATTTCCATAGCTTTTCTACAAAACTCTTTATTATCAACCTTTTGTTTGCATTTTTTAGAACAATGCTTCTGCGTACATCTATTTGGCTCAAACTCGTTAAGACACCATAAACATTTAGACATTCAATTATCCACTTAACTTATTTAATATATTGCTATATAGAATACGTCATGACCAGACTAGAATTAGGGCAAATGATAGCTAGTTACAGTCCAGTCTACTCTGCTTATCCAAACACCTCTTATTTCATTAACACTAATAAGTTCGGCTTTATCAATATACAATTTAGGGGCCTCAAATGCTAAATCTCCCTGTAACTGTGTAAATGGTTTATAAGTCGTTGCTAAATCGCCTTTATTGGTGAATAATACTGGTATTTTATTAAAATTTATTGCTTTTATTGGCTTCCTAAATGACTCTTCTGTAAGTAAATCATTTATACGTTCTAGGCTATTATTAGAATTGGCCAAAACATGTAAAACAACTAAAGTGTTATGATTTTTAGCTCCGCCTATAGCAAATGGCCTAGAAAATCTCTTTTGTACGTCTATTATGACAGCGGGGAGCTGTCTCTGAAATCCAGAAGGATATACGTTTTCTGTAAAGTCTATTGCATCTTTAAGTTTGGAAAATATCCAATTTACCTTCCTAGAGTCCGGGAAATCGTTTCTTACGCCCTTATAGGAAAATTTAGCAGTAATTATGCTATTCGCAGGTACAGGATTATCAAAAAATACTCTACCGTTTCTATAGTCTATTCTTGGCTTATAAACACCGCTTCCCTTTTGATTGAACGCACCATTTATATAGACACCAGAGGCAACTTCTGGCTGATAAGGAGAAATACCAGAAGCATCTGATTCATAAATCCAGTTATCAAACGGACTTTCATAAAGTGTTGACGATACTCTTTTTAAAAAATCAGCTCTGTCGCCACTAACATCATATTGCCCACTTGCTACATTTACATAAAGTCCATTATTAATAAAAAGCAAATCTAATGTTGATTTTATATTAAATCTAGTTTGCGCACTTAGACCAAAAGTATTCATTGTCTCCCTACTTTCCGGACAAGTGCCCCAAAACCACGGCGCAAAACTTTATTGTTTGCTTCATTGCCTATTTTTTCAAATATTCTTGTTGGATCTATTACGAAAAACCCATTTGACTTTCTCATAAGTCCTTGTTTGCTTCTTGATCTATCAATGTTTTTATTATTTGGCCTAAAAAAGCTATATCCAGCAACAGTAACCCCTTCTTCTAGCCATTCTACCCAAGAAATAACATCGGTTACGCTAACTACTTTTCCAAATTTGTCTAATTTAGTTAATGGATGTTGCACCAATGGATGTGTTTTTAATTTCTGATAATCTACCCATTCTAATATCAAAAACTTTGTGGAGCCAACAGTGTCCAAAAAAGATGTAGTTACTTCATTTTGTGGCATTAATAAATCTAGGACTTTATCTAGACCGGCAAGCTCATCTGGCGTAAATCCAAATTCCCCAACTAGTTTAGTCTTCATGTTATTGAATTCTGCACTATTAGCAAAAGCATCTCTATATACTTTTGCTTGTTCAATTAACAAAGATTGTGCCTTTGTAAAAACCCCCTCCATTTTGCTCTTAATGGCATTTTGTATTTGTAGATCTAATTCTCTGCTATTTAAAACTCTTATCTTAGCCATTAGCGGTCCATTTTATACCAAAAACATTGTACAAAAGCCAAATCCCTTAATCCTCGCAAAACAGGATCAGAAATTCTAACACAAATATCTCCATCTATTTTTGCCTTATCTGCTATTTTTAAATCTTCAATTGCAACTTTATCCATTTTTGTTCTATATACATTATTAGGTTCAAAATCTTTTCCTATGGCAGAAAACTGCAAATCTTTAAAATTTCTGGCTATTAGTGCTGTATAAGATATTGACTGTGTAGTTTTAATTTCATTAGTACCTTTGCAAACCGGGCAAGTCATTCCGGTAGCAAATGGCTTATGTAAAGGTCCGCCAACTGTAAATGGATTTGCGCTATTATATATTCCTTGAGAACTATCATCAAATGCTTGTAAACAGTTTGGACAACCAGAACCAATCGGAGGCAAATATAATGTAACTATTCTGCCAGCATCAGCAATTAATTGTTTAATATTGTCTGTGTATAAATCCGATATTGCGTCTGTTATATAAAGACCTGGACTTGGTAAATTTTCCTGTCCCATATTTCACCTTACTGCAAATCTTGCAATGATCCAGCATAAAATACATCGTCCATAGAGTCATAATAGAAAGAAAATACATCTACAGAATTTGCTGGCTGTGTCAATGTTGGCGTAATTCCACCTGCCCACAAAACATTTACAGGCCAAGTAACATCATTTCCGCCAACTCCTTGTTTTATGATCAGTATGTATTTCGCCGATTGTGGCGCACTAAAAGTAATTGTAGTGTCACCACTTAACACAAGTTTATAAATATTGCCTAAACTTAAATCAATGTTAACAGGATCGTTAAATGTTACTATATTTATTGGCTGAAGATCAACACTTTTAATCTCTGTGTTAATAAAAACTTCTTGTGTTGATTCATTCTCGCTGAAAGAAACCCCAGATCCTGGCATTAATTTTCGTTTACTATTGCCAGGATAAAGATTTGAATATACAAAAAGCCTATCATTTAAAGACATTAAACACCCCACAGTCCAAGCGAAATTCCGCCCGTATCTGGAACCTCGTCGGCTCCTATGTCAAAAGAACCTGAACGAGTATCTCCTTCAAAGTCAGTTGTTACGCCTTGAGCAGACAAATTTGTTCCTTCGTCTATTAATGCAGAATCTTCTGCTAAGTGTGCGTCGAAAGTAGAATAAGAAACATTAGTAAAATTAGCTGTACTAAGCGCTATATTTCTTAGTGCTACACTAGTTGCCTCTGTATTATTGGTTGCGTCAGTTGATCCTTTGAGTATGACTCCGTTTCCGCCATAATTAATGCCAACACCACCAGTCTGTTGATATAAATAACAATTTTGTAATTTAACATTATCAGAAACAGGGCTTGATGCTCTTACATTTATATTATGTCTTGAATCTCTAAAATTAATAATAGTACAATTATAAAAATTTGCAACGATTCCAGGATTATCTCCAAAAGGATCACCTGTATCTACGCAGTCTTGATCGCCAGATGAATCATGTAGGAAAACACAGTTTCTAATTTCGTTTGTTTCTCCGCCTGATCTTAGATCAGAAAATGCTCTTATTGCATATCCGGTAGGATTCCTACAAATACAAGAATCCATGATTCCCTTTCCGAAAAGTGGCGAAAAATTTATTGCCGCATCTCCGGTTGAGCTACTTGTGCTTTCTATAGAAAGTCCTGAAAGTCTTGTATATTTAACAGTAACTAAAATTCCGTTTCCAGAAGAAACACTAACATATGCTCTTCCTGTGTCAAAAAATCCTCTGTGTTCATGGTCCGTTGCAGGTCTTACAATAACATAATGTGTAGAGTCAACCGTCCAGTTTGCATCTGCCAAAGATAGCGTTCCTAAATTGCCACTATAACACTCTGCTACTTCTATTGTGTCCCTTGTAATTATATTACCACGCCTGTCTGCTTCCCATGCGGCTAATGATGTATAATCTCCTCCGCCTCCTGGTTTTATTGTCTTTATTATAGTAGTTGGCATTTTTTATTCACAGTTAAGAAAAGTCGGTTGAGGTATCGCCAATATATGTAGAAATTGGACCAACATAAAGTAATGAAACTAAATCAAGTGCGCCAGAAACTTGTGTTAGTGCTGGTTCTATGGCGCCTTTAAATGCAACGGCAGCAGGAAAGGTTACATCTGATGTACCATTGTTTCTAAAGACAAATCTATAAGTTGCACCATCAGTAGGATTGTTTAAAGTAAGCGTAGTATCATGTTCTAAGTCAACAAAGTAATTATTACCATCATTAAGATTTACTGTTATTCCGGTTGCAGATGGCAACTCAACAAAATTAGAGCTTAATACACTTGGCAAAGAACTTTCTGGAGAAGTAACTAATCTTCCAGAAGCATCTACCATCACTGCCCGCCCAGTACTTCCAAATCCTAGAGGATAAAGACCTCCGGCAGGGTCAGATGTAGTAACAACTCTGCCAGAAGGATCTATAACTAGATACCTTCCGGTTGATCCTTTATCATAAGGCAGTAAGCTCATTATATCCCCCTAAAATAATACAAAAAAGTTATCTGTTGATACCGATTCCTCTCCTGGATTAGTAGCCTCAAAGGCTCCTATATCATAGGGAACCGTTCTTAATTTTCCCCTTATATCTTTTACGACCGATAGATATTCTCTATGTTGATTACTTAAGTTTATGCCAGAAGCCCTTAAAGGAGATCCTAACGGCAAATAGTTATTAGGTGCAACATTAGGATAGCCTATTGGATCAGCATCAAGGAAAACACTATTTATACGTAAAATACCGCTTAAACTGGGATTTAGTGCCTCATCATTTTGTGTCGCATCCCTAAATCCTTTAATTATTGTGCCGCCGCCCTGCACATCATAGGATTTTCTATTACAAGCAATATAATTGTTTTCACATTTTAATTCTCCGCCATCTGATATAATTGCAGTTGCCAAGGACCCAAATGTATAAATAATATTATTATATACTTTCCATTTTGAGCCGTGCAATAATAGCCCTTGGGCAGTTGTGTCCCCTCCAGCAGTAAAAATTTGACAATTTTTAATAATATGAGGAAAACTAGGGTCGTAAAAACAAATTTCCGATTTAACCATCTTTGTATTGTTTTTTTCTACGGCATTTTTTAAACAACACTGCTCTATAATAAATGGTCCACCTCTAATGAGTCCAGACGCTCTTATACAATAAGGATCTTCCGAAACCCCAGTATAAAAACTATTTTCAATAGAAAGTCCTGGACCAATATGTGTATGTCCAACTGTACAGAATATTGCTTCTTTTATAGAAGTACTATTTTTAATATAAGCCTTATTTGCATCAAATACCCCAGAATGAGAATGTCCAGTTGCAGCCCTAATAACAGGATATGACTGTAAATTTACTCCCCAATTACCAGCCAACATTCTTAAGCCAACATTATTAGTACCAGAATATATCTCAGCAATTTCTATAGAATTTCGCCTTGCTAAATTACCTCTCCTATCTTGTTCCCAAGCATTAATAGTAGTATAATCTCCGCCAGATGGCTTAATGGTTTTTATTATTTTTTGCGGCACCTTGAATTGTAATGCTCCCACATCTGGCGTTTCTGGTCTTGTAAATCCATCCATGTCTGTTAAAACATTGGCTTCTGGGTTTTCATTCTCTCTTAAATCAACGCCCTTGCCTCTCAAGAAAGATGTTTTAATTAAATGCAAATCTTGCCAAGTTCTTTCTTGTAATCCTGTTCCTGAACCAGCAAACGGATTCAAAAATCCAGCATCTTGATAGGCTATATTTCTATAAGATGGATTAACTGCTTCATTTGTAGAAGTAACATCGCTTTGTCCTTTAACGAAAAAGCTACCAGAGCCAAAAGCAACATAGCCAGAAGTTGCGCTAATATAATTATTTTCTGATATTACAATTCCTGGGGCAGCGGGACCAAAAATAGGCTCAAAAACTCCTCCGTCATTGTCACCTTGTAATCCTATTCCACCATTAGAAATTAATGCACAATTATAAACAGTGGCTTTAGCATTAGTAACTCTTATTGCAGTTATTGGATTAGAATCTCCAACTATAGTGCAGTTTTTTATAAAGTGGCCTCTTTCTCCGTAGCACCATTCAACAAGAATTCCAACAGAACTAATATCTAGTTTTATTGCCAAACCATCAACAACGCATGGTTTATCTTCATGAACTTGGTGTATTGCCATTCCGTATGCCGGATGCTCAGGAATATCTGGATTATCAAAATTATTGTATATAGAAATTCCAGGGCCTATTCTAGTAAATCCAACCTGACAAAAAATAGGAATATCTCTACGGCCATTTATAAATGCTTTAGTGTTATCAAAACAGCCTGGATGTTCATGACCAGAAGCTGCTCTTATGTGTATATAGTGATCTTCATCTGTAACCCATCCGTGGCCAGATCCTAAATGCACATCTCCAACCGATCCACCGCCTCTAATAGAGGCTATTTCTATAGTGTCTCGTGACACTATATTTCCCACTCTATCAGCAGCCCAACCTGATAATGTTACATAATCTCCGGCTCCTGTTGGGTCTATAAATTTTTCTATTATAGTTGCCATAAATACCTTATTACTTGAATTGTATAGCAAATAAAGTCACTGCCGGACTAGCAAGAGAATTGCCGCCAGATCCAGCTATTCTTACTAGAATATTATACGTAATGGCCTCAGATGATATATTTGCCCAAGAACTCACTTTTGATCCCGTCCCATTTAAAGAAAGCGTTGTTGTACTATTAGAACCTGATGTTCCGTTGTTCATTCCTTTCCACGTAGATCCACCATCTAATGAATATTGAATGCCTAATACAGAAGAAGCAGAGCCAGTAGTATTTACATTAGCTAATATTCTAAACTTTTTATAATTTATCAAATCAACTGTTATTCTTCTTTGATTATTATTAGAAAATTCTTGTAAAGTAGAAGGTTGCAATGGCCAAGATGTTGAAGCTCCTATAATAGTAAATTGATCTTGTCCACAATTAACAACAATCTCGTTTTCTTGACTATTTACTGTACAAGCATCACCGCCAACTAATGATTTAAATGGCAAATCTGTTCCAAGCTTTGTTTTGGCAATTGTAATTCCAGAGCCAGAATTAGAAGATGTACTAATTTTGCTTGTGTCATCACTATTAAATGTCAAAGAACTAGTATTTTCTGTTATAGTAATGTTAGATTCAGCAACTATTTTCTTGAATTCAAGATTGGAGCCATATTTTTGCTTGAATAGACCAATACCTGAAGAACCAATATTGCTAGCTGTTTTTATCCATAGGCCAGATGCATTACTAAAATCAGTACGTAGTTTTGTTGCTATACTATCTGTTAATGCAAGATCATCAACTAAGGTATTGTCAAATACAATATCATTGCTATTTTCAGTTAACTGTATACCGCTCCCAGCAATTATAGTTCTAAATTCTAAGTTATTTAAGGCGTTTTTTTGCTTGAAAACTTTTTTGCCAAGTCCAAGATTAGTTCCATCTTTCACCCATACTCCAGAAGCATTAGTAAAATCTTCTCTTAGTTGTGGGTCTGCTGTGCTTAAACCAGATGGTCCAGCAACTCCTTGGATACCTTGAATCCCTTGGTTGCCTTGTATACCTTGTAGCCCTTGAATTCCTTGATCACCTTGTGGTCCAATTGCACCAGAAGGACCTGTAGGGCCTTGAGATCCTGTTGCTCCATCTTGCCCATCTTCTCCGTCTTGTCCTGCTATTCCCTGAATTCCTTGTAATCCTTGAATGCCTTGATTTCCTGATGGACCTTGTGGACCGATTACTCCAGAAACAAAAGACTGAGAATTTAAATCAATATAAATTCTAGTACCTACTTGATTAACGAATAATCCGCTACCAAATAATAATTCTCTTTTATTATAAGGGCTTCCGCCCTTTGGTCTAAGTGATGCATAAAAAGGATCTGGCATTATGCGCCTCTTGAACTATCAAACGGAGAACTAAAATCTCTTTCTGATCCATCCCCCTCGTTATCGTGGTCCATATCTTGTGTAATTCTTCTGTTTCCATACCATATTACATCGCCCTGAGTTGCTCTATAAAGATATTCTATAATTGCATCATTTAGTTCTTTGCATATTGAATTTGTTAAATCAATAGTAACCTTGGCTCCTGCTCCCAAATCAACTTCAGAATCTCCATCTTTAAGTCTTATGCCCGAACTTCCTGCTTTGCTTGACTTATTTTTCATTATTAAACATTCCGTTTGCATAATGATTAAATCAAGTATTGTATCGTTTGGCGTTGGAGTTATTAGTTTTCTTTCAAAATCAATTGAAATTTCATTGCTTGTCCCAGTAAAGCCTAGTCTCCTATTTATTCTTCTGATAGCTTTAATAATGAAAGTATTAATCATTGACTCTGTAAAAGAAGAATCCAGCCCTAGATCTGTCTGAATCATATCTATAAGATCTACTATTTCATTTGGATATATTTCATCTGCGCCTATATCAAATGGGCCATCTCTGGGATCTTCTTCGTAATCTATTTCAAAGCCAAAAATACCGGCAGACAAGTTTTTGCCGGCTTTAACTAAAACAGAGGCTGGTTTTATTCTGGCATCAAATGTACTATAGTCAACATTAGTAAAATTATCGGTATTAAGAAGAACATTTCTTAGGCCAGATTGCTTTGCTTCATTATTACTAGTTGCATCATTATCGCCTTTTATAGTACCACCGTTACCACCATATATTATTTCATTGCCATAAAAATAACAATTTTCAAAAGCCGCATTATCAGACGGAGGAGAAGATGCCCTAGTAAACACGCAATCTTCATCTAGTCTAAGCTGTACTATTGTACAATTATAAAATGTAAAATGAACACCAGGAGTAGTGCCGCTTATATCTCCGGTTTCGATGCAATATGTTTCTTTGCCATTTCCATGTAAAAATACACAATTTCTGGCCAAATTTCCATTTGCCGCCAACGGAGAAGAAGAAAACATCCTAGCCGTATAGCCATTGAGATTTCTTACTATTAATCCTTCAAATATGCAAGTTCCGGTACCGGCATCACAATATAAAGAAGGAACCGTGACAGATGAATCTGTAGTTTCTATTGAAATTCCGGTCCCTATTCGAGTATAAGGAACCCCCACAACCATGGCAGGACCAGATGTTGTTTTTACATATGCTTTATTTATATTAAATATTCCGTCGTGACCTTGATTTGATGCTGCTCTAACAATAATATAATGCGTTGAATTAGTGGTCCATCCTGATGCCTGTAAGTCTAATATTCCTACAGATTCGCCACCATATATTTCTGCAATTTCTATTGTATCTCTAGATACCAAATCCCCTTGTCTATCAGCAACCCAAGCAGCTAAACTTATATAATCCCCTCCGCCAAGAGGATTTATAGATTTTATAACTTCTGTAGCCAATTTCCCTCTCCTTTAATATATATTACGAACTTGACAGAAGAGGCAAAAAAAGAAGCCCCGGCGGGTATCCGGGGCATTTCTTTAATTGACTTAATTATTAGAAAGAACCTATAATGGCTCTACGAATATCAAGTGCTGCCATTCCAAGTTCTAACCATCCGTATAGCCCAGCCTTCATTGAACGATGCAATGCTGGATCATCATACATTTCCATATTTTGCCGAACTGGCATTACGAATGAATCTCGGTGTTGTAAATCAAGTCCTACACAGAACTCAAGATCGCCACCAGTATGAGCACGACCTAGTGTAGTCACTAGGAAAGACTCATATTCCTGACTTTCTCCAAGTTCTTGTAGTTCATGAAGTCTTACCCCAAACAATGACGTTAATTCATCTTCTCGCTTAAAGAGTAGAGAATTGAGATAAATACTACCAACAGTAGTATCATCAAAATTTAGAATATCTGCAAGACCTTCTGGAGAAAGATAAAGGTCAGTCAGACGAGCATTTCGCCCGCCAGTCTGACGCAACATCTTAACCATCATATTTGTGAGCAAAGCCTTAGTAAACTCGCCGGCCGATGCAGATGCGTCCTGAACAACTGACTGAGAATTAGTATTACCAGCCTTTAGAACTACGTGCCAACCGTCATCATTAATCTTGCGAACGAAACCGTTAGTAAAAACTTCAAGTGCCCGTGCAATAACATCCCAACGAGCATCTCTTGCATAATCAAGAGACCAAGAAATTGCATTGGCAATCTTATAAGTTGGAACTCGAATTTCATCGCCTTCGATTATTTGATCAGGGATTGCTCCTTGCTTTGGAACAACAAAGCCTTTGTAATTCCCTTCTTTTTCTGGAGAATAGAAATCAAGTGGAAACTTGGCATCTACTCCGCCAGGGAGATCAATTCGTTGGAAAATAGTACCAAGAGTGTCTGGCTCTAGAACGCCTGCTCGCCATGCTTGTTCAAGCGCAGCAGCAATTGCTTTTCGAGCATTATATGCTTCCGCAGAGTCTCCCGAAGCAGTAGCCTTAAGCAGAACATCTGCATTAGTAGCATCGTCTTTAAAACTTGCAATGGTTTTGCCGTCAACCTTGACTTCCATTATACACCTCCAAAAAAATTTTTATTTCCAATAAACCAAATTAAGCTATATTAACGAAAATCTTAACGTAACCGTCGGAACTCTTTGTTGAAAGAGCATGACCAACTGTTTGGCCTCCACCCCCAACTCGCATAAGCCCACCGGCCATATTCTTTACAATATCACCAACCGAAAAGGAGCCAGAAACTGCATTAGTAACAATCTGACCAATTCGCATCAGACGAACAACTCCTGAAACGTGCGTCTGATTCTTTGAGAAGTTCTTGGCATTGTCAACTGTACCAGTTTCTTCCCCAAAACTAATGTTGGTTGGATGAAGACCTGCAACAACATTTTCTAGAATAATACCGGCAACTTTATCGCCGACGTTATTACTCTTTTTCACATGTCCGCCGGTTGTATACTGAACGACATATCCCTCTGCAACTACGTTATCGCAAACAAAGTTAATGTCATCACTTGTAACTACTTGATGTGGTTTAGTCGCCATTCTTCCTCCTTATTATTTCTTAAAAATCTTTAACCACTTATTGCTTTTAGAACCCATCAATTGACTTAGCTTTCTAGAAATTATATCTTGTGGCGAAGAACCACTCTTGCCATCTGTTTCTATTTTAATTTCTTTATCAACCAATTCAAGTTCTTCGATAGTTATTACGTCTTCATCTTGCCCATCTTCTTCAATTTCGGTACTTTCATCGCTTTTAACCACTTCTGCCTCTTTAACTTCTTTTACTTCTAATTCTGTATTAATTGCCTTTTGTGGTTTAGAATCTGAAATAGCAGCACCAAGAAGTTTAATAAATGCATCAAAATTCTCTTTAACGCAAGAAAGTGCTGGTTCATTAGCTTCGATAAATGAATCAGATAGACCCATTTTCTTAAGTTGAGCTTTCCTGTTCCCAATTTCCTCTTTGGCCTCAAATGCATTAACCTTTTCTTTTAGGTCTTTATTTCCACTTTCTAGAGCAGAAACCCTTTCAATTAAGGCCTTTACTTCTGGAATGGTATTAATCTCAACTTTATCTGGTTCTGTCTTTAAAGCCAAAACCTTTTGTGCAGCAATAACTTGAGCCAATTCCTCGATTACTTCGTCTTGAAAGTCCATAGTTTTCTCCTTGGCGGTAGCCAAATACAAAATATCTTCTGTAATGTTATTCTTTATGATTTCATCCTTTATATCTTCTAATACGAACTCTGGAGTCATTGACGCAACGCTTTTTATTAGACTTGTGGGATTTGCAGGTGTTTTAACAATTCCTTGCCCGCCTATAGTAATATTTCTTAATACTCTACGAACCTTTTTATTCTCAAATACCCCATCTCCTCCATTAGCCTTAAGATGATGATCTAATATTGGCGCAGTATCTTTATTTCTTTTAACTATTTTCGTACCAACAAGATAGTCAAAATTAGAAAACCAAGCTTCAACAGAAACGAACAGTTTTCCTGCTTTTGCTAATTGTTTTACTTCATCAGCTAATTCTGGAAAAATAAACTTATACATTACAGCTTCAGAAGTTATGTCAAAATTATCAGTATCAGGATTCTTGCTATTAGGAACAATTGACCCATCTTTTAGAGTAGCATATGTCCTAACTATATGCCCAACTATCTTATCATTAGAATGTTCCATATTCAAAGGTTTATGAGCACCAGTATTTCTAACTGGCAAAATTTCATTAGCAAGAAAGAAATCGTCATTTTTATTAGCGCCAATAGAAAGCAAAATAGAAACAATATACATTAAGTCTTTTTGCTTTTCCAATTTGGTATCATCTGACACTTTGGCATAAGTTTTTATGGATTCTATGTCAACATCTTCACCAGTTTCAACAACACTAGCCTTCGCTAAAAAATATGTTTTCATTTGTTCCATATTACATTGTCCCTGACTTTTTCAAGCTGGCTGTGCAAATAGCGTAAGCACTAGACTCCATTGCCTTTCTTTCTTTTTCAGAAGGATCTTTTCCGCCGTGTTTTTCTTTATATTTCTTTACCTTGTCAGCTAAAACATCTTTGGTGCATTTTTCTAATTTAGCAGGAGCAGTAGCTAAATCTGGAATTATATCTGCTTTTGCAGTTTCAACTTTTTCTACGTATGGATCATAAGCTTCTGCAGAAAGATCTTTTAGAAACTTAGCAAAATCTTCTAGTGCCTCTCCTGGAAGAGATTCATTAAGTATTTTAACACTAGTAACTTTACCTTCTCCATTACGAGTAACATTTACCATACAATACATTGGATAATCTTTGTCGCCAATAAGTATATCAACCATTTCAACAGACGCTACTTTTGTAACTTTTTGAATTTTGGCTATAGTTTTTCCTTTTAATGCAGCAGCAAATCTATTAATTACCAATTTTCGACCAACTTCTGTTAGGTTTTCCGCTAAAACAAGTTTACTAAAACTTGCTTTTCCAACTTTATCTTGGTTTGGGCTTTCTATCAGCTGTTCAGCATTATCCAAGAAAATTATCCCGCCACTAGTTGATTTTAGATCTGCTTCAGTTTGGGCTAGTAATTCAAACTCTTCTGTTATTGGTTCACCGTTTTTAATTGCTGTAACTATTGGCTTTTCGTCCTTAATTTCATTTACTATACCAATAATTCCACTTTTGCTAAGAACCAAATCATTGGCGGAATATGTAGATCTTTTTAGTCTTTTCTTTTTAGATTTCTTATTCTTTTTTACAGCTTCATTTACTTTTTTTTTATCTTCTTCTTCGGTAACAGAAGCCTTGCCAACCTTGTCGGTATTTGGGTTGTTAATTAATTTCTCGGCATTATCAACATCAATAGTTTTTCCTGTGCTATAAGGTTCTGAGTCAGCCAATGGCTTATCTGATCCTGCTTTTTCTGGACTTGGAACTACTTCTTCGGCTCCCGGAAGAACTTTACCGGCCTTTGCCGAATCTTCTTGTGCAGTGGCTTGGCCTGCCTTGTTTGGGCTATTTTTATCATCGTTTGCTACCATTTGGGGTTCGATGACCTCATGTTCTGTTTTGGTCAAGTTTTTATTAGCAACTTCTGGAGAGCCACCATCTTGCTGAGATAGTATTTTTATTGCAGTTTCTGGATCTGAAGTATCAAGTTTAAAGATCGAAGCAGCATGCATTAAAAGATGGGCTTTTATTTCCACTTTTGTACTATTATCTATTGGCAAAGTATTAACTGTTCTAATACAAGCTCTTAGAAGCGTAGGATTGACTGTATCATGATCATTGCCATTTTTGGCTTTTTCTGTGTGATGCCTAAAAAGTTTAAAGTCATAACCATTAATCTTTCCAACATAAGCAAATGCACAATCAGGATAAGCATTACGATCCATATTTCCTCCAGTTAATTATTCTTTAATCTATCTGACAAAATAGTAGTTTGATCTTTTATGGCATCCACTACTTTAACAAATCCTTTGTCCATACACTCTTTTTGAACAACCACATTAGTTCTAAGCTCTGATAGAATCTCATAAAGTCTATCATTACTTTTAGTCATATGATCAATGTGATTATCTATTGTCATATTTTTATCTTTAAGTAAGTCTATATAGATATTACGTTCTTCAGTGAATGAATCCAAAACCCTACTAAGAACCTTACGAAACAGAAAAAACAATAAAATAGATAAAACTATACCCAGTCCCCATTTTCCAGCCGAGTCTATCATCCACTGGTAAAGTTCCATCGTAACTCCTTATTCTATAAGGCTTTCTATAATTTTTCTCTGTTGCTGGAAACTTGGATATTCTCCTTTTGATTTTTTATAAGATTCAATAGAGACACTAAACAAATTGAATAGTTTATTTTTATTTTTGTCATTATTTAATACGTTTTTTATGTCTTGTGTAGTCATATGATCTTGGCAATAGTCAGATCCAAGAACAATAGCAACGCTATTATATATATTTTGCTTGTCTTTATTGTCTAAGTCCTCAAATTTGCCCACTTTTCTTCCTTGAACAAAAGATCTTTCTATAATACTATATACATTATCAAATTTGATATAAGATGTAACCTTTTGGCCTTTTGGCTTAGTTCGTGGTGTTTCTTTCTTCTTTTGCGTCTTTTTCGTTAAAATAGGTCTTCCGCCTAATTTCCCCTTTTCTTCTTGTATAAATGGTGATTGTTTTTTAGAGACAGGCTTGTTTTTTAAATCTTCTGTTGTAGAAGAATCTAATATTTCTATTGTAGGCATAGGCCCTTGATTCATCATTGGACCAAATTTACCCACTTTAGTAATCAAAAATGGATATTTTCTTTCTTCTTTGCGGCGCAAATTGTCTTCTTGTCGCATTCTAGCAACTTCTATTTCAAAGTTTTCCCCGAATCGATCAACACAAGTCTGATAAGAAAGCATATTCCTGTCAACAAGTTCTAATAATAGTTTCTTTTCTGCATCCTCATCTCTTAATGACATGTGATGCATTTTAAACCAAGCTGGCTTCTTAAAGCCCATCGCCTTTGCCACCTTGTTTGTTTCTTCGGTTAGCCATTCTAATAAAACTTGTCTGCCACCCTCTAATCTTTCCAAAAGAGTTTTAACAGACAAAAATGAATTAGAATAGTTATTTCCTTGTCCATTTAATACAACTTCTGCAATTCCAAGTCCGGCCCTGATATCGGCATCAACTTGTTCATACTTCTCTTTCCCTAAAATTGTATCAACGGGCGGATAAGAAGACTTAATATCAATTAGATCATTCCAAACTATAGTTTGAGATTTAGATGGTGTTTTAAGAAGACTGGCAAATCTTTTTAGAACGTTTTCATCTGGTGGCAATCCTTCTTTAGTTGCTCCGAGAGATACAATGGTTAATGTGTTAATTACGCTTTCGCATATGCTAATATCCATGTCACGCATCAGCTTTTTATATTGAATGTCTGATATAATACGCCAAAACATAGGGTTGGCCCAAGCTCTATAGTCATCTTTCTTGTAGTATAGTATTATTAGTCTATCGGCCGCTATGTTTATGTATCCACCTTCTTTCATGGTGTTAAAATCTTCTTCTGAAATATTATTTTCTAGGCTTTTAACAGATGCCTGGTCTTGTTCTGTTTTTGGCGACCTAATAAGAGCATAATCATCAAGAGAAATTTTATACTGATATCTAACATCTCCTAATGTTTCACTGCCATATCTATCAAGATTCATTATATCTAGTATTTGGTATTTATAAGGAATTACTTTTGCTGGGTTTTTATCATTAATGAAAAGTGTTTTAGCAGATACAGCCTTTTTAAGTGTATTAATCTCTTTGGCTTTAATCCTACCTCTTGATGTATATATTGGCACGTTGCCGTCTCTAAAATAACACTTTAGTATTTGCATGCATATGCTGCCAAGATCAATTTTTGTCGCCCAAGACTGATAAAATGTCTGTATCGCAGGATCTTCATGTACTATATCAAACCCTTCCAGTGCAAAGTCAACCATTAAGTCTATTGCATTTCCTATAATCCCGGCATTTTCATATGCTTCACGACAAGATGCTATTCTTGTTTTGATTATATTTGCCGTATGATTAGCATTGCCTGTCATTTCTGTTGCGCCATCAAACTTGATGTTTGCAGGACTAACGTTCCAAGGAGATCTATTAGCAACAGCTAAGTCTTCGTGACTAGCCTTGGCTAAAAATTCATTCGTTTCTTTTATTTGTAGTTTTGCTGACTTAGAAATATATTTTCTTTTTTCTGGCATAATTCACCAAATATTAGTACGACTTATATATTTTCAACCCAATTACCGAGCATACTGCTTTTTCTGTACATTTCCTTAATTTCTTGTTTGTTGTCATTAGTAATGACATTGGACCTAGATGCCAAATAATTCGCCAATAACAGAGCGGAATATCTGTCTTTATGTTTAATGGTTCCAGAAGAGTCTTTGCTTATATTAGGCGGAGCCAAATCATAATGTTTTTTCCCGGTTCTTGTATGGGTAACTTCAATAGACACCAATTCCTGCTTCATTTGGCTTATTTCATATTGTGCATCATCCTCTTCATCTGAAAAATCCCTAATTTGAGGATACGGAAACATGATAACACGGTCTTCTAAGTTTTTTTGCAATAATACGTTGGCATCATCAATCCAATTAGAATTAAAATTAAACATATGAAGTATCTTCAATCCGTTATTTGATTCAAAGGTTTCATCGTCAAACCTATATAGTTTTTTATCTCCACCATGCATTACATCGCTCTTATTTAGCAACTCTTCAATAGCCAATCCACCTCCCCCTTGGTCTATTGCAATCCCTTTTGTGTCAAATGCCCTAGTTAATTTTCTTATTTTTTCTGCCGCAAAAGAATATGGTTTATTTTGACAAGTCCAAGCATAAACAACTTTATTAGGCGTTCCCATCTCAATAACACAAATAGCAAATCTATCAATAGTCCTTGCTGGATCTACTCCTATTATATATTTTTTGCCTTCATTACCTTTTATAATAACATTAAATCCATTAAATGGAGCCGTAGCAAATTCTATATCCTTCATTTTAAAAAAGCCATTTGTATCGTCCGCAAATTTACAATTATGTACCGTTGCATTAAACAGTGAATAGCTATGATCTTCTTCTACCTCTAAGTTGTAAACCATGCCATCATATAATAACTCTTCTTTATCTTTCAATAAAAATAATGAAGAATCTTTGTCATTATAATAACACTTTTTTGTATTTATATATTTTATTTCTTGTCCGTAAAATACTTTTCTAAATTTTGAGGCATTTTCTCCTTGCATATCAATGCTATATTGATCGTGAATTGCACATTTTTTGCCAAGAACTAGCATATCTTGCTTCGTTTGTACAAAATTTAAGCCAGATGCTATTCCAAAATAAGATAATAAAAGTTTTATTTGGCAAGCCAAATTTATACTTGCTGAAGACGCTTTAGTTACACTAGAATATAAAGATGTATGACCATCTCCATTCCAATATCCTGTAATTACGCCCTTCATAAATTCTTCGTTGCTAAACAATATATCGGGATCTATCATTTTATTAGTAGAGAGACCCGGACATATCTTTTTTATAAACTCTGCAAATAGTCTTTGGTTTATAGTAATATTAATAAGATTTTCTCGTTTATACCTTTTGGGCTCAATTCCAAGCACATTGCTAATAGCCGAACTTAACTGATTTACATATAGCTCTAAAGAAAAATTAACGTGACCATCTAATGAAAAAACTGTTGTTTTCCCGTGTGAACCAACAGAACCCTCCGCTGCATAGTATCCAACAATTAATCCAAGATTAAAATCTAACTTCAGGTTATAAGGAATAGCAGTTTTGGGAATATAATTTTTTTTATTTTTGATTTGATAAATAGTTCCTAAACAAACGTTATATCTATTAGCCAATATTTTTTTATTTTCATTACTGCTTAATATTTCTTCAACTTGGTTATTGTTTAATATCGTTTGCGAAGCTTTAGGGAAAATTTTATTATCACGCTCTATAAAATCACTAACATAATCTCTTAAATCAATAAATTTTTTATTGTTCAATTCTTTTAAATTAGAAAGTTTAATATAATCTTTTATACCGCTAATATTAGCCCAATTATTATCTCCAGTCCAATATGGGTGATTATTTGTTACTAGACAACTCTGATTATATCCCCAAGTTTTATAATTTATCATTGTTCCTTTATAATTGTGTTTTAATACTTCCATTACTTTTCTAAATCTTCCTTTGTGAGTTAATACAAGATCCCCTATATTGATATTGCAAATTTTCTTAGCCCCATTATTTGTTATTATTAAAGTATCATCCTTAAAACACATGTATTCCATATCAAACAAAAATTTGGGCATTGTTATTCTTGCGTGCTCAATGGTTTTTCTGTCCATTAATCTACCGGGAAGTTCATCATATGCATATTTAACGACACAAAAATCTCTATAGTCTATTTTGTATTCCTCTTCAAAATCATCTTCCTTAAATATATCTTTGTAATTGTTAACGCTACCATCTACTTTGTTTGCTAAAATTTTATTATACTGACTAAACATTTTATAATATGTGCCACCTTTAAAACCAGCTGTACCGGATAATATAATTTTGTTTCCTTCAGAAATCATCATATCTTGTTCGCTTGCAATTTTTTTAGTATTATTTTTTTGTTCTAAAAGCATTTGTCGAGATTTATTCCATGGATCAGATTCTGTGGCACTAAATCCACGAATAACAACGTTAAAGATTTCTATTGGAATATCATTAAACTCATCTACTAATGTAACGTTAGATCTTTCTCCTCTAATTTTCCCACCTTGACCAAGAGGCAAGGCCTTGATAGAAGATGTTCCTATTTCATAATGACAATGATCAGTACTTACTCTAGGCTGATCTTTTGAAAGAGCCTGAAGTAATGGCGACTTGTCATATATTCTATGTATTTCAGAAAATATAATTTTGGCCTGACGAAAACTAGCCGACACCAATATTATTTTTGACCCAGGAAACATAATAGAATGATAAATAGCATAAATGGCCAACAAAAAACTCTTGCCAGCACCACGACTTAACAATAACATTGGAAATTTATGAGCCAAGATAGCTCTTACAATGGCCATTTGAAAAGGAAATAATTCTAGCCCTAGTAAATATTTAATACCAAATTCTGGCGAAAAATATTCATTAGATAATTTGTAAAATTCTACAAGTTCGCCTTCTTCTTGCAAATAAAGTGGAACATCTAATAGGGGATTGTATAAAGTAGAAACTTCAGGCAAATTAAAATAGTGGTCATATTGAGGACTTATTATGGAAGATATTTTCATATATTACCTTCCATTTTTTTCCTGTAAGCCATTAGCAAAAGTTTTCTAACTAAGTCTTGAGCATTTTCTCTATTGTCAGAAAAAATTATATTAATATTAAAACTTAACATAAATGAAGATAACGATCCCAAAATTGAACGTGGGCTAGAGTGTTTGTATTTATTACCACTAAATTTATTTGCCAAATATGAAGAGCTATACAAAGAGCTAAATTTGTCTTCTATAATTATAAATTTAAATTTACAATGCTTTGCTTTTTCTAGCTCATTGGAAAATCTTTCTCTTTCTTTGCCAAGATTACCATAAAATTCCAAGGCGCTATTTTTCCTCTCAATAAAAATTAAATCTGTATGATCTTTAATAGAATAATCTCCAAATTTTAGTCCAGAAACAGCAACACCTGCAAGTTCCCCAACAGATCTAAACGAATAAGGATTTTGCTCTCTGGAATCAATAATTATGGTTGGCATGGGATATTGCATTATATCGCCATTTTCTTTTAAAAAATGAATAACTCCATGTTTCTTGTCTATTCTTCTTCCATCTTTCCATTGCCATTCCTTTGAGCATTCTTTAGAGCAATATATATTGTTTTTCTTTTCAGTAGAAAATTCTTTTTCGCAATTAAGATTACTACATTTTTTTATCATTTTAAGAAACTCCAGATCCTTTTGGTATGAAGTCGGCGCTAAGATCAGGAGCTTTGCCATCATGGAAAAGTTTGCCAATATCAAAAGTTTTATCTTTCCCGGAAATTATATTAGTTCCTAATGCATGATTATAAGATCTTTCTGCTATATACTTTAACATAGCCGCTTCTTGTCCTGCTTGAATTCTTGATTTCTGCGATTTCAAGTCTCTTATTATATTATTAAAAGTAACAGATTGATCACTTTGATTTTTCAGTCTTTGTTCTCGTTCAACATTTAGACTTTTTTGATATTTTGCTATTAGCTCTTGAGCCTCTTTAATTTCCCTAGACCTAGAAATAGATTGCCTATTCAATTTTTGCTTAACAACCAATTCCTTGTCTTCTTTTTCTTCTTGCATCCATCTGTTTATTCTAACTTGGTTAACAATAAGTTCGTGCAGTGCATCTTTTTCCATTGCCGTCATCGTTTCAATGGATGGATCTAACATAAAGTTAGCATATTTATCTATATAGTATTGCTGTTCTGCATCGGTAAAAGATTTTTTTAGTGCCCTAAAAGTAGCAGATAAAGTTACTTCTGTTCTAAAATACTTAGCTTTTTCTTTGTCGTTCATTGTATGCAAGAAAGATGAAGGCTTGCTAAGTTTTTCGCTTATTGTACTTTCTCTTCTTAATTCAAGAACTTTTATTCTGTTTGCTACGAAATGTGTTTTCCTTTTTAACGAATCTGCCATTTGACGATTAGTCATTGCATTAATATTGGCAGTTATAAAGGCATCTTCTTCTTTAGTAGATCTTCCTCGTTTAAATGTATCTCTTATCATTGTCCAAGATTGCTTTGTACCAGATGGCGCAACATTTAAATCCATACCAATGTTTTTAGACATTCCTTTTTTAAACATTTATTCACCAAAATTACTCATTATTTTTTTAAGTTCTGAAACAATTGCTTTTACCTCATTCTTTTTAAGAGACTTTAAATTAAAATTATTGTTTGCTAACTTATCAAAACAATGCCTGTGACCAGAAGGCAAATGCTTAATTACATAATCATAAAGTTCTTCTCCATTAATAGTATTCGCATACTTACCATCTTCTATTCTTTCGTTATCTATATCTATTGGATGACTAGAACTAAGTTTTATTTGCACATATTTTTCGTGTCTTGCGTATTTTTCGCACTCCATTTTATTGTCAAATACTAAACAATCATGTGCCCCGGAAGATGCGGCATCTTGTTGCCAAAACGGACATTGAAAGCATGGCTTGTTGTGTTTATAAACTATACTTCGCTTAATATCTCTTATTCTATTTTCTATACAAATTCCTAAATAAGCTTCTAATTCAGTGCCATGATTTACATTATATCTACCAAGAATGGACCAACACTTAATTCTAGCCTCTTGTTTTAAATCATCTAAATCATAAAACCCTACATTTCCATATTTTCTTGCCTTTTTGTCGGATATCCTTTCTATTATGTCTTCTACGTCGTTATATGTAAATCCAGATGGCAAAACATTACTGTTCATTAATTTCCCCAAGTATATTATCAGATATTATTTCATTCTGCTTTGATTTGCTAATTCCTGAACCAGGAAGAAAACTTATGGAATCTGGACCAATCTTAGTTATTTTAATTATCGATTTTGCCAAAAAACAATTAGCATGGGCAATCTTATTGCCTTCTTTTCTGCTTTCCCCTTTTATTGACTTTCGGCAAACAAAGCAAGTCAAGGCGTCACAACACTAATACCTTCTGACTTTGCTATTTCTATTAATATTTCATCATCGCAAAATGCAATTATATAAACATATTTGCTTTTCAAAGATGAAACTAATGAAAGTGTAGAGTCTCCCACAAGAAGTACTACGGCTTGCGAAGAAAATTGGCCCGAATTTAAAATTGTGTCAGATCTTTGCTCTAAGTCATTTAAAATTAAGTACTTAGGCAATTTGGGGTTTGCTTTTTTAGATGCTAAAAGCCAAATAATTGTGTCGTTTTGCCCAAATAAATAGCAAATAGAATATTTAAAGCCAGATTCTGAGATTATACCAATTGCTTGGCTAATATTTTCTGGAGAACATTCAAGACACAAAAGACCATTTTCAGATAAGCGAGATTGCACATTCCAAATAGTCTTTTTAGTAATATATAAATCAAGGCATATTTTGTATATCGCTATGTCTATTGTATTTGGCGCAATATATTGTTTTATGTATTTCCAGGATAAATCTTTTGATATTTTATAAACGACATTAATATCCGTAAAAACACCCCTCCCACAAACAAAAATTAACGATTATCGCCGGACCCTTGTAACTTTCCCCTTTCTTGGCGTGAACGAAGTTTTTCGATGTTATGTTTTAAAACATATTCTAAACTTACATCAAGTTCAGTGCAAAGTTGACTCAAGTACCATGCTAAATCTCCTGCCTCATCTATTATTTTCCTTTTTACTTCGGCAGTTAAATCAAAACAATTATCTCTTATCATTTTTTTATAAATACCACATAGCTCTCCTGCCTCGCTACCTATTCCTAGCAAACAATATGACACCGACCACAATTTGTCATCTTTGGGATAAATAGCAGTATTGGCAGTTTTATCCTGATATGTTTTAACAGAAAGAGATATTTGCTTTCTATTGTCCCATTGTTCTTGGGGTGTTGCCCACTTACAATTTTCTTTACAATAATTTCCATTAGAATCTATTCTATCTAGACTATAAGATGGATTTGGTTTGGGACCCATATCATCATAAAAATTCTTAAACCCATTACCTTTCTCGGCCCATCTTTCACATACTTTTATACCTCTGCCTCCATAATACCTGTATTCAGTTTTATTAGGATTTTTACATCGCTGTATCATACCAGCCCAAGTACGAAACTCTGGCCTATTAGACATTTTATGCGTTCCTTTGTGCTGTAAGCACCCACAACTTTTACTTTTTCCATGCCTTATTGTATAAGAAGGCAATATTATTTCCTTGCCACAAGAACATTTGCACACCCAATGTTTTTCTTTAGACACATGTTTTTCGTCCGAAGCCTTAATAACAGTAAGATTATTGAAAACCTTGCCACTTAAATCTATAAAATTTGGCATAAAACCACCTATCCTTGGAATTCCAATCTATTATAATGGTGTAAATTTTTCAAAACAATATAAATTTTCTTACTTGATTTCACAGCTTCCTCCTGAGCACGCTAATTCTCTGCTTCCGGTAGTATTATCTTCCTTTTCATATTTACTAAGTTGAGAATAATCAATAGATGGCATCGCTTTAAGCATTTTTTCGTACGTATCTTTATCTATTTCTTCATATGGGGCAAGTTCATAGACGCCTCCATCCCAAGGTAAAAAACTTAATCCATTCACATAGTCCCAATTATTATATACCCAACTACCAACCTCTAACCAATTTTCAGGTTTGACATATATTGTTGCACTAGCAGAATGTTCACACCATTTTAATTGCAATTTTTTTGCCCATTCTAATTGTTGTATTTCACTTAAATCATTTCTTTTGGTTGATTTTTTAGGAGACATAATAGGGAAAGATATAACCCATGTCTGTACTTTATCTTCGGTCCATCTTTTGCCCTTTTCATATATAGAACATTTATTCATATCTCCGTTCTGGGCATCATGCCAATCTTTTTCTCTTTGGCCAATATCTGGAACCATTTTCAAGCCCTGATCTTTAAGCATTTTAAACAATGGATCTGTTGAAGCTATTCTATATGTCCTAATATAATATTCAGAATATCTTGCATGTAACCCAGAAGCACAATCAACTAATTGTGATGTAGTTCCTTCTGGTTTCACACAAGTAATGGATACAGGCATATTTATATTCATTATCTTTGAAGCTTTTTCAGCAATTTTAATTGCTTTTCTTTTTAGCGAATCAAGCGTTTGCTCGGTTAATATTTCTGGATTATCCATTTGTCCATTTAACGAAACACCCAAAAGTCTTTCTTCCTTACAGTTTTTAGCCCATTGTTTTCTTAAGTATGGAAAATTTGTTAAACAAGACTGCAATACTCCAAGCCAGGTAGCCGTTTCTACTTTCTCTAATAGATCATCTATATCATCACCCTTTTTGACTACCACAGAAGTTAAATTGCAAAATTGCTTGTCTCTGAGGAGTATTTCGCCACACTGCAAGTTGTTTAAATACCACCACTTACGTTTGCCAGACTGAGTTTTACTCTCAAATCCACCAATAAAAAAATTATGAAATTCATCTACAGTGCCATTATAAACATCTTCATATCCACACAGCTCAACAGAAACTACTTTATGATTTATATTGCTAGCATATTCTTTTAAATCATTCCAATATCTAAATGGACTGCTATTTCTAGATATTTCAAAAGAAATTCCTTGATCTTTACATTCTTTCATCCATTCTTTTTTTTCTGGCACTCTGCCTAATTTATTTTTTAACTCTATAAAGATAGAAGATTGTTTTTCCTTGTTTTTATGTCTTCGATCATCAAATGTAACTTTTGCAGAAGCCTTTGCCTGATCATAAGATGCCTTATCTCTAGCCCTGTTTCCACAGCTTCCACTACAAAATCCAGTATAATGCTGTCTAGTAATAAATTTATTATTGCAATACTCACAATTTTTATGAAACCACACATCTTTGTTGATTATTTCACAATTATATCCAATATCTAAAAACTTCTTATATCGTCTAAGAGTTCTTGTATCAATATTTATGTGATTTTTAGGTATTATTTCTGATACCAAAATATTATTAGCTGCCCACATAGATAAATCACGTATATCGCCCAAATGAGAACATCTCCATTTGCTAAAATTCATAGGCAATCCATACCGTTTAGCGTATTTTATCCATTCTTTATTAGAAAATCTCCTACCAAGATTTTTTGTTAACAAAATAGCATGTTCTCTTATTTGATCATCAGTAAATCCAGAATATCTTGGATTATTTTCCGCAGTAAAATTTTTACTTAATAAATCTAAATATTTATCCCATTTATCTTTACTCCATTCATATTTTGCCCTACGCATTGGATTTTTATCTCCAATCATATCTTTTGCATGAAACTTATCGTGTTGTTGCTTTGTCATTATTTCAAGATTTTTATAATCATTATTTCGTGCATTATAATCTTTATGATGTACTATTTGTCCAGTTTTGAGATTGGTATTATAAAAGAATTCGGCTATCGGTCTATGCTCACTAAGTGATTTTGCTCTTCCATAATTAATCCAAAAATAATCTTGAGATCTGCTATTGGTTCCATTGAATATTTCCTGCATAGAAGCTTCATATCTAGTTAATAAAAATAAACTATCTCCATTTTTTAGATCTTTAGTTTCTTTATATTCTCCACTTTTTAATAAAAATTTATGATTATTAGTTACTTTAACACTAGAGCCATCATCTAGTAAAACCTTATAAACTGGAACGTTATATCCGGTAATTCTTGGTCCTCTCATCCATCTAACAACTGGAACATTTTTATTATTAAGACAAAAGACTGGCACATCTTTTCCCTCTTTTACCAACTGTTTTATAGGAATATTTCCTCTGCCATCGGCAACATAAACAAGAGTTTCTCCAGTAAAACATGGATTCTCTCCAACAATAAGTTCCTTATTTCTCCTTTGTGGAGATTTGTTTCTAGCTCCTTCTATATTAAATATGCCACGTTCTCCGCTTTTACTTTCTATTAGATTAGTCCACTCTTTTAAAAATTCAGTAATAGTAGGTTTTTCATAGTATATAGCACTGTTATTGGATAAAAATCTATGAACTGGAAAAGGGGCAATTTTTGCCTTAGCAATTTCAATGTCAGATAAATCAGAGAAGGATATTTCTGCTGATCGCCTAGTTCCTCCAGCAACAATACAAGCGCCAATTTTATTACATATATCAAGACAATCTATAGGTTTAAGTTTGCTTCCTTGCCGTTGACTAAAAACAGATCTAATAAATTCATGTAATTGAATGAGAGGGGCAGATCCAGAAGAATTGTGTGAAATAATTCCATTGGCAATAAAATTGTGATTAGGACCCTGCATTACAAGATCATAAACTTTTTCTTCCCCCACTGCTATTATGTCTACAATCTCATCATACATGAGATATTTACAAGTATAATCATTTCCAAAATAGACACGCTTCATATCTTCTGTACGATGACACGAAGGACATAAAACTTTTAAATTATATTCTTCATTATTATAAGGATTTCCGTCAATATGATGACACTCTAATTTAAATAATAGCCCACAATTTTCACAATTATTATGCTTTCTTTTATATATCTTTATCTCTCTTCGTTGTCTTACAGTACTTGGCAAACAATCAAATTTTCTTTGGCTTAAATAAGAACAATCGATGCAGCGCAAAGATCTCCTATATATTTGTTTTTTGCAATCACAACAAATGCCTGTTTTTAATTCTTTAGAACCATTAACCGCTATTAAATCCCCTATATTAAAAGAAGAAAGCGACTGATAATTACCTGCTGAATTCATAAATCTATGATTTAATGTAGACTTTATTCTATATCCCTGCTTAGTTACTAATTGATAAACTGGATGAATGCCATTATATACAACATCTACAAGATTATTTCTAAAAAATTCTCCAGACTCTTCATTTAAAGATCTGAGTTTAATTTTTTTTAATTTGCCTCTATATTTACCAGACAACTCTCTTTGCTTAATGTCAAAAAGTTGTTGTATGGTTATCTTATTAAATCCAGCAGATTTTTTACGGTCTTTATAGACAACCGTGTCACCTGTTAGACATCTTCCTCCCATGGTTTTTAATCTAGAGCCCATAGGTCTTATCAATGAATAATCAATAGTTAAATCATTGCCACAATATAAAGAGTTTATTAAGTTTTTTACAGAATCAGCCCATCCCTCCTTTGAATCCGGTACTTGGAATACTCCACCATTTTGTCCAGTAAGAACTGGAATCATCGGCAATTTGTCAACATGAGAACTTTCAACAGAAAATCCAACACCACATCCAGAACAAAGCAAAAATAAAAGTTCTGCAAATGACTCAATAGAATCTATAAATAAAAATGAACAATTATAACCACAGCAATTATTTATTTCTAGAGCATCTCCTGATGCCCACAAAGCTCTCATCGAGGGCATCACTTCAAAATTTAAAATCTTTTCTTTGGCCTTTTTGAAAACTTTCTCTGGAACCTTATCGCCAAATTTATTTCTAAAAAATCCTATATATCTATCTACCGTCTCTTCCCAAGTCTCTCTTCTCCCTAAATCATCTCGCCACCTGCTATATGTATTGTGGCTTGGAAAACCACCAGTTATATGAGTTTTATGAGTAGTACTCATTACTGCCACTGGCATTTCTCCGGCGTCTTCTACTGAAACAACCTTTAGCCATTTTTTTGCCTTAAGCATAAACGTATCTTTATTAAGATTTTTATGAAAGTTTTCCAATATTCTACACGTTCCGAACATTCCAATAAGCTTCATTATTTGTTCTCTGCCATAAATACTAAAAACATAACAATCTTTTTTAGATTCAAAAGACTTTTTATGTTTGTTTTTGTTTTTAATTTTTAAAGAAAATCTAAATCCTTTATTTTGTAAAATTTTCTTTACTTTATAAAACATTGCATTTTCTGTTTGATTAAAGCATATGGCAGAAATGCCATCTATACATCCTTCGCCATCAAATGCAGCAGACAAATATCCAGCTTCATAAGAATTATCTTCATCCAATGGATCTTCAAAAAGCGGCAAATAGGAAACAGTCCCTCTTGATCTATTACAAAGATTTTCTGTTTTAATCCATTCAAGGCTAGTTTGTGTAGGCATAAGACGAACTAGCCACTGATGTTCTGGAGTACAATATAAATTTCTACCATCTTCTAAGATAATCTTTTTACATTTTCTATTTTCTACATGATTATGAGTAACTTTTCCTATTTTTATTTTTCTTTTACTTCTTTTGTCTGGCATTTCATCGAAAACAATTATATCATCTCCTTCAAATAGACTGCCGGCTGGGCGCCACTTCATATCCGCACAAAGAACCGGGGTATCAACATGTACACATCTATAATATACGAATTCCGATGCCGCATCGGGAAACTTGAAGCTCATACATTATTCTCCTCTACTTAGTTTCTATATCCCAATTATTGGCTATTTTCTTAATTACAGCATCATACATATTTAATACTTTTTAATATATTTGCCGCCTTCTAATTTTTCACTATGTCCTTTGCAATAATGAATCCATTCATTTTGATCGTCACAACCGATTAAATCAACTTTGCCCCAACATGGAGTTTCTTTAGTATTAAAGAAAAACAAATCACAATTAGAGCCACAACAGTCAGCCACTTCATAGCATTCTAATTTATATTTGCCCATACTTTTACTTTTTATATCACGACCAGAAAGCTCAATGCATTTTCTAGTTTTAGCATAAAAATTTGGCTTTATCCATTTTATTTTTTAATATTATCTAATAATTTTAATAAAACATCTCCATGGCAAAATTTAGGCGCACACCAACAGCCCAAAACTTGTCCTTTAAGTTCAGATAAACATATCAATAAATCCTTATTACTTAGTAACCATTCTTCGTACTTTTTAATAACCTCATCTCTATCTCCATCTTTCCCAATTACAAACGGATTTCCCCATTTACCTAATTTGCCTGTTTTAAGGCACTTTCCTCTCCCTATATAAATATCATAAGGCTCTTTCATACAGTGAACAACTTTGATCATTAGCCACTTTTCCCATGAGGACGATTCTCTATTAAAGTATTAGAAGAAACTCGACGAAAAATTGCATTCTTTCTAAGCTCTTCTATGTCATTAGCACCACAATAGGAAAATCCGGAACGAACTCCAGATAGCAATTCATTTACGACATCTTCAATCGAACCTTTAATTTCTACTAATTTAGATTCGCCCTCTATATTTACTTGTTTGTCTATTCCTTTCCATTCTTTTTGGAAATCAAAAGATGCTTGTCCTCTGTATTTTTTATATTTCTTACCTTCCATCTCTATAATTTCCCCAGGACATTCTGTGCAGCCACTTATCAAATTTCCTATCATGCAAGATGAAGCACCAGCAGCTAAACTTTTAATAACATCCCCTCCATTTTTTATTCCGCCATCGGCGATAATAGGACATGGAATCACAGAACATTCAATAATAGCACTTAGTTGAGGATTTCCACAACCAGTTCTAATTCTTGTGCTGCATACAGAATTATGCACTATAGCATTCTCTGCAATAAAGCTATGTGTCGGACAATCAACCTCTATGTCATAGACATCAAGATATAAATTAGTATCTTCATATGATAATATTTTTGCTACTTGATTATAATTATTTTGTCTATATTCTGGCCTAATTAACGAACGAGACCTATAACTTGGATTACAATTATTTATATCACAATTTTTAAGCCCGCCAGTAGACAGCGGATTTTCTTCATTATTTGGAAAATATCCTTCTATTATATAAAATATAACATTAAATAATTCAATTAATCTTTTAGAAGTATTAGAGAAAGAAAATCTCCTATCTTTAGAATAATGTCCATCACTATCTATTAGTCCATGCATTATACCACGCAAATATTCTATATTATTAACCAAAAGATGTTCTGGTAAAAATTTATCTTTTCTTTTACCAAATTTCCATAAATAATTAGCTAATGGCTTATAATAAAAATTAACTACAGTAGTATTATCTTCTTTTGTAATTGTGGCATCTTTATTAAAAACATTCTTTATAGACGCTATCAATTTATTGGCAATATCTTCTTCTTTGGCACCAAAAAACCACCTAACAGCTCCTCTTTCGGATTTTTTATAAACAGCAATGCTAGATGATCCATCTCCTAAGAATGTTCCAAATATATATCCAAGATCATACGATGGTTCTAATATAACATCAATTTTGTATTTAAACCCAGCCTTATAATGGCCACCACATCTTTTATAAATTTTTTCCTTAAAGGTATTAGCGAGTTCAAAGTTAATATTTTTAGGCATTAACATACATCCTCTATCTAGTTTGCCAATTTCCATCCATTTTATTTTACTTGTCTTTGGTATAGTTTTGCTTTTTTTTGCAAGTAACTTTAAATAAGAACTTATGGTTGATAAACTTGTTGTTGAAAAATCTCCAACCCAATAATTATGATCTTTTGTTACCAATGTATCTTTATAAAATAAACTATTATTTAATTTTGAAACTTTCCTATATCCAGTTTTAAATGATTTTTTAACATTTATTGGATATCCGTATTTATTTATTACTCTGTCTCCGGGTTTTATGTCTTCTATGTTTTTATAAATGCCATTAGCCATTAGAATTCGTGTTCCAGCAGCAAAACAACCTGGACCCACTCCGACCTTAATTGCATTGGCTCCGGCTTCATATAAATCTATTGCTGCATCGTAGGTAGCAACATTTCCAGCTATAACATTACATCCAATAAAATCCTTTATTTTTTTAATAAGATCTTTGACCTTTTTGCTCCATCCATGGGCAATATCTATAACAATTATATCTACTTTCAATTCTTTGTATAGATTAAGTAATTCTGTAGACTCAGGACCAACGCCAATAGAAACACATGTCGGCGAATAAAACTTGTTTGATTTCGTAGCTTCTCTAAATCTTTCGACATGAAATCTAATATCACTCAATGGCATAAATCTGTGCAAAACGCCAACACCGCCCAAATTGGCCATCGAAATCATAGTATCCGATGTGGTAATACTATCCATGTTTGCAGAGATAATTGGTGTTAAAATATTAAAATTATTAGTTAGCTTTGTAATCAGTTTAACGTTTCGTCTTGATTCTCCTAAAGAATATCTTGGCAAAAGCAAGACATCATCAAATGTTAAACCTTCCTCATTTATAAATTTCGCCATTATATATTTCCAATTAAAGATTTGCCAAAGTATCGTCGTGAAAGCTACCATCATCAATAACGTCTTCGTCGAACTCAAATTTGTCAATAATACAATTTTCTGATAGCTCTTCTAGTATTTGTTGTCCAACGATATTTTTAGGCATAAATATAATAGTATGACCGTCTGCCATAACATCTATATTCTCATTGTTAATTTTTAAAGAAAGTTGTTCACAAATATTTGCCACGGATCTAAAATCATTTGCCCATTTTGTGAATGCATTTGCAATATTGCCATTTGCTTGATCTAAAAATTCGCCAAAACTATCACCTTGATTAACGTGTAATATCAAATGATATTCAATCATTATTACCTTGCCTTTCTTTGTGTGTTTTTTTAAAATCATTGAAAGTAGTTAATTTTTTCCATTGTTTATGATCACGTACTTTAATAAGTTTCTCGCATATTTCGCATCTAATATCATTAATAGCAGCATGCAATAAATATACAGCGCTAGCCCTGAAAAGATCTTTTTTAAAAAGACTGAAAATATATTCGCAATCATTATCTTTCATATTTAAATGCCACTCTTTACTACTTTGTCTTCTTCTAATATTCATCCTAGACAATGTATAATATTAAATAATATTTATTCATTGTTGTCTTTAATTGATTTTAATTTTCCATTTATCATAACTTGTACTTGATATGGATTCTTTTTATTTCTATAATCATAATATATTCCTATACCATATTTTGATTTATATCTTTTATTCTGGCAATTTTCCCTATTAGTAACTATGCGTAAATTTTCTTTCCTATTATCGAGAGTATCATGATTTATGTGATCAACTTGCATTTTATTACCATGTTTAAGGCCCATAATTTTTCTACTCATCTGTTCGGTAGTTCGTCCACCAGAAGAAGTAGAAACATGTCGCTCTACATAGTAAGACTTATTACTTTTAGACCAATGAGCAGTCCACTTATATTTATTAAGCTCACTAAAATCCTCATCATCGACCATTGTGACTTGTTGTCTATTTAATTGTATTGTTTTCATTTATTTTGCGCTCTATAACAGCTATGGTATCGTGAATACCACCACTATGACTCATTAATAAAATTTTATCTTGTTTAAATCCTCTTTTTTGGCCCATCGACACAGAATTTCCAGTAATTGAAACCTTATTATTTCTTCGTATAACAAAACAATTATTTTTAATATTAATGCACCAAATTTTTCCTTTATATAAAACATTTTTAAAATTATTTCTAAACTTTAAATTAGATATGTATTTTTCGTTGCTAAATTTCACGTTTACTGTTTTATTTTTCATATTATTAACAGTTCTATATCCTAAATGACAAGATAATACTTGAAACCATTCTCTGCAATAATTGGACTTTTGATAAAAAATACAGCTTTTATTTGTATACCTACTTCCATCTCCCATTACTAGACCATCAAATAACGCTTTTAGCTCATTATTTCTTAAATGAAGAAGATTCCATTTAGGTTTTTTAGGTGAAATTATATAATGACCAAGTAAATTATAAAACTTTTTATTTTGTCTCTTTGATATGTAAAAATTAACTAGATATGGATTACCTTTATATATTTTTTCAGTAAAAAACAGTTTACATTTTACAAGTAATTTTCTTATTCTATCTACATTTTTTTTATTTTTAATTGACTGATGAATAAAAACTGACCCATGTTCCAACATATGACCTTCAGATATAATCCATCCTAGTAATTCTGCCATTTCTAGCCCTATTTTTTTATTCCCATTATAAATTCCGGCAACGGGAATATAAATTCCAGAATGCGGAGTAATAGAATTAGCCTTTATTAATTGCCATGTTTTGTCTTTCCATGTAACATTTTCCCCCTTTTTATTATTATTTTGATGTTTATATTTTAAAGCAACCTTATGGTTTAAAGTTATTAACTGGTCTATATGTCGATCTGATATGCGTTTTAATAATCCGTCATGATTATATAAAAACATATCTTTTATTTTGCTGTATTCTATTTTTTCATTTTCTCTATTAAACGTAGCGATTTTATCGTTTTTATCTAATTCATAATAATATTTCCATCCATTTTCGGTTAAACATTGAGTTTTTTCATCTAAACAATGATATCCGAAAGTAATAATAATACCATTGTCATTTAATAAGTTAGGCAAAAAATCCTTTATTTTATTAAATTTAGAAACTTTTTTACCGTTGTACATTTCCATGCTTTTTCGTTCTGAATTACCACACCAGCACATATTTTTATTTCTTCTAACATAAATAACATTATTAGGAACTGTTATACAATAAATATTGCCATTGTATTGCACTTTATTAATATATTTTTCTATTTTAGACCTAATGATCATCGGGGTTTTTCTATGGTGTCCAAGATTAACACTATATCCTCCATCTTTTCTAGCAAAAATACTGCATACATATCCCGCCTTTAAAGCTATCTCATTAACATCATTTATTAGTCTCTTGGAGTGGCTACAATAATTCAAATGTTTATCTATATATGTTTTATTATATTTAGCATTATATCTTGGCTTAGAAGAACGATGGCCATCTCCTAATATAAGAGCATCTAATAAGATGTTTAATTGTCTATTTGACAATTGTTTAATTTCATAAGGAATAAATTTGTCAAAAACTTTACCAAGCTGGCGCAAATAAACACAAAGCTGTTTGTCGTATATTATAAAATCATTTTTTTCTACAATAAAATGAAAACCAAGTTCATCAAGCCACTTCTTTATTATTTTTCTATTTTCCTCTTTCTTTTGGGATATTCTTATTCTATAATGTGTTCCGTATTGGTCTACAGACCCTTCTGATAAATATATGCCTAAAAATCTAAGCCAAATGTCCATAGGTATTTTTCTTATTTTTTTAAATTTTTCTCCGTATCTATTATGTCGATCAAATTTTACTTCCGGCAAACAGAAGAACTCTTTATCTTCTGCTATCCAATTAAATTCAGCCTTAAATTCACAACCATAATTTAGATCTTTTGCTTCTATAAAATAAAATTTATCAGAATGTATTCTTGAAATATAAAGATTATGATTTGGAGTTACTAATAAATCAATGCTTCCTGATTTTATTTTTATCATTTCTCCATTATATTTATTAATATAAAAATCTGTAGGACAATAATATTCTACTATGCCGGTATCTTTATTAAGAGTAGCAACTTTGTCTGTTTTTTCTAGATCTTTAAAAAATTTAAAACCAGAATCCGTAAGAACCTCGGTTTGATCATCATAACAATATGGCGGGTCTAATAAAATAGTATCAAATTTATCTTTGCATTGTGTAACAAATTCAAATGCATCCATATATACATCTGCTAACATATCTTTATTACAATCAACTCTAAACTCATCTAAGTTAAGTTTGGTTTTTCCTGCAAATAAATTAAGAACCTTTCCTTTGGAATTTTTCTCTACCCATTCTCTTATTGGTCTAATAGAAAATGTATATTTATGCAATGGGGTTTTAAGGTATTCCATTATCATAAAATATCCCTCATAATTCTAATCATCGTTCTTATGTTCTTTATCTTTAAGCTACGTATTAAAAAATAAGAAGGAAGGCCTAGTTTAATAAGCCTTCCTTCCTCTTTTAGATTAAAAAATTACGTTTAGATTAGTTGGAGCTGGTAAACCCACAATTGTCACCGTCAAAAAAGTTGACCAATCACCAGGAACATTAAGAACATCCCTTGCACGCACTCGAACTCTACGCTGAGATCCTACGCCAAGACCCGTAACACCAGTAAACAAATCTCCAGCTATAATACTAGTACTTGTTACTGTTGCAACTTTGTCAACTACACCACTAAGCTGGGAAAGTTCAACTTGGTAATCTACTGCCCCAGCAACAGCATCCCAAGTAAACGTACTACTAGAACGAACGTCCATACAAACCTCCTTATAAAAAATTACCTTAACTTTGCTATTAGCTTTTGCTGATACTCTAACAAACTTTTGTATTTTTGTGCCATTTGTTCTTGTTCAAATTCCATCGGTATTCCTCTTGACAATTTATCATGAACTACCCACCCGCTAAAGCAGGTGGGTTTCTGCTCCAACCGACTGCCCATTATTTCTAATGATAGGTCTTACATTAGGACAAGCAGCTAACCCGGTCGTTCCGACCGTTAAATTCAATCCTTGTCGAAGGATATTTTGTGAGGCGTTAAAATCTCTATCCAATTTCTTTTGGCATCGTGGACAATCCCATTCTCTTTGGTCTAATGTTAGACCTTCGTTAATGTATCCACAATGAGAACAGGTTTTACTGGATAGAAAGAACCTGTCAATTTTAATGAGTTTTTTTCCATACCAACCTGCTTTATAGGTTAATTGTCTCACAAGTTCTCCCCAAGAAGCATCTCCAATGGATTTGGCAAGGCAATGATTAGACATCATATTTTTCACGGACAAATCTTCCATACAGATTACTTGGTTTTCGTTAATCAATTTGGATGTAATTTGGTGAAGGTGATTATGACGAATGTTGGCAATCTTTACTTGGATTTTACCAATCTTCAATCTTGCTTTGTCTCTACCGTTGGAACCTTTCTTGGTTCTACTTAATTCTTGTTGTCTTATTTTTAATAGTTTCTCATACTTTTTTGTTGTTTTTATATTAGGAAATGTCTGTCCATCGGAACAGACAACCAACGACTTAATTCCTAAATCAATTCCAATAGTTTTATTGGTCTTCATTTTAGGATAAATTTCTCTGGTCACTCCAATACAAGCATAGTATTGTCCTGCTTTGTTCTTGGTTATGGTAGCATAGTTAATCTCACCTACGATGCCTCTATGGTCATCCATTCGGATTCCTTCCTTAAACTTAGGAAAATATATGCGTCCAAGTTCAACCTTTATGAATTGGGGAATACGAAAGGATTGTTTGTTTTTCTTGGACTTAAATCGTGGAAACTTGGCGAGTTTCTTGAAGAACCTATTGTATGCTACATCCAAATGTTTAATGGCATGTTGTAGTGATTGAGCATTGCACTCATTTAACCATTCAGTTTCCTCTTTGGATTTAATCTGTGTCAGTTCCTTTGCCATATCCACATAGGTCAAAGTTTTCTTGGCAAGTTGCTTTTCCTTCGCTTCCAAATAGAACTTCGTCTTTCGATCAAGAAACATATTATAGACATAACGGATACTTCCAAAATGTTTAGCGAGCAATGTTTCTTGCTCCTTATTTGGATACAATCTCATTCGGTATGTATATTCCTGTTTCATCTTATCCTTGAGATTTGATATATTCCAAAATGGTTTGTGTAGATACATCACCAGTAGAACATACGAAGTATCCATCACTCCAAAACACATTACGTTTCCAGAAGTGTTGCTTCAACTCATTTGAATGAGTTCTCCAGATATTCCAAGTTGTCTCTTGTTTGAGATACTGAACCAATGAGGTAGTAGATAGAGTAGGAGGAACATCTACAAGCAAATGAATATGGTCTTTGTCTGTATTCATCATATCAATGGTGACATCATTCTTCTTACAGACATCCATACAGAATTGCTTAATATCATCATCAATCTGTCCATTCAAAATGAACTTGCGATATTTGCAAACGAACACAATATAAACCGATAGTTTTGCCAGCCTAAACGCATTATCAATTATCCTATCTATTATTTCGTCATTTTCCATTACTAATTATGTATATCCTATCATCAAGTATTGGGCTAATCAGATTTTTAACCTTTTGCCAATCTAATCCTCCACAACCACAACCTGGTCTTGGTAATACAACTTTCTTAATCCCATGAAATGCTACAATATTCATTAGTCCAGCACAAGATTTTACAATAAGATCTAAGCCTGATTTATCTAGCCAATGGTTTTTTGTTGGAAAACTAATAATATCATACGGCCGAATAGAATCACTGCTTTCAAATAAAAATTCTTTTTTAATTATAACAGGAATATTTCCATTTAAAGCTAATAATTCGCCAAAAGTAAATGGTAATTTTGGCCATCTATTTTTTGCTTCTAAAGCACATCCTGCTCCCATTATTAATTGTCCATGACGATTTACAATCCCACTTGTTGTAATACAGATAGCATCGCATTCTTGGCTAAACAAATCTCCTATTATTTCTCTCATTTTATTATGCCTATATTTAATTTTAGTCTTTCAGAAAATCTTTTTTGTATTATTTCTTCACAATACTCTTTAGATATTTCAGATGTAATAAAATTTCTTTCTAGTATTTTTGCCATCAAAGCACTTGTTCCACTTCCGCCAAAAGGATCGTAAACTAAATCATCTTTATTGCTGAACGAAACAATTAAATCGTTAACCAATTTTTCAGGAAATCTGGCAGGATGTTTAAAAGCTAATTTGTCTTGCGTATCTACATTATATCCCGTATTATATCTCCAAACATTTCCTCTTATACTCATTTCTTTTACCAAATAATCACCGGAAAATTTAGTTGTTCCATCTTTTTGACGTTGTGTACTGCTTTTATTCATTGTGCCAGCATATTTATTTTTAACATCTTTAATTGGATTATAAATAGAAGGCTTTCCCTTTGATAAAACAAAAATATACTCAAACCTATGAGGATATCTTAAAAGCCCCGGATATTGAGGAGGTCCGCCTGATCTTTCATATATCATAGTGTCTAAAAGTTTAAATCCACACTGTTCAACAAAATAAATTGCTTGCTTAAAAGAATCTAGAGATTCAGAAAAATTCTTGGTAACATCTGCCACAACCCAAGTGAGATGTCGTCCTAGTTTTAAAACTCTATAAAGTTCCTTGGCTATTTTTTCAAAATCCCAACTAAAACCTTTGTAAGTTCTCCATGTTTCTTTTGTTTTTTCATCTGCTTTAAGCCCACCACCATAAGGAGGACTAGTAACAACAAAGTCTACATAGTTTTCTGGCATTCTATTAAGAGTCGCCAAACAATCCTCGTTATATATCTTATTAATTTCCATGTTTTTCCATACCATTTTTTACCCTTTCTAAGTCATGCTCAACCATTTCTTTAACGATATCTTTAACGCTTTTTTTAGGCTTCCAATTAAGAATTGCTCTTGCTTTTGAAGCATCTCCACATAAAAAGTGTAATTCCTTTGGTCTCAAAAGATTTTTGTCTATTGTTATATATTTATCAATATTTCCCATCGTAATATTAATATCAATTACCTCAAATGCATAAGTTGCAAAATCAAAAACAGATAAAGAATTGCCCGTTGCTATTACAAAGTCATCTGGATAAGGATTTTGTAATATCAAATACATGGCCTGTGTATATTCTTCTGCGCTTCCCTCATCTCTTACAGTGTTTATATTGCCCAAGGATATGTGGTCTAATAACCCGTGTTTTATTAATGCAACTGATTTAGAAATTTTCCTTGTAACAAATTCTTCTCCACGATATGGCCCACAATGATTAAACAATATTCCACAGCTAATAAACATACCATAAGACTCTCTGTATATTTTTGCCATATTATAAGCTAAAAGTTTTGCGGCTCCATAAGGAGAAACAGGTCTCATTATACTTTCTTCATTGAGAACATGAGATTCGTTATTTCCGAACTGCTCTGAAGACGAAGCACAATATATTCGTGCCTCTTTACGGTGTTTCCTGGCAGCCTCAAAAACTCTAAATGCTCCAATTCCAGTTACATCTAAAACAGACTCTGCCAAATTCCAAGATGATCCGACAAAACTATTTGCTGCCAAATTATATATTTCGTTTGGCTTATGTTCGGCAACTATTCTATCAATCGAAGATTGATCAGATAAATCTCCAAAAACTACTTGTAAATTTCTATGTCCATTTATTCCAAGTTCTTGCCATCGCCAATTAGTCGGCGATGATGTTCTTCTTAGCATGGCAATTACTTTGTGCCCTTTGTCTAATAATTGCTTGGATAATATACTTCCATCCATTCCGGAAGCACCTGTAATCAAACTTACTTTTAACATTTACTTTTGCCTTTCCTTCTTTGATATTTAACTAATAATAAGCTGTTGTTATTAGAGTGCGCTTTACATTCTGTTCTAACAAAATTATTAGGAATATCTGGGAAATAAACTAATTGATCAGTATCATATCTTTCATATGATTTAATAGGAATAATAGTCAAAATAATCTCATTGGCAAAACGCATACCTTCACTAAAGACTTGAGTGCCTCCTATAAAATTAATATTCCAGCCTTCTTTTGATGGATAATTTCGACGACAATGACTTATAGCTGCGTCAAGCGAATCTTCCCAATGTAAATTCTCAGCTTCTTTTATTGATTTTCGTGAAACCACAATATTATAACGACCAGGAAGAGTAATGAAGTTTATAGATTCAAACGTTTTGCGGCCCATAATAACTATAGATTTTGGCCCAGATGTTACTTCTTTGAAATGTTCCAAATCTACTTGTGCTTCTTCTGGTTCCCAAGGAAGTCTGCCTTTTTTGTGAAGTCCGTTTGGATAATACCCTATACATCTATCTAGCGAAATAGCGCCTACTATTCTAATCATTGTTCTCCTCTATTATATCAAACTCATCAAAGCCACAACCTTCTTCATCTAGCTTTCCGTTCCTTATGCCTTCAAAAATGCCGCAATCTTGTGGAGCATTTTTATTTGGACCATCTTTAAACAAATATTGAACTATAAGTTTTGCTTCGGTTCCTTCATCAAACCATTCGCCTTTACTAATAAACCTTTTCATATTATTTAACCTCACTTAGTCTTTTATTGGCAATATCAATATATTCTTGATTAACATCTATTCCAATAAATCTTCTATTGAGTTTTTTACAGGCAATAGCAACAGTGCCGCTACCGATAAATGGATCTAACACTAAATCATTTTCTTTTGTTAATTTGCTAATATAATAAAGACACCAATCCAAATCTTGTTCCCATTTATGATTAACTTTTTTTGACCGGCTTTACCTGATATTTTTATACCATCCTTTAAAAATCCTTTACCAGTAGGATATGCATCTTTAACATACCAAAGCATAGGCTTCCATAAAACCTAAATGCCCATGGCCATTCTAGGATGAGAACCATCAAACTGATTCATACAAAATGTCCATCTATATTTTAACTTGTTTGCATCATAGAACTTTTTTGTTATCAATGGTAAGGCAAAATGACCAACAATAGTCACTAAAGATGCTCCTCTTTTCATGATTCTAGCACAATCATTGGCAAGAATATCATATGTATTAAGAAAACTTTTTAAATATGGAGGATCTGTAAAAATGAGATCAACTGATTCATTTGGCATACTTCTTATTATGCTAGAACAATCACCGCAAATAATCTTATTTTCAAAATCTGTTGGCCAAATCATATTTTATCCTTTATTATGTTAAACTGCAACTGGGAGCTTAATAAATGATTGTGGGTTATATCCTATGATTTTAAACTTATTCATTATTTCTAATGTTGTGCCATTTTTAATAAGATTATCCACATCATCAATAGATTTAATATCATCACTAATAAGAAGTGTTGGTAAAACTCCTGGTATTCTTGTTATTTGTTCGGAAACTCCATCTATTTGATTTTCATATATATGAGCATCTGTCATAGAAAATGCTATTGTGCCAGGAGGAATATTAGTTAAATGAGAAACAAGGCAAAGAAGAAGGGCAAATCCTGCAATATTGTAAGGAAGCCCAACTGGCGCATCTACGGACCTTCCTATATTATGTAAACAAAGATTCGGTTCGCCATTTTTGTTGTACTGTACATTAAAAATAGAGGCAAAAAAACATGGTGGCAATTTTTCTTTCCATGCTGTCGGTGCATGCCATCTATCTATAACTAATCTACGATTATCCTTATCTTTTTTCAGGCCATCTACAATTGCTTTAAATTGATCAAAATTACTATAATCACCATCAGGGTAAGCACGCCAATTTTCTCCATAAGATATTGGAAGCATTCCATCTTTTTCAATCCATCCATCCCAAAAATGAATGTTATGCTTATGCAGAAAACTAGGACTTGAATTCCCAGAAAGGAACCAAAGCATTTCTATAACGATATTTTTAAAGTCTATCTTTTTGCTAGTTAACAATGGAAAGCCATCGCACATATTATGAGACAAGTTTTTATTAAAAATAGATAGAGTATTTCCGGCTCTTGTTTTTTTTGTTGTTCCATTTTCCATTATATCAGAAAGTAACTCTAAATATTGTTTCATTTTCTACCTCTAAATACACTGGCCATATTTATATCATTTTTATTTTTCAACAAATGTTCTTGTATACTTGCCATATTAGTGCCTTCAGGAATCGATTTTGAAAACTTTAAAGCTAAATTCTCACATTTATCATCTTCGCCAAAGAAAAGTTTAAACGCTCTATACGCTTGATCTTTTGTGGCATTATCAAGACAAGCAAAAACATCAATTCTTCCAGCTCTAATTATTGCCTTATCAAGTTTTTCTGGATAATTAGTAGTCATAAATAAAATTCTTCCGCTTTCAGATATAACTCCATCTAAAAAATTTAAAAATCCACTTAAAGTTAATGAATTAATTGTTATTTCTGACTTATTTCGCTCATGTTTTTTAGTTCTACTTAAAGCGGCGCTAATTGTGTCCACATCTTCTATTAGTACAATATGAGGATCAACGCTTCTATTTCTTATTTGTAAAAGCTTTGCATCTCCAACGTCGCCCATCGGGATATAGTTTATTGGCAAATTAAAATGGCTTGCTATTGCTTTAACCAAAGATGTTTTCCCGTTTCCAGGTGTACCATATAATAAATATCCTCTTTTGTAATCTAGACCTCTTTTTAGATACCATTCACGACTTGCCAAGAATTGACTAATATCATCTACTACAATTTTTTTTATATCGTCAGTTATTATAACTGAAGAAAGAATTCTTTTATCAGAAATTAAATTATCTTCATATTCCGTTCCAGTTTTTATATTTAAAAATCTATTGCTTTCGGTGTCATACAATTTTTTTGCTTCATCTATTATTTTATGAAGTATATTATTATTAATGCAAGGAAAAACAGTTAAATTTATTTCATATGTTATTGCTTCTGCCATATTGCCAGTCCTTTTCGACTCTGTTAATGTAACTACAAAACATCTATAATATTTAAAAAATACTTGAAAAAACCCACTCCTTGGCATTATATTAAAATTTTTAACCCCTTCTTTTTGCAAAGAATGATGCAAAGATAAAATAGATATGTTTTTACATGACCTAATTTTTTTGTGCGAACTAAGCCAAGAAAGGATTGAGTGATACATCTCATAGTTTGAATCTGACGTAACTTGCATGGATGCAGTAAATTTAAATTTTATCCACATCCAAATATATCTTGGTACATTTCTACAATAGGCAAAGATAGCTCCTAATAAAGCTATTATGGCTCCACCTTGGAAAAAGGCGTTATTGTGTACTATATCTTTTATTTGTTGGATTATTGTATCTATCATTAGAATCCGTTCCACTTTTCAATAATCTTAGCCACTACCGGATGTCTTATTATGTCTTCTTTTAAGAATAGAACAGAACCAATTTCATCTATAACACCTCCCTTAGGATGAGAACAAAGTTGGTTATATGCTTCTTGTAATCCTGACTTTTTATGCTCAAGGTCTACTTGAGTAACATCTCCATTGATAATCAACTTAGATCCTTCTCCTAGCCTTGTTAAAAACATTTTCATTTGTTCCACTGTACAGTTTTGTGCCTCATCTAAAATAACAACAGATTTCTTAAATGTTATTCCTCTTGTAAAGGCCAGTGGCAAAATTTCTATAGTTTTATCTTCCACCATTCCATTTATTATGTTTGGTGTAAATATATAAGAAAGACAGTCGTACAAAGGACGAAGATAAGGATTTAATTTTTGCTCAATATCTCCAGGTAAATATCCAAGTCGTTCTCCAGACTCAACTACTGGTCTGCACAAAATTATCTTTGATGCTTTTCTTTCTATTAAAAGTTCGATGGCAGAATTACAAGCCAAAAGACTTTTGCCAGTACCCGCAGGACCTATTCCAAAAATTATATCTTTTGACTTTATTAATTCTAAATACTTCTTTTGCCTATCTCCTTTTGGCTCTATGTTTCTTCGCCACAAATTTTTATTGTAATTGCCCTTAACTTGTAGAACTTCGCCAACAATTGTTTTGTGCTGCTTCTTAAATTTTCTTTTTTTCATTATTTTATCTCATCTATTGGGCCAGGAATATCAGAATCTGGTACAATACTATCTTTGTTTATATTAGTAGAATATATCATTTCAAGATATAAAAATAAATCCTGTATAAAAGATTTATATATCCCAACAAAAGATTTTAACGCCTCAAATGTTAAAAAATTTGCCTCTATAGATCTTTTTAAAGATTTCTTAAGAAAATAATACTTATAATTAATATATATACAATGTAAAAACAAAAATAAAATTAACCAAGAATTAATGTCATTCAAATTCATTTTGCCCCTTGATTGGTTTCCACAAAGTAGAAACCATATAGCCCTTGTAGCTCTTCTATTATTGATTTGAACTGTAAAGATGGACCATTGCTTTGCAATTTATCTATTGCAAATGCAATCGCAAGCATAGCCAAAATCTGACCATAATCATCGTCTGTAATTCTACCGTTTCTTTTAATTATCGTAAGACCTTGGTTAAGGTCTTTATCTGGCTTTAACATTATTTCTCCTTAATATCGCCCATTAAGCTACTCATTCGTAACGCCTTTACTATCCTTTGCTTATAGGTATTTTTTACGTAAAAACGTTGAATCATCCGTGCTTAAAAAATTACTTTCCAAATTTAGCCTTTAGTCTATTGTATTCCTTGTACTCTCTATCTATCTTGCTTTGTTTAATTTTTTTACTTTTTAATAATCTTTTCTTAATCTCAACATCGGTTTCATATCTGTCGCCAGTAATTTCTACACTAATCCCTTCATAGGAAAAAACATCTAAACAAATATTGTTAAATCCCATAGACTCAGCAGTTTTCTGTACTTCTTGTAAACGACCTATTACCGAATCAATTAAACCAACCAAATCTTCTTCATTAAAAACTATAGATGGAATTTTTTTATTCTTTAATAATTTCTTCATATATCACCATCCTTTAGTCTTAATTTCCGATGTTGTTTAATTTCTTTGCGCACTTTCATTAATATTTTGCCTAAATTATTTTCTCCTTTTCCATTACAAACACCCCAAAAAGTATCATTCCAAGTATTACCCTCAATAAGTTCAAATCCCTCAGTACCCAAAAGTCTTTTGCAAAGATATGAATGATTAGTAAATTTTTGCCTTACCAAATCTTCCATTATTTCCAATTTTACTTGTTCCCAATCAGAACGCAACTTGAAAGTTTTGGCAAAACGCTTGGCATCTCCCGGAGAGTTTAAATCTCTAATTTTTAGTCTGATATCTTGATCCAAAGTTTTTGCTGCTTGATATGCATGTTCAACCGATTTGTAAATCAAACCATCAAATTCAACTGTGGCGGACCAAAAGTTAGATAGGAATCTATATTCGCCCTGAAATTTTGATATTTCCATGTTTGTCCTTTATTCATTATGAGTCTTAAGATCGTCGCATTTATTAGAAGAGTTGAATGTTTTTCGCATAGTTAATATATTAGAGAAAAGTAGAAATTGTTACCGATGTTTATCCCTGAACTAAACGTTCAGGGTTTTAATAGGAAAAGATAATTATTTGCCATCGTTTATTGTACTATCTTTCCCATCTACTACAATTTTCTTTACTTGTTTCTTGTCTAGAATAACAGTTCCGCCTTTACCCTCGTTATAAAAGTAAACATGTATTTTTTGACTATCTTTGTTAGGAGGAGCCATTACTGTGCCTTTTATAACATTGCCATTATGCAAGAAAATAGTATCGGCAAACAAAAATTTAGTCATGAAAAACCCAACAAGAAAACCTAAAATAGTTAAAACTAAAAGCCTTACAACTTCCTTCATATTTTGTTCCTTTCCTTTAAAAACATAAGATGGACATTAATATCCATAACACAGCTACATATTTTACTAAATTATCGCTCATAATAAACCCCTTTCATTTCGTAGTTTTTAAGTTTTAACAATATACCACTAACTAATGCGCCATAGATTAACGAGTTTATATCAAAACTAGAAAATCTAAGGTCATATTTTGTATAAGAGATAGATGTCTGAATATTTATTCCCCCATATTTCGCTTCACAATATATCATAAGAATTTCTTTTTCAGCCTCACATGTAATAGATACTTCTTTAATCTTAGGCAAATAGTTGGTAATTAATTTGACTATCTTTTCTGTGCTTATATTAATTTCTTTCATAATAAAACCATATAAAGTATTCATCTAGCAAAATATATACCGTTAGTTTTTGCTAATTCTTTGGCTTTCTTTTTAGCAATTTTTCCCTTTACTTGTTTGTATTTATTTTCTATCTCATTAACTATTTGTTTAATTACAGAATCTTTGTACATATCTTCTTTTTTATTAATGTCTCTTATTTCAACATCTAAGAAAAATGGTATATCTCCAATACATACCATTCCTGTAAAATATGTGTTTTTGTACGAATAATGTACTTGCATCATTGATAAATCTGCATCAGTAAAGCTATCTTGTATTAATTTAATAATCTTTGGATCACAGTATATTGATGTCATCATTTTTCTTTGCTCCTAAATTTTCTCATATACTCCTTTTGGTAGCTGTAATTGCGGCGTCTCGAACTCGCCTCCCTACATCTTGCACAGCAAAACCTTTTGTTAGGGAAATTAGTGGAAAAATTATTTTGGCATTTTTCGCATTTTTTATTCATAGTATATAATAAATTCCTTTTTTTGTTGTTTGTATTTTTGCCATTATTTCTTTAACTATAAAATCTTCCATTTGTTCGTATGGCTTTTCAAGCCACGGAGTTTCATCTATTTTTATTTTATCACCAAGCACAACATTGGGCAAAATATATATTCCGTAATGTATCTCTGTTTTATTTTCAACTGGCAGTACATCTTCGATATAAAACATCGGTAATATTCGCCTTATTCTTTTCTGAATACTTGCTATAAAAACATATGGCATATACATACCTTATAAAATATAATAAAGCCCTTTTTTACGAGTCGCTATTTGTTCAATTATCTTGGTTGTGATAAAACTTACTCTATTATGATGAGTAATTTCAGGTAATTGCTCTAAATTTACTGTTATTATAAAATATTCATTATCCAAGCAATAAGACATACTTAAATCTTTATTGGACTTAAAATGCGAATTGTAAATATAAAAATATTTTGGCAATTTATTCTTTAATTCTTTATCTACTTTGGATAGAATAGGATCATAAAACATAATAAATGCCCTTCATCGAATTTTTGTCTATTATTTTCATAAGGCCACTTTTTAAGCGTAAATTAATAAACTCAATTGGTATATTTATTTTGTACATACTCTACTTATCCATAAGAGGGACATGCTTATTACAGCAAAGTTAGTACGATACTCCCCTAATAATTAATACTAAAATATAAAGACATATTAGTATGAGCATGTTAGTATGATACTGGTATGTTAGTACGATACTAAGATAGGGGGTGTATGTTTTGTGTGAGTCCCCCCGGCGTTTTTCGCATCAATCAAATCACGAATTCCAAAAACCCTCCCCTAAGTCCTTTCAATATAACAACTTAGCATCTCAGACAAGCTTGTGTCTTTGGTACGGTTCTTTATGGTAAGTTTATTGTTTGATGTGGTAATAGGTTAGGGAAATGATGGGATGGAACAAATATTGCATGTAATAAAGTGGCATAAAAGATGCAAGTAGGCCTAATTGAATGTGTCCTAAGTATAATAAATCCGTAAGTAATTTTTGCCTATATGGAATTTTGTGTTTTGCTATAGGCGAAATCCCATTTTTGCCATGTGAAACGTTATCCCATAAGGACTTATGAAAACCTGGGATGTACAGACATTTGACGTTTCGCTTGGTTTTGGGAAGGGCTAGTAACGTAAACCCTTTAGATTCAAGCGTAGAAAGGATGGCATAGAAGATGCGTATGATCCCATTGAAAGAAGAAAAAAGGATATAACCCGTGATTCGACACATTTTCCCGACCTTTTACGATGTGTCAAATGGCGAGACTACCTTTACGGTTCCGACTTTAACATTAACCCTTTTGTTTGTCTCGCTTTATGCTTTGTTTGGTGGAAGGGCGACTTATATAGAGAGAAAATGATTTCGGGAAGACATTCAAACCGTTTCCATGTGGTATTAAATGGCAAAATAGACAAAATTTGACGCCTAAAACTGTCATTTCCTTCCTATTCTAAAACCTAAGTCTTTATAATATAAGGATTTAGTTTTTGGCATAGAAGATGCTATTCCATCATTATGAGAATCAAAATCCTAATGGTAACGCCAGCAATCGTAATGGTGATTTACCTTCTGACTTACCTTAAGGCGATTCTCGGATAAAGGAGTGCAAATGGTCAATGCCGTCAAGCGCCTGAAGATGTTGACGAAATACTGGGCTTCTGTCAGCAAGTCGCCCAACAACATCATCCGGGAGATGTGGGCGATCGAAACCGGTTACATCGGTATTCGTGCGCTCACCTTGCGGTCCCCTTACTGGTCGATCTAGCAAAGGTTGAATGGGGGAATGGTAAACATTCCCCCTTATTCCCATTAGGCTATAAAGGAAACCCATGGAAGGATATAACGTTTACCTAAACGAAGAAGATGAGACAGGTTACGTGGAATCGGTATTCCTTTGCTTGTCTTACGGAACAATGAGAGAAGCACTTGAAGCAGTCCAAATCCTGGAAAAGGTTTACGGAAAAGGAAACCTTTTTGTTGACGTAAGAACAACTGAAACAAGTCTTTGCGAATGAAAGGAACACAAATGAAAGCGCAAGACATACTTACGGCAAATGAAGGCAGAATCGTTGCCTTCTGTCGTAAATGGAACAACGACTGGGCGATCTATGAAGATTCCATCACCGTATGGAATTTCAACTTACAGTGGCCAGAGACAATTCCAGTAGGCACAGATGCTTTTGATTACGTTTCACCCCCCAAAATAGACAAGACCTCCGAGGCCTACAAAGCGTTTCAATGGCATGCCTACAAACAAGCTAAGAAGATTCAAAGCGAGATTTTCCGCAAGCGAATTGTGGACTTCCTTCACCACGGCAAATTTCAGGCTGGAAGAATCGTCAAACTGTTGGGAACTCTCGACTTTGATAGAAAAGAAGCGGTTTTCCAGCTGATGAAGGTCCGAAAATTCCGTTCCGAATTCCGCAAGAACTTGTGCGAACAAGTCTTAAGTTGGCTAAAGTCGAAAAAGGACAGGAAATATACGTATCCCCTTTCGCCGAAACAAGTTGAAGCTTGTTTTCCTCGGATTTCCAGATTCGGAAGGTAAGAAATCTGACTTCAAGGGAACCTAATACGGTTCCCTTTTTTTAGGCAATCAACTGTATGTTTTTCATACATGAAAGATGTTAGGACATCTGACAGTTTTTCGAGCCATAAGTCTTGGTTAGACGGTTAGGGGCAACGAAAAATAAGAACTTAGGAGAACGGCACGATTCATGCTTAATCAATAACGAAGGGAGAAAAATGGAAAAGCACTTCGAAGAGCTTATAGCTAAGGTTTCGGAGAGCAAAAAGAGAATAGCAGAGCTGAAGGTTCGGTTTCAGGCACTCCAAATTAAGGTACGGAAAGGACTTAGGAAATAATGTACACTCTGGAAATCAATGGCCAGCTGTCGATTCAAGGAGACCTGGAAGAATTGCGAAAGTTAACCCAGTTGATCCTGTCACCGTGGCGAATCTTCGCCCCCCGTCCGGGCAGGGTAGGCTCGAAAGGTCTTCTAGTAGAGGAGTCCTATAATGTTTGAGACACAGTATGATTTATTTATGCGACAGTTCAAAAAATTGACAAAAACCGAAATTCTTGAACTTTATTTGGACATGTATACTCTTCTAAAGAAGACCAATTCAATCGACAACGTAGTCAAGGATACCTTGGACAGGGTCGATACCTTGAAGACAAACGGTATTATAGGAAAGGGGAAAAATGTTTGACATCAACGATTTTGTTCGTTTTTCGGTTTCCTTCCGTAAGTTTGAGCAAAAAGACTTTGAAACAGTCGAAGATTTTGAAAGTTTCAAGGAAGCCTTAAAAGCCTTCAAAGAAAAGGCTTCCGAAGGATATGCGGAGATTAGACTTACGGCAAAAGTTTAACCCTCTAGTTGCTTTAAATAATGCCACAACCATAACTTAGGGCGAAAAGCCCAGAAAGGTCCAAAATGATGTATATTGTCTCAAACAAAGGAGATGTCACGGAATGGCATGTCGGCGAAAAGGCAAACCATCCAGTGCAAACAGTTTTCGAAGTTCAAGCCGATGGGCATGAGCTTGAAGCGATTAAAAAGATGTTTCCTCATGTGCCCTGCACAGAATGGAAAACCTCGGAGAGGTTCTATGGGATTCTTGCCAAGGAAATTGTGGGCAGAATCAATCTGGGTTAGCATGTTCGACAAAGGGCCGGCTTATCGCCGGCCCTAAACTTTTTGTAGATTTAACATTGCAAAATGTAACATTTTACAATGTTACTCTATTATTTGCCCAAAGTTTTTACAAATTTTTTTGACTTGACATATTTTTCGGCCATGATAAATTAAATTGAGCCTTTGATGGGCCTTCGAGGCGGGAGAATGCCCATGCTTTTTCCAAAAGTTAATAACGGCAGATTGCGGAAATGTTAAGCTGTAAGTCTTGATGTAGTAAGGGTTTACGAAGCAAAAATGGTCTGGCACGATTTTTCATCCTTGCAAGTTTTAGGCCAGTTCTCGAAAATCGATGCGGATTCACCCATCATTGCACATCTTTTTTACTATTTAATGTAAAATATACCCACAATATAATAGATCGTAACGAAAATACTCCATTCCATTACTTTTTTGCCTAGTTTTGAACGTGAATTAACCAGCCCAAAAGGTTAAATCAAAACGTCATAAGTGCTTATGTGGTAAGGGTTTATGACAAAAAAATGGCGAAAAGGGTGAAAGTCATAAGTCCTTTATTTACAACATCTTACCATAAATCACATCCATCATCTTGTATCTTGTGCTTCTATTACCATTTATATTGGTTTGTTATATGTATTGATGGATGAACTATTTAGGAATCACCTTAAATAGGTTTACATAAGCTTTTAAGTTGAAACCTTTTATGTATAGTCCCAAATATGTACATGAAGAAGTTTGCTAGGTCTAGCATTTGCTAGGTGTACTCAACCATGACAAAAAGTAGGCATTTGGACATCTCATGAGAACTCTATAACGTTCTAAGTCCTTATAGGGCTTACACTTAACGAAAATTTTGGTATTGGCATTGCACATGCTTAACCCTTTTTGAAGGAAAATAAACAACTTAGGGCGAAAAGCCCAGAAAGGATCCACATGTCAGTAGTCACGGAAAAAATCGAAACCATCGCTAGGCGAGGTCGGCGATTTTCCCGGAGTGCATTGATTGCGCACATTCGGGAAGCGCAAGACCGGATCGCCAGCAACGAGCGCATGCTACTCGAATGGCAAGAGCGGCTCGAATATCTGCAGACTCGAAAGGCCGAATTGGACGCCAGCGGAGAATACGAAGGCGAAGGAACGGCATCCGAAAACCCCGAACAGCTCCGGGCCCGACTGGAGAAGCAAATCGCCAAGGTCAAGCAACTTGAGGAGATGTTGGCCCGAATTTCGTAAGACTATAAAATTACAGAAGACAGGCCGAAACACTGGGACGGTATACCGTCCCTTTGTTTATCCGTGAAGCGGATACTGAAGAGGCCAATACATATTAACCCATAAGTTTTTGTATCTTCAGCCCTTTTCACGATTTGCGCCTACGTTGCGGACAAAAAGGGGCAAGGCAAGCCCTAACAAATCGCATGCTTGTGCCAACAAGAACCGGAAATCCATAAAGATTTTCGGGCGCATTTTTAACCCAACACAAACGGCCTAGGCTATTAGGCCTTATTTTTTCGATGGTTAGAGGAGAATTCGGTATTCCTGGAATTCTCTTCTATTTTTTTTGCCATTCGATGTCAAATTTTTGTACAGGTTTCCAATAAATGGAAAAATCAAATTTTGACATTGCTTCCCCCTACTACGTACACCATGGCCATGCCTACTGCCCATGGCCATTTCGCCATGTGAACTCGCAAGAGAATGCCAAAGGAAGGCGCCTATCTGTCTCCGAGCTGCGAGCTGAACGGCAGAATGGTCTATCGTGAGCAAACTAGACCAAAGGCGCCCTAATGGGCAGCATTCGCTTTGAATGGAATATGCCAAAATGACAGTGAAAAATAGCTAATTTTTAGCCACTAGTCACAACAAACAATTGCTAGGTCGAACTAACAAACGTTGGGTTTAGCAAACAAATCAAATGTTAGGCCTGTCAAACAATTGCTAGACTTATAAAACAAAAAGAAATGGAATATAGGGGCAAAAATTCATTAGAGTCGGCCGAAAAAAACGTGCCGAGGGAATTTAATAAAGAAAATTGGAAATGAACGAAGTATTTGAGTTGTTTGGTGAATTTACTTGGAGTTTTGGCAATGAGTTTTTCATCGAAACTCCGATGGAAAATTATATTTGGTCAGATCCTTCTTATGAAGAAGGATAAACACGGAAATTTGGCCCAAATTGTTATGGAGTGAAACTTAAATTATGTATGCACCGTTTGAATATTACTTTGAAGATGAACTTATTAGGCCAAAACACTTTGTTCCAGTAGTTTATAACTGGAAATATTATGGGAATACTCAACATAGAGGCAAGAAAACGGTTTATCTTGCCGATGCCAAGAAAATTTATGAACTTATTAACTTCTGGAATGGTGATTCTGCTAGGAGAAAACGCAAAAACATATTTATTTATTGGGTTTAACTTTATTATCGCAAGTCTAGGCGCCTTAAGCACTTGTGTAAACTTGACAGAATCGAAGGCGCATGGTATACTGTCCGGAATCAGAATTTGAGTTGGGCCGGAAATTGTATCCGATGAAAACTTACAAGAAAACTAGGAATTTTGAATTCAAAGTAATTCCTAAACCTATTGTAAAGCTTCCTCCTATTTGGGATTATGTTGCCTTGAAAAAGTACAAGGATGAAAACGAAAAAGAATATGGGGAATGTAGAAAGATTGAAGCAAAGCATTCTAATAGACTTTCCAAACATATATATCCCAAGGATTTGACAGAAGCTAAGCTAATTTGCAATCGTATTTGTTCATCTTTGGGAGTCAAGAGAAATCCACATCTTTATCAGTATATTAATGTTGGTGGATTAGTTTCAGGTTATTGCGCTGGTAAGAATATTGTTATTCAGTGCAATCATATTAACCTTAGAGTTTTACTTCATGAACTTGCACATTATGTTGTTTTTAGGGAAAGACTTACAGGAATTCATCATAAGGATTATCTTTGGGTTTTAGATTCCATTTACACTTGTTTTTTTGATCTTTTTGACTGAACAAGATATTAACGGAAATTGGGAAACCAAGTAAAATATTAAATGGAGGAAAAAATGAAATACATTTCGCTAATAGTGAATAACGAAATCGTTGACCAAATCAAAGTGAAATCAGATTCCATCGAAATGGTAATGGAGATTGATGATATGTTGCGCAAAGCTAACATTCTACAAGATAACCAGGAAATAGCAATAACAGAAGATGTATAATAAATTGTGACATTTGAGCAAGTTCATGAAATCCTCAATAAAATTCTATATGAACGAAAATTTTAATGCAAAGGATGATTCTTTCATTGAGCAAATGGGAGGATTAGCTAAAGTTGCAAGAATAATTAAAATGCCTAGAAAATTAATAAGGGATAAGTATAAGATTGACCAAAATTTTAATAATATTCCATTAAATATTTGGGATGGATGGGCAGAAATTACATGTCCTATTAAATATGGCCAATTTCAACTTGGTAATGTACATAATTGGCCCAAAGGATCATCTGCTTCTGATAGAGTTTGCATTCTTAAAAGAGCTGCCGAAAGAATTTCACAAATGGACGATATTTATTACACATTGTAAAATGCTTAGAATAATGGAGGCATGTAAAATGACTTTGCGTATAATTGGTGATGTTCACGGGAAATATAAAGATTATGTCAAAATCTGTCAAGATGCAGAACAAAAAGGTTATTTTACAGTTCAAATCGGAGATCATGGACTTTCATACGAGCATTTTGAACATTATAAGTTGAGTCGAAATAATCATAGGTTTTTCGCTGGAAACCACGAAAATTATTATCTTTATAATGATTGTCCAAATGCCATGGGGGATTATGGACATTTAATAAGGGGTGGCGTAGAATTTTTCTTTGTTCGTGGGGCTTTTTCAATTGATAAAAGCTTTAGAAAAGAAGGAATAGATTGGTGGCCGACAGAAGAACTTTCAATGGAAAGTTCTTATTGGGCACTTGAATCTTACAAAAACGCAAAACCTGATATTATGCTGTCCCATGATTGTCCGGACGAAGTAAAAGACTTCATGGTAAACAATGGAATTGGGATTTTGGGCAAAAAGATTATTAAAACTAGGACGGGGCAACTATTACAAGCGATGTTTGAATTTCATAGGCCGAAATTACATATTTTTGGCCATTGGCATAAATCATTAACAGTAAACATTAAGGGCACTAAGTTTATTTGTTTGAATGAGTTAGAATATATAGATATTTAACTAATAGGAGAATATGAATTTACGTAAACTAGTAATGCACGAAGTAATAAAGGCCTATAAGGCCAATAGGATTACGAAAGGACAATTATACAGGGCAAGGCGCATTAGATTTCCTACTGCAAAAATTAATATCCTTGGAACTTCAACAAAAGTTCAAAAGAATCTAAAAAGAGGATTCTTAACGTCTATTGTTTATCTTGCGCCTTCATCTGAGTCAATTACTTATGGTGGCCGAAATATTTGCCCATTTGCATCTCTTGGATGTTCTCTTGCCTGTTTAGGAATAAAGTCCTACAGACTAAGAGTTACAACAGGCAGAAATTCAAAGGCTTGGAAAACTTTATTGTTCGTCTATAGACGTGATTTGTTTAAGAAAATGTTAATGGACGAATTATATAAGTTTAGAACTAGGGCAAAATCATTAGGTCTAAAAGGATCCGTGAGATTAAATGGAACTTCGGATATTCTGTATGAAGAAATAATGCCTGAATTGTTTACAGAATTTCCTGACATAGCATTTTACGATTATACGAAAATAGAAAGCAGACTTTACAAAGTTTTGCCAACAAATTATCATTTGACTTTTTCTAGGTCAGAAGACAATGAAGAAACTTGCAAAAGAATATTAAATGCAGGCAAAAATGTCGCCATGGTATTTAAAGACCATGAGTCGGCAATTAAAAATGGTTATTTGGGATATGAAGTTGTTAATGGTGATCTAATAGACTTTAGACCACTTGACAAAAAAGGAATTATAATAGGTCTGTCCGTAAAGGGACATGCCAAAGATTCAACTGGATTTATTATATGAAATGCACTTGTGGGAACAATATTTTAAATAACAATGCAAACTATTGCGATTATTGTTGGAACCATCTAGTTACAATTCATGAAGCGAGGTTTTTTGATGAAGATACAATTTGCTTAAATTGTGGCATTAAAAACATGTATGGCGATCATATTTTATGTTCGTCTTGTTACAAGAAAAACTTGCCACTAACATATTATAGTGGCAAATTAAAAGGGATTTACTATATAATATGAATAATTGTAATAAGTGTGAAGATTTTGTTCATTGTTACAAATGCTCCAGTACGTTATGGGATATATTTTGGCATTCCAATGATTGGAAATGTATAGATTGTAAAATAAACTGTAATTATTTTTTATGTGATATATGCATTAGAAAATTTTTACCTGTCAGTTATTATTCAAAAAAAATGAATGGACTTTATCACTGGTTATAAGAGCTAATAAATGCATTGGGATTTAAGGGAGAATTTATGCTTACTTTAGAGCAAGCCAAGGGATTGATTTATGGTCAAATCCTTTATCATGTCGTCAATCGTAACTCTAAGGGAAAAAGGCAAAAATGGCGAGTTTCAGGCAAACCAAAAACCTGGAAAAGATATCCAGAAAAAGTAAGAGTTCCTATCAAACATGGGCTTTATCACCACGATGCTATTGACGAACTAAATTTGTTTTTTCTTTCTTTGACCGAAGAAGAAACCAAGTGAGGGAAATATGTGTTACGTAAATGTAAAAAGTTCTTATACGAATGGCGGTTATGTTTGTGACATAATGGAAGAAGAAATCAGCATCGAATATCAATGTAGTGCAGGAAATTTAATTCATGTTTGGATTCCTTGGGAAGATGTAATAGAAATAAGTTTCACAAAGTTTTGAATGGAAAGGCAAACATGAGATACATAAAACTCTGGTGTTTATATATAAGCCTTAGAAAAGGACAAAAATGACAAAGTACTTGACTGTATTTGTGGCTAAAGTTTTAATTATTCTTTGCCTTTATTTGCTTTTATTTTGGGTGTAACGTGACTAACGAACAAGCAAAAGATTTGTGGTGCAAGCAAATCTATAAGAAATCTAAGGAAGTAGATCCCGAAGGCAATTTGGACCCTGAATCAATTGCCATAGGATTTTTTATTGCATTAGGAATTAGCCCGGATAATGCTAGGCTAATATACGATGAAATTCTTGATGAGGGAAAATACTAATGTATCCAGAAGATATGATCAAACGTATTAATGAATTCATTATTCAGACTATTAATGATTTTCAACATACAGTATACGATAACATATATTTCAAAGAGCAAAAATTTTCGCCAACATTAGCAAAAGAGCTTTATGAACATATTATTGAAAATCTTAAATATGTTTTCAATGATATTATAGACGAAATAAATAATAGAATAGAAACAGAAAAACAAGATTCTTATCATCTAGGACGTTGCGAAGGAGAAGATGAAGCGAGGAAAGAATTCGAGGAAAAGTTTGAGAAAAAATTAAAGTGTTCAATTTGTAGGTTTTGTCGTGTTGGAACACTTATATTAAATGACGTTTCTGAAATTTTTACTTGTAATAGATGCTGTAGGCAATTTACTTTGGTAGAAAAATGAAAGTTACTAAATTAAACTCAAAAACTGCCATAGAAGTTGAAATTGGCCATCTAAGTATTCTTTTTTCTTATGGTAAACCAGTTGCATTTTGAAACAGGGAAAGTGGAAAATATTACAAATTGGCACTATTTAAATCAGTAACCACTTCAAGACATATAAATAAGTGGTTTAAAGATTTGGCCAGAAATAATAATATAAATGTAGAGCAAATTCAAGAAGAAGAAATTGATAATATACTGGGCTTTATTCCTCAAGTCTAAACGTGGAAACGACTTGTGAAATCCCTTGACTGGATAAGGCTCCCATGGTATACTTTAACGGAGTCGAATTCTGCCCCGAATGATGAAATTTTTGCTAAGATGATTTGAATGATTCAGAGATTTATATGGCTCCGTAGCCCAATTGGCAGAGGCACATCTCTTAAAAGGATGTTAGTGTCAGTTCAAATCTGACCGGAGCTACCAATTAATAAATATGAATAAATGTTATTGCTATAAAACTGGGCGTTATTGCTACAATTGTTCTGATGCACTTTTAGCTTTAAAACAAAAAAATCTTATCAAAGTGTGTTTAATATGTGAAAAAAATATTCCACTTTATTATCTCGTGTTTTGTACTGCTTGTGCTTCTAAAGAATTAATTCCTAGTGAAATATTAATAGAAAAATGGAAAAATGCTAGAAAGGATGTTTACTATAAATTATGATGTAACTAGGAACATTTTCGTCTATAGAAAAGGAAAAACATTGAATAAATGTTCTTGCGGAGAAAATACAGCATTTTATCATGCTGATATCAATACACACATGCATTGTTATGTATGCTATTGTAAAATAGCAGAGGTTTTTTCCCATTCCAATATAAGAAAGGTGTATAAACCAAGCTGTTTAATTTGTGGCAAATGCATTAAAAAAGAAATATTTGATGTGATTAAACTTTGTGGATTATGTTATAATCCATCAGTTTTGGTGGGCGAATTATTGTATAAAATACATCGAAAGCATTTTGGGCTTTATTTTATAAGCTAAGGAGTACAATGTACTTTTACACTTGTCACAAAGGCAAACACTTAAAACTTCCTATTCCGAACGATTGGAATCCTGAAGACATCAAATATTTTATTACAGGAATAGAACAAGGGGAAGGCGCAAAAGATATTCCTCCTTTTAATCCAAAAGAGCATATTGAGGCAAAAGATGATGATGTACAGAGAGAATTTGAAGAAGATATCCAGAAGACTTTGCGCCAAACAAATAAAAGAATTGAAGAAATGCAAAAGAGAATTGACGATAAGTTAAAAGAAAAATCTGTCGAAACCGGAGGTCCGGAACCTATCGAGGGAACCGTATCGACAACTGAGAAGCCTACGGAGAAGCCCATAGGGGCTCAGGCGAACGGCAAATCTACCGTAGGACCATGCCCATCCCATCCCAACTATCGAGGCCTGAGATTAGGGAAGACAGTAAAAGAATGCCCAAATTGTTTAAAGATTTACCAACACAATAGAGATATTGGTGTAGTTGAAACACGAAGATAACATTACATTTGTCCGCCCTGGACTATTATGAACTCCTTAATTAGGGTCGAGGGAACTAAATATAAGTCCGGGGCGGAATTTTAAAGAGGAAAAATGCAACAAATATTTTCTTTTTCTAAGCATGCGTTGCCATTAGCAAAAGTTCCGTGTTTAATATGCGGTCAAACTTGGTTCGTAGAATATATTCCAACATATACTATCCAAATAAAACAATGCAATAAATGTAATTCATCTCTTTCTGATAGAGAGTTTAAGAAAAAAATTGTTTTTGTAAAAAATAGATAAGGATTTAATTTTTGAAATGAAAGTAATAAAACTGGTCAAATCACAATTCATGTGGGTATTTGTTTCCTATAAAGGACAAGTAAAAATAATCAGGAGAACAAAGTGAAGGCAAAAATTACTAGCCAAATAGGAAATGGAACTGGTGGACAAATTTTTTTTAAAATTGAATCAGATAAGCCAGTTAAAAAGTCAGAGGCAATAGAATCACAATGCGAATTAGGTTATAATCATGTTGGCTATGGATTTTATTGTTTTGATTGCAAAGAAGTTTCTAATAAACTTTTCGTTGCAACTTGGCATTGTTACGCAAGTTGTGATTAAATGAAACTTGACTATAAATATAGAGTAGAACTTTATACTTCTGGATGCTACTTTGGTTGTTCAAAGTGGGATCCAAAACTAAACGGAAATCCTAACGATATAAATTTAGCTATATATATTGAATCTTATATTAATAGCCTAAACCCGGGAGGTCTAAACGAAAACATCAAACAAAGATTTCCAGAAACACAAATACTAGGAGGTAGAATTGTAGACCAAAGAAACAATAGGGAAATTGTAGAAATTCTTTTATGAAAGGAAATAAAATGATTGATACAGAGTCAGATGAAAACTATGATCCGGATGAACTCGTCGAAAGAGATGAAAATATGATTGATGAGATGATGAAAGATCTAGGACCAGATCTTTTGTCAGATGAAGAAATCGAAGAACTTTGGCGAAACGAAGAAGAAAGACAAATGGACATGGATGAAGAACCCGATGATTTAGATGAAGATTTGCCATTTAGTGAACTGGAGGATTAATGAATTTTTGCGATGCAATTTCTCTGTACAAGAAAATTAAAAGAGTAGTTTGGCCAGATAGCCAATATATTTTAGTTGGCAAATATTGCTTAACTATGCCTTGTAGTCCTAGTTATTGGCAATATTCTTTTGTCACTAGAGATGGTAATAAGACATACGATTCGAGTTGTGTAGCAATAATCCCTATTAGTGATTTGTTGGCTCTTGATTGGCAAGAGTATATAGAAACATACACTTTCTTAACTTGTGATTTGACTGTATTTTAATACATTCATTGAAGCAGCAAGAAAGTTCAAAAAGATAACCAAAAAAAGCTGGACCCAAACTAATGGAGAATGTTTCGTTGAAATCAAAGAAGACGGGTCTATTAATTTACAACTGAGCAATCACACTAACAGAAACAGTTTACATTGTATTGAACTGTCTTGTGATGATTGGATCAAATATGAAGCCAAAATTTAAAAGGGAGTATTATATTAATTATGGAGAGTGCGTCAAAAAATGTAGGCGAAAACGTAAAGATAAAAAAGCCAGTGATGATACCGATGTTTCCTGTTATTTGGCCGAAGTTTCATATAAACTTACGAAAAGATAAAAAATAAATAATATCCTTAAGTGGATATAATAGTAGACCGGGAGGAAGGAAGTCCATCCACTGAGCTTATATCTCAGTTCCACTTGGAGCATTACCAAGCCGGTCTACCATTTTTTATGAATTATAAAACAAAACTAGTGATTGGCGATAAAGTAATTTATAAAAAAGGCGATTTGCATATAAATGGAACAATTATTGAGTCATCATCAGATTTTGTACGTATTCAATGGGCAAAAAAAATAACTAGTTGGCAAAGAAAACCAGAGCATGATTATCTTTTCCAAAGAACTTCTTTTTCAGACCCAAATAGAATGGATGGGATCTACTATAATCGATGAATAGCCCAAAAAAAGAATTGCTATTTACAGTGTCAAAAAATGATCTAGAAATAAGTTATTTTTCTGGCCATGGTCCGGGAGGCCAACATAGAAATAAATGTAAAAATTGTGTAAGAATACATCATCCTGAAAGCGGAGCAAGAAGTACCGGGCAAAATCACAGAGAAAAAAGTCGAAATATCAAAGATGCTCTTAATACGCTAGTAAATAATCCAAAGTTTAAGATATGGTGGCATAGAAAGGTTTATGAAATACTCAATAAAAAAACCGTTGAACAAGAAGTTGAAGAGTCTATGAGTCCAGAAAATTTAAAGATCGAAGTTTTTAAAGATGGCGTATGGACAAAATGGATAGACTAATTATGGAACAACAGATAATTAAAAATTGGCAATCACATAGATGGTCTGGTTATCCAGGAGCATATTGTCTGGAATGTGGAATTGAAGATCCTATTGAGTTTGCTGTTGGAACTTGTTATTCGCCACAAAATGGTACATGGAATAAGAATCATCCTCAATATAATGAGGCAAAAAATGGTTGTGAAAGTTTAACTATTTGCCCTTCCAAAAGGAGTTGTAATGAGGCCATGAATGAATAATGGAATAAATATTTTAGAAAGGCCAATCATGATTAAGAGGTAAATTATGCGAAAATACATTCTAACTACACATGATGGAACATTTGAGTTATGGATTTGTGAGAAAACAGCCCAAAAGCTTTCTAGGGAGCTTGGGCTTAACTTGAAACCAGTAAGGTATTAAAATGACCATTACAAATACAAAAGAAACCGCAATAAAGTTTGATTCAAAAAAGCACTATCCAAGAAATGCCCCAATGATGAAGGGCCGAACTTGGACTATGAAACTTGACGCAGATGGAAATCCAAAAAAGAATTACGAAGAAACTATGATTAGATCAACTCCGGATGAATATCTTGGAATGTATGTTTCAAGACTTAGAGATAATCACAATCTAGGAGAATGGGTTAAAGAGTAAGCCCTTTTATGGGCGGAAAGGATTTAGTAATGTCACAAGAAAAGCGTAAAGGGCGAAAGCCAACGGTTCTAGGCACGGAAAAGCAAATCAATAATCTATTAGGCGTAGTTGAACGCCAGAGAGAACATCTACAAATCAACGAAACAAAGTTAGCAACTCTCAGAATTCTTTTGGAGCAACTAATCGTTGCCGAACGAGCAAATCGTGATGAACTAGTCAAGCAACTAGAAAAGAAAAAGGCTCTTGTTGCAGATTTGCAAAGCAAAATTAACGGATAATTAAAAACCGACACTGATATAATGGTTGGGCCCTTAATTGGGCCCTGCCATTTTAAATATGACTATTAAAGATAAAATACGAAAAATAAATACGGTTGATACAAAATCTAAACGTAAATTTGGTTCATATGGTACATATTTTCAGTTTGGTACAATTGGCTTAAAATTAATAAGCTTTTAAGAGAAAAATATGGAATAGAATTATTAGATCATCATTGTCGTAATCTTGTTTTTCATAATCGGAAATTAAAGGTTATAGACTTTACGCCTGATTACATTTTTCATGTAAATAAAGCCTAAAATGGAAAGCTTCATCTATTATTTAAGTGCGGTAAAAGAAAGAAAGCCTGATTCTACATATAAATTTGCCAATCTATTATATGAATTACTGGCAGAGCAAAAATACTCAACGGCTTTTAAAAATATAAATACCCCAAAGCAATTAATTAATTCGGCATTAGATTTAATGCAAAAAGTTTCTAGTCCGTGGGAGAAAAGGGAATTAAAATATTTAGCAGACTTGTTGCTTTTAGAGTTTGAATTTGAAATGTTTTGTTTAGATTTTTTCATAAAAGAAAAAGCATAATGAACAATAGACAAAATAAATACTTACAGCTAGCCATTAAGTTGGCCAGCAAAACCAATAATGGATCTACTTTCTTTTTCGGGGGGGTGTTATTTAAAAAAGGGAAAATTATTTCTATTGGCTTTAATCAGCCATATAAAACGCACCCTCAAAGCAATAATAAATGGAAAAACATTCATTGCGAACTTCACACTATACTTAATGTATCTGCCGCCGATTTATTTGGGTCTTCTTTGTTTGTGGTTAGGCTAGCATTTAATAAAACTAAAATGGCTATTGCAAAACCATGTAAATATTGTCAAGCGATTATTAAGTCTTGTAACATTTTTCGTGTTTATTATTCTATATCAGAAAAAGAAATAGGCCTTTGGGATGTTAGGAAAAATACTTATTCTAACGAAATACTATGAGAATATAATATTATGGAGCCAAAATTTAAAATTGGGCAAACAGTATATTTTACTGGGGGAACAAATAAAGGTATTAAAGGAATAATAACCCATTATAAAAATGCGTTTGACTATTATTCATCGAAAAAATTAATTGGAGCAAAAAAAATAGCAAGATTCACAAATAAAAAATTAAAATCTTCTTACATATGTACTATACGTTTTTATGAAAAATGTTTCATTAACGATATTCATGGTAAGATTATTGAGATGTCTTCATGTAATGTTTTAGAAGCAAATTTAACTGATAAACCGACAATGAGAGGACTTTATTTTATTGACTAGGAGACTTAATGAACACAAAAGAAAAATTAATTTTCATTGCTTGTTTTTTGTTAGGAGTGTTTTTGTTTTTGTCTAAGATGTTTTTTTAAGGAGCCAAAATGACGGCACAAGACATTTGGTTGCGTTTGTTTAATTTGAGCGCCGGAAGGTTTTTTACAGTGCAGTTCGTCAAACAAGATGGTTCTTTGAGGATTTTGAATGGGAAAATTCCTTCTAAGGTGAGCGCAAAAGATGTTGATGTCAGTGGACATATTGTTGTCCTGGATGTAAAAAAGGGACAATATAGAAAGGTAAACCTGAAAACAATTCAGGCATTTCGTTGTTCAGAAATAGTTATTTAAGGAGATATTAATTGAATTTTGAAGAAGATCTAATAAAATTAAAAACAAAGTTAATGAACAAAAATTATGCCATAAGAACTTATGCATCTTTATGCAATGTTGAATGGTTAAATAATAAAGCGCCTTCTGATTGGCGTGATTATTTAAAACAAAAAGATACTGATTGGGAAAAATCTAACGCTAAATTTTGGCGCAAGTTGCCAAGATTGTTTTTTGGATGGATAAGAAAGTCAATAATTATTCCAATGGCTTATCCTTGTGTTGAAGAAAATGGTAAGAAAATTTACAAGACTGTTAAATATTGGAGTTTGCTTAATATTAAGCTAATGAAACTTGAGTATAAATTTTGGGTTTTCCCCGAGCCAGATCCTAAATGGCTTTATAGTTGTAGTTGGCGATATGCAGGGGGAATAATAGCAGAAATAAGAAATCAAGGCGAAGATTATATGGATTTCTTCTGTTCTTCTGGGGAAGGGATAATAGATTTGGAATTTGCAAAAGACATGAAACAATTAGGATGGATTCCTATAGAAAATAATGAAGAAATATAATTGCTTTGTTTGGAAATAAGCTGACAACATAAAATGGAAAATAATATGCCAAGTTCATCTCAAGATTTTGATGAGTCAGTTATAAAGTTTGAAGGAACAGCTCACAGAATATGTTTGCGCCCTAGAAACAGAAAAGATGGGGACATGCATATAGCAGTAGAAATTGACTGTGAAGATGATGACAATTGGTTTAATAAATCGTCTTTTTCATCATTTTGGATAGATGAATTAATTCAACTATTACAAACCGCTAAAAATTACATGGAAAACAATCATAACAGAGAAAAAAGGCTAAGGATGTGAATTCAAACCAAAAAGAGTACAAAATGATAGAGGTAAAAAAGTATGAGTACATTAATAGTTGAGATAATTAAAGTAGGGAAATGGGGCAAACATCCCGAAGCTGATACTCTTGGAATTACTCATGTATATCAATTCCCTGTAATATTCAAACTAGGTGAATTTCAAGAAGGTGACAAAGCAATATATTTCCCAGTTGATGCAATGTTGCCAATTAAGCCAGAATTTGCATTTATTTGGCAAAACAGAGAAAATCCAAGCGAACGACAAAGAACTATCAAGGCCAAAAAGCTACGTGGGATATTTTCTATGGGAATTATAATGCCAGTCAAATTATTTGGCCTAGAAGATAAAGAAGTTGGGACTAATGTTGCCGAAATTCTAGGAGCTGTTAAGTCTCCTGATCCGGTAGAACCTTGCAATATGAGTGGCAAAAATAGAAAAAGTCCAGCATGGTTCTCATTGTACACAGATATTGAAAGTGCTAGAAAATATATTAAAGAATTCACTCTTGGAGAAGAGGTTATTTTTACAGAAAAAATCCATGGATGTTTAAAATCTAATCAAAGAATAAGGATGGCAGATGGAACAAGTAAACCTATTAATAAAATAAAAATAGGAGAATATGTTTTAGGACAAGATAATAATAGAAACATCATTCCATCTAAGGTTTTAAATACATTTAATAATGGAAAATGTAATAAATGGCTTGAAATAAAAACTAAAAGAAGAGGATTGGGGAAGGGAAATTCATTTTCCAAGGTAGTTGCAACACCAAATCATAAATTTTATTGTCCTAGTATTGATTCATATAAAGAATTAAAAGATTTAAATGTTAATGATAAAGTATCTGGCATAAGAAATGATTTATCGCTCACGCCTATACAGTTAGAATACAAAAGAATTACAATAGAACAAGAAATTATATCCATAACAGATGTTACATATAAAATAAAATCTAGTAAATATGATATAGAAACCGAAACTAATAATTTCTTTTGTCCAGATATTTTGGTACATAATTCCAACGCTAGATTTTCATACGTGGATAATGATTTATGGGTGGGTTCTCATAGACTAGCTAAGGAAAACGAAGACAATAATGAATGGTCTAAGTGGGCTAGAGAAAATAATATTGGGGAAAAATTAGCAAATTATCCTAATCTCTTGTTTTTTGGCGAGCTATATGGTAAAACTCAAGCAGGAAACAAATACCATTATGGTCATCCAAATTTATGTAAAGTAGCATTTTTTGATATCTTTGATATTACGAAGGGAAAATACTTAAACTATGATGATGCTAAGTTTATTTTCGATAAATTAGAATTTAATTCGGTTCCAATAATCTATCGTGGCCCATTAATATCATTTGAACAAGTAGAACAACTAGCAGATGGCCCAACAATAATCGGTAATGGTTGCCATAATAGAGAAGGAATTGTTATTAAGCCCTCTGTAGAAAGATGGAGTGAAAGATTGGGAAGAATGATTGTTAAATTGCACGGAAAAGAATTTTTGCTGTCAGATTATGCTAAAAAAATGTAATTGGCACAAAGAAATGAGGTAAATATACATTATGAATTTGATATTATGGTGTATATAGAGCGAACTATAATAATGTCTAAAAAGAACATAGAATTGGAAGTAAAGGCTGAATGCTCTAATTGTCATGGAACTGGACTGTATGCAGGATTTGCAGAAGGCCGAGGACAAGCCAGGGTTTGTATTACTTGTAGAGGAACTGGCTGTGAAAATATAATCTATAAGCCTTTTAATAAACGTCGTAGGATGAGGTTCGCTAATGGAGCCAAATTAATTCGTGTTTTTGTAGATGGTCCAATTTGGTCCAATAGCGATGAACGAAAAGAAAGAACTGAAATGACACCAAAAGAATTTTATCAGGCAAAAAATATATAAAATGATAATTGCATGTATTTGTGGGTTTACTTTAGAAGTTTTATCCTTAATTGTAGGTGGTTTGTTGGTGTTAATCAAATGTTGGCGGAAAAGAATTAAGCCAAAAATATGTAATGGAGCAAAGAATGCATATTAAAGGATTTTGGAAAAATTTAAAAGTAGATAACATAGTAAAAGATTTTTCTTCTGTAGAAGAAGCGAAAAATTTTCTAGAGAAAGAATTTAATGTTGAATTTAAGATTTATTATAATACAGTTTTTTTTGAACATTGTGAGGTTATATTTAATTATACAGCCAAACCTTGGGATAATATTATTTCTGATCTTTTTACATCAAATAAGAAAAAAAATAACAAGGATTGGATTAGTGCAATAATGTCATTACCAAAATATGTTTTTAAAAATGAATAAATGTAAAGTTAAAGGATGCTGCGGAGAACGTAGTTCTAATACGTTTTGTAGAAATTGTTTAAATAAAATGGCCTTCTTTTCTAGAACTTTTAAAAAATGTCCAGTTAAAGGCTGCAAAAACCTAACTATTGTTTATTGTTGTCATAGCCACGGATATACTTTAGATGAAATTGATTTAATAGATCCTAGTTTATTGACAAAAGGAATATACTATGAGATCTAATGCTCCGTTTTCGCAACATCCATTTGAAGCTGTAAAGATTTTTATAAGAAGAGCAGTTGATACAATGCAAAAAAATGATGCAATTAAAAAGGAACACTGGCAATTTTTTATAGAGCTTTTAGAGTCGGAAATAAAAAACGCCAAGGAGAAAACAAATGAGTAATAATCTATTAACGGCCGTAAATTTTGCAGGGCACTTACACTAAGGAAAGACGAAAATAAAATTGATGCCATAAAAAGACTTGATAATGAAATTGTGCCAAAAAAACCAGTGCTTATTAAATTGGCCGACATGATTGACAATAATGAAAATGCAGATCCAGAAAAAAGGCAAAAAATAGAGAAAGAGCCTATAATTTAATTGGTATTTTTAATAGACGTTTTGGCAGAGAAAATCCTGTTTTAAATGAGTTAACAAATAAACTTAGTATAATTATGGGATAAACAATGAACACACTTGACAGAATATTAACTTTTATCAATGAATATAATAGTTTCGGCATGGGAAAAGCCGATGTAATTGAAACCAAAGAAATGGTTGTCATTAAGATTTGGAATGCTGGATTTTCTGAAAACGAATACATGGAAAATGATTTCGTTAATCGAAAAGACATAAAAAATTTAGTTGTTTTACGTTGTCATCCTATCACTATTTTGGCCATAGAAAAAATTGCTTATGAAATTCTTAGAAAAGAGCCACTAGAGCCTTTATTAAAGAAAATAAAAAATCTTAAATGTTATAAGAAAGAAGATAAATTCTCTTATACATTAGAGCTATAGTGCAAACATTAGAAGAAATTGCAAGCCAAATTCATTCCTGCGCCTTATGTCCTTTATTTAAATCTAAAGGAATAACTTCGGTTCCGGGGGATGGCAATCCTATGGCAAAAATTATACTAATAGGAGAGGCTCCGGGTGCCTCAGAGTCGCAATCCGGCATTCCTTTCGTGGGCAGGTCCGGACAGTTATTAAATAATCTACTGGAAAAGGCAGACATTCAAAGAAAAGATGTTTTTATAGCTAATAGCGTCAGGTGTCGTCCTCCTGAAAATAGAAAGCCATCAAATGATGAAATTCAAAAATGCTTTCCTTTTCTTAGAGCGCAAATAGACATAATTAAGCCAAATGTTATAATATTAGTTGGGGCAGTTGCATTAAATATATTTTTCCCAAATTATAAAATCACAAAATCAATAGGCCTAAGTTTGACACATACAGATTTTGGCCAAACTTTTGTACCTATTTTCCATCCATCTTATTTGCTTAGAAGTTTTCATGACAAAACTTTACAAGAAAAAACTATTGCCAATCTAATTTCGGCGAAGAATTTAATATGAAATGTACAATGTGCTTTAAAGAAAAGCTAAGAATAGGACAAGTTTATTGTGGCAAATGCCTTGAAGTAATGTGTGCTTATAAACAATATAAAAAAAGATGTCCAGGTAAAAATTGTAAAAACAAACCAGGATGGTATACTTGCACTGATTGTTTGGGAAAGCATGCAAGTTTCTTTGAAAAAGAAATGATTTCTCGCAGCTTTTATGTAGGGCTTTATTTCGTCCGATGAATTACCCAGTTGGAACTGTTTTTAAATATTTATATGGTGAACGTCTATTTGTTATAACTAACTGCAAAAATGGATTAGTTCATTTTGTTGATATTGCTAACAAACTATATATCTATAAAAGGACAGAAAAATTTTTTTCAGAGCTAATAGAAAATGGAACAATATCCAAAAAAAATTATAATGGTATTTATTATAACTTATAAGGACTAATATGTTTTTTAAGACCAAAAAAGTTTTCTTAATAAAGCAGATAATAGAATATAATAGCGGGGCAAAAACAGCCCATATTATAAAAATAGTTTCTAAAGAAAACAAAGCCAAGAAACTAGTAGAAGATTTAGTTACTGGAACAAAAGGTAGATTAGACTTTGTTATTATTGGTTTAGATATAACCAGTATTAAATTTGAAATAGTTACTTATGATTTGGACTAGTACATGAGGTTGACAGAATCGACGCACCATGGTATAATTCCGGTTAGGCGTCCGAGACCATATCCCAAACCTTTTTAAACAAGGAGAATTTTTGCCCAAAGATAAAAATAAAAACAGGGGCAAGGACAGGGAAGCAGGAGAAAAGAAAGGGGTTATTTTAAACCCAACAGACTGTAAACATTCTTTCGCCCATTGTTATTATTCAAAAAGAACTAGAGAAAATGTTTACGTTTGTGTAAAATGTGGGTACAAGAGTTTTGTTTAATTTAATAAAGGAGATTTAAATGCTGTTTACGATGTCGAACGTCCGTGGCGATGTTTTGATGAATGAGAAAGATTTTAAAATACTAAAAATAAAATCTTCTGATTTATCGGGCAACTTACCAAGCAAAGATCCTGATAGTCTTCCCCGTTTTGTTAATATTGATATTCCAAAGTTTACATGGTTACGACAGTTTCCAGACCATCCATTGTTCATCTTGGTCAAAGATAGTCAAATATTGACTATAGATAATTTGACAAAAATAGAAGAGGAGATTTCTGTAAAGTCAAAAGAACATCCTCTTAATGAGTTTAATTCTATTGTTTCTAGATATAAAAATAAAGACAAAGCCATAGACACTACTGAATTATTTACATTTTTAAAAAATGATTCAAAATATACTTACAATAAACAAGATTATACGCTTGATATTTCTGGAGAAGAGTTTGCATTAAATATCAAAGACGTATCAAAAAACACAACAAAAACAACAAACTTACTATTCTCAAATCCCGTAGAAACGATTATTATGCCAATAGAAGGCATAGAAAAATATGAAACCAAAATCATTAATAGGATGAATATTCCTGGCAGAATGTTCCCTTATTATGAGGTTCATGGTATTTCTGAAACTGATTCTTCTAAATTGAGGAAACAAATTAGCTATAAAATAATTCCTCAACTGACAATTGAAGGAATGATGAGGTTTTTTGGGACTAGGAAAAGAAATGCTACGAAAGTAGAAACTTTGTCTGAATGTTTGAAGACATTGGCTATCAAATATGCCGACACTAAAGAAAAAATAAATAAAGCATACCATCTAAAAATCACTGCTATTAATAGAAATATTTCTAGCGGATTAGATATGATGCCGATGGACTGGATATTGACCCATGCGGCAAACATGAAGATAATATCAACCTATTCCAAAGATCCAACTTCCACTGAAATATTTGCCAGTATAGTGGAAAATACAACAGATGATATTGCACAAATGATGTATACAGTTCTAGAAACGTCTCCCATTGCTATTTCCGCATTCGACGGTGATTTAATAGATAATGTTATTAATTCGTTAACTTTTAATAATAATACCAAAAAGGAGCAAGCATGAGTCACCTTAACAATTATATTTATGGATGGCATAATCTAGAGCCTATTATCATAGCATGTCTTGCCAGAGGAAATAATTTCCTATTACTTGGGTCACACGGATGTGGCAAAAGTTCGGTAGCGAGATTTGTGTCAGCCGCACTTTCTGGCAATGATCCGAATTATAGGTTCATTAAATATGAAATGTCCAAGGAAAATCTTCTCTCGATGGTAGGATGTCCTAATCCAGAAGACATTAAAAAGGGCAAAATTACTTATGCAACACATGAAAGAAGCGTGTGCAATGCAGATGTAATAATGATGGACGAAATTACTAGAGCCCCTAGAGAAACAGGGAATATGGTTTTAGAAATTCTTGAGGAGAGAACAGTTTTTGGAATTCCCTTAAAGTATAAATTCGTGATCGCAACTGCGAACGAAGAAACGTATAAGGGAGCCTATAAACTTGATGCCGCACTTCTTGACAGATTTTTTGCGGTAATTCCTGTTCCCTCTACTCATAACAAAAGTAATATTGTTGGGGTTGAGGAAATTTCCAAGATGATTGAATTAAATCAGGGGAAAAGGGACGAAAACATTGCAGAAAACAATACAAAACTTTTTGATACGGTAAATAAGGTCAGAGAAACATACGATGAAATATGGAACAATAAAAAATTAATGACAAATATTAATGATTTTACGGCAAAATTCTTTTCTACGTTGCTAGCTAACGTGAAAGAATTTAATAAGACTGCCGGATCTAATAAGATAGAAATATCTTTTAGGCAAATTAGCAACCAGTTTGTTCCGCTGCTTGTTTCTGTGGCAGCTTATTATAAACATGTAATGCAAGATACAGAATATCTTGAAAGCGGAGCATGGGATGCGATTCAATATTCTATTGCATCCAAACTTGGATTTAACTCAGATAAAACTAGGCCATTATTTGAAACACTTAAGGACCTCTTAATAGACGGAGATTCTCTTATGGCACGAATTAGTATTTCGGTAAATACAGGATCTGTTGGTGATCGTATTAAATCTGTTTCTAAGTATCTAAAACCTATTAAAGAACGATTTGACTATGCAGATCGAGTTAATATGTTAGGTAACATCATCAATGAAATAAACGATGAAAAAGAAGAAGAAGTAAAGGATTTAGTCGAATTGCATAAGGCTATTAAGAGTGCTGATTTGTGCCGCCAAGCAGAATATGCCGCAAAATTGCGGCTATTTGAATACGCTAAAAACGAAGAGGCCAATTTGGCCCCACTATCTTTTTAAGGAATTTACATGTTAACATCTAATGAAAGAAAACTACGAAATAAACTAACCAGAGTAATAGTTAAATCTGGCTTAAACTGGGTTACTTATAGTTCCATTGTTGATTATTCTGATAGAATGCCAGATGGATGCCAAACGGCTTGTTGGATCTTTGATCCAGTTTCTAAGCGAGAAAAAATTCTATTTTCTGCAAATATATTACAGTCTTTGCCTGTAAATTTACTTGTACTAGTTTTGCGGCATGAAATGTTGCACAAAGCGATGTACAGGAATATTAGAGGAGCGACTAATAAGGCACTAATAAATTTTGCATTAGATGCCGCAATTAATAAAATTTTGTTTTTATGTAATCCAAGAGGTATGATAAAGCTTGGCAATTTCTTGTTTCCAACAGAAGAATCAAGAACAAAAGGGCTTTATTGTGTAATGAATCCATCTATTTTAATGAGAGAGAGAAATGAGTTGCCTAATAGGGTGCAAAAAATATTTGATGAAATATACCTAACACAAGTCGAAAAGGTAACCCGAACAGAGAACGGAAACTATGTAAGAACACGAGTAAATACGACTTGTGCAGAGGCTAAAAATCCAAGTGAATTTAATGCATACATACCAGATCCGCTATTACTATATAATAAAATGTCTTCGTTGCTAAATCCAGAAGACAAAAAGAAAATAGAAGAAATGTATGAGTGGATAAAAGATGGGTATAGATCAGATGGCAAAGAAAAAACAAACTATACTGGTTCTCAAGAATCAGAAGATGGGAAAAATCAATCTAAAGAAGAAAATAAACCAACAGAAAAAGATGAGGATGATAGCCATGACACAAACGATGCAAATACATCTACTCCATTTGAAAGAATGAAAGACGATGAAATAGACGATGTCCTATTTCGTGGAGGAATGAATGGTGTAAGAGCTAACGATAAAAAAACAATAAAAGAAGAAGTTGATGGTGCCAAAATAATAAAAGGAGATGGATTTAGTAATTATAATAATCCAAATGCAATATTTGACAAATATATTTTTACTCCGGCGAGTGCAGAAGATCAAGGGTTAAATGAGTTTATATCTAAATGGCAAACAGAAAAGTTAATAGAAAGTGCCATTGATACTATTTATGCCGAAATTAAAACATCAACTACCATAGATATTATTCCAAAAGACTTAACTAGAACTGGGTTTGAATTAATAGTACTAGATATTTGTGGACCTGATCAAATCCCATTATATTTTAATGAAGAAAGAAAAGGAAATAAGAAAAAGATTTGTTGTTATTTTGATACATCTCCTTCTATGCATGCTTTTATCCCTTATATGGTAGACATAGCAAATTTCTTTCATAACTGTGATGAATGTGAAATTACAGGGGGAAATTACCATGGGAAATATTGTTTCTCAGAAAAAGTAAAAGGTATAGAAGACTGGGAAAAGTTTATGAAGGGAGAAGTTCGTGGCGGATATGGAACTTCTTTTGAAATTATAGTTAGGCATGCAATAAATAGAATAAATGAAGACGAAGTAGATATTATTATTGTGTTCACAGATGGACTATCATCTATATCGCCTCCGGCGATTGAAGAATTTAATAAAACTAATAAAAAATGCTATACGATCTATTTTGCTGATCCAGTTAATCTAAGTTACGGATATGGACATGGAAGACATTATCAAACCAAAGATCAACTCCGAGACATGTCATCTGACTTAGGAAAACTAAATGGAGGGGAATTTACTATTATCTGTAATACTTCTAACAAATGAATAAATGCAACAATTGTAAAATTAACATTCCCTATACATGGGATTATCCTTTTTGTACAGGTTGTTGGAAACATCTAACAAGTATTTTAGATCCAAAGGATCCAATATGTTCACTATGTCTTCACGAAGCCAATCAATTTTATAACTATATGTGTGAAAAATGTATAGATAAATGTATTAAACTATCTTGGACAATTGAAGATATCATAAAAAGAAAAAATACTTTTATGTCCGGGTTATATTATGCTAAATAGACATACTGGTCATAATATTAGCGATGAAGGAAAATGTTTTTTTTGTTATACAAACGTCATAAAATATTGCAGTTTTGTATTAAACAATGAAATACAGAAAATGTGCATTACATGTTGTGATAATTTTTGGCAATATTCATCAGAGATTAAAACCGCAAAATTACTAGAAAATGCCAGAAATAAGACACAGGGAGTATATTACATCTTATGAAAAATACTATGTGCTTTATTTGTAAAAAAGAATGTTCAAGTTATTATCATGAACAATGTATTTACTATTTATTATGAGTTTTTGTACTTGCGTAGTAAATACCAATAGATTTAAATATATTTATTGTAAAAAATGTATGTCAATTCTAGACAATTTTATTTTAAAAAGTAATATTAAAAATAAATGCTTAGTTTGTAAAATTTCTTTAGATGATCATTTGAAATATTGTGAATATTTTGTGCAAAATGTATGCTAAAAAATCTTTCTACAAATGAAATTTTAGAATCTTATAGTTTAAAAATGCATGGAATTTATTATGTTATCTGATTTTCCATGTCCATGCGAAAGAAGTTCAATTATTGACGGATTGGGTTTATGTAAAATATGCGTTACAGAAATACAATCAGCTTGTTATTCATTTGAGGGAATTAGCAACGGATGTTGTGTTTGTGGCGACAAAAAATATAAATCAATTGACAACTTAGTATTATGCGAAAAATGTATTGCTCAAAAAATGACGAGTGAAGAAATTATATCAAAAATAACAAAAAAGTTAAATGACATTTATTATCTATTATGAGCAAATGTTTTTGCCAAGATATAGCTATCGAAAATATTTATTGCAACGTTTGCATAGATGAACTTTTAGATTTTATTGATAAAAACCTGGAATTTATTGATTACAAAACATGTATTTTATGTCGTGTTGAGATTGAACATGTGTTTTTAAAATCATATGTCGATGTTTATTTTTGTAAAAAGTGTTATAATAGAAAATTAACAATAAGAAATATGAAACTTATAATATTCAATCAATACAACGGATTATATTTCAGGCTATAAATTAAAGATCAATTTTATGACAAAAGAAAAAATCGTAACAATATCCGTCAGAATTCCCGAATGGATAATCGACCAAATAGAAGACATCTCGAAAAAGTATGGCTCTACCGTAACCACAACTATCCGACGTTTATTAGAACGAGAATTGTTCCTTTATAAAGAAGAGCAGAATGGTAATAAAATACTACTAGAAGACCAAAAAGGCAAGAGGAGACAATTAGTCAGACCATGAATACATGTGAAGAATGTGAAAAACGTGGTTGTGTCTATTGTGTAGATTGCTGGAAGATGATAGAAAAACATGCCGAACATACATTACAGAGAATATGTATAAATTGTAGAACTTCAATTGTTGTTAAGGCTGTACTGTGCGACAAATGTTATGCTTTAAAAATTCCAGCTAAAAAATTAACTAATAAGTACAGGCTCGTTGACCTTTATTATCTTCTATGAATAAAAATATATGTTCGTGTAATAAAAATAAAAACAAAACAAGTTATTATTGCGAAGACTGTTGGAAAGAAATATATCCTTTGCTATATGCAGATCATGGCTGGATGGGAGTACGTAAAAATTGTATCTTCTGTAGAAAACAAGATTTTAGATTAATTTGTCACGCTTGTTTTGAGACAGCTCCTTCTTTAGTAAAAATAAAAGAATCAATTATTAAAGAAGTTTCAGGTATTTATTTCTTTAAATGAGTAAATGTAATTGTGTCAAAGAAACTAAATGGCACCACGGCACATATTGTCATTATTATTTTATAGATTTATATAACCTTGCTTCGTTAATTAATTACGATTTTTCTAAAAAATTATGTTTGGTTTGTGGGCATAAATCACTAAACAGTCTTTTATTATGTATGGACAAAAAATCAACTGTTAAAGAAATAGAAAATATAATAAAAAAACAAATAAAAGATATTTATTACAGGCTTTAATTTAATGGCAAAAATTTATAGTGCTGATGATATACAAATTGGTGATATAATAAAATTAAACATAAAAACACATAGATCTTTTCTATATACAGGAGAAATAACTAAAATATATAAAGAAGAAATATACATCAATGGACGTTATGTATATAATATGCCTTCTTTGTTACGATGGATTAATAATAGATCTTTGATAATAATGGGTCGTGACACAACAAGTGGTATTTATTATGCCAGATAGAAAATGTCTTTGTGGTAATTTTTTGAATAGAAATGATTACAAATATTGTTATGAATGTTATATTTTAATCAGACAAAATTATAAGGATAAGGTTGAAAATTCAAAAAAACATTACAAGTGTGCTAATCAAAAATGTGATAACGACACCCATTCATACTACGGAGGGGAACGTACAGACTATCTATGTATTGAATGTAGTAAATATTATAAGCCAAACAAGTTAAAAAACCTATATTTTAGACTGTAGAAGAAATGATGTGGGTTAACTCAGCTAAAAACAAGGCAACGGGTGGCCGTAGGCGCCCAACGGTGCGATTATTTAGCGATTTTAGAGGATTGCCCTGTAGAAGCTATTATTTTAATAAATAAAGCAAGGTAACTGCATGATGCAAAAACCTAAGTCCTTTGTTTATAAGGGAAAAGGCCTTCCGGCATTAATATAGATATTCAGACATTATAGATGTAGATTTTTCCCGTAACTATTAATTATAATTAGACTTATGGAAACAGGGGGTATCACGGATGATACTACTTGGTATCATGGATGATACTTAGGCAGTATCATTTTTGATACCTTCCTAGTATCATTTTTGATACCACTTGTTTAACCTTTGGAAATTTTCAGAAATATGTAAAAAATTTAAGGATTTTATGACGTTTGCAAAATTTAATATGGAATGGTGCAAGCTAGAATTTACCGGATCAACACTTAGAATTATGATATTTTTGTTTTCTAGGACCGGAAATTATAATCAATCTTCTGAAATTACAATAAAAGATATTTGTCAAGCGACAAACATAAAAAGGTTAACGACAATAAGATGTATAAACACCTTAAAAGGGGTTGGGGTGATTAACACAGGCAAAACCAGAAATAATATAAATATTTATTCTTGGAATGATTTTGACATTAAAAGTGTTAATTCTAAATTGGCAAAGGAGAAAATTAATGCACACAATTAAAGAGGGAAGTAAACAATATCCTGTAAAAGCTTTAGATTTGCTTAATAATACAAAATATATATTTATTGTGGCCAAATTAGGAATTGCATATGTTTCGCCTTCAATATTTTCATTATTTAATGATAAGTCAGTTGAAATGGCAAAACACATAAAAGCATTAAAGACAGAGAAATTTGATTCTATTGAGTCTTGGTTTAAAGATTTAAACGATAGAAATGTAGATATTTATGTTAACAGAAAGAAAACAGTCCAAAATGGTGGTATTAAAAATGAAAGTTAAATTTATATATCTTCTTATTTTTTTATCTGGATGTCACAAAGATTTTCTAGTTAAAAACTATAGTCGCACAGAAGTAGGAATTGGAAAACCTATTTTTATTTCTAAGACTATTATAAGAAACGGCAAAGGCAATCCAGTAGATATAGTTCATGAATCAAGTTATATCGAGACAAAAGTTTTTAAAGTTAAAAATATAGAAACTGCTGTTGGTTTGGGAATAAGCGGAGCACAAACTATAAATGGACAAGATTGTATAGGAACTGGACTGGACCTAAAACCAAGAATTATATATCCAATAAAAAGTTTTGAACTGTATTTTTCGCTAAAAGCAGGATTTCATTATTTTGATCATAAGCCTAATGAACAAGCAACAAACTGGGGATTTGTTTTAGGCGCAGGGCCTGGAATTGGACTAAAAACAAGTGAAAACACATCTATTTTTGCGCAATATGAAGTTTGGCATTTTTCAAATGGAAGTTCTATATTTGGTAGTCCAAGACCAAATCGTGGTATAAATACCGATGTTGTGTCACTGGGAATAGAATATAGGTTTTAAAATGACACGACATCTATATCTAACAGAACTAAAACAATCGGCCCTTAATGAAAGATTCTGGATAACAAAAGATGGCAAAAAAATTCTTCTTATTGATATGAAACTTTCACATCTCTTAAACACAAGAGATAAAATACATAGGGGTCCTTTTTATCACTTACATTTTCATATTTATATTGATAAATACCATTTTATTTATGGTTATATAAAAGAAGAAATAGAAAATAGAACAAAAGACTTGCCAGAAGATAATTTTGTTAAAATATTGGCAAGAAATGCAAGTTATAGGTACAAAGGAATTTATTACAGGAGGTAAAGTTTTAATGAGGACTTTTATTGTGACGGAAACAGGAGAAAAGTTTAGGGCTTTATTTTCTCACTTTAGAGAAGATATACATGATGATTTTTATAATATTTTGTCAGAGCATAAAATTAAAGCCTATGAGTCTGGTCAAGTTAAGGACTATTTAAGGCATCCAAATAGTTATTTTGTAATTAATAGATTAGTAATACCAAGACTTTTTGTTGTTGATGCTATTGCCTTAACTAAATGTAGAATTGTAAATGATAAAAAAGAACTTATCACAGAAGGTTTTTCCTTTTGTTCTATTAAAGATCAGTTTAATAAATCTATTGGCTGTAAGATTTCTTTGTCCAGGGCTATCAAGGAGTTAAAAAAGCGTAATATCGTTTGCCAAAAAATAGAATATCAGGAGTAGTAATGCCATATATAACACAACAAGACAGGGCGAAATATAATCAAGCCATGTCACAATTAACAGAGATTGCGTCTAAAGGCGATCTTGAGTATTGTATATTTCTATTAATGAAAATATATATGTCAAACCGAGAGCAAAAATATACAGAACTGCATAATTGTGTTTATGCTGCTGCACATGCCGCAGATGAATTTAGACGAAGATATCTTGATCCCAGGGAAGATTTAGCCATTCTAAAAAATGGTGATATTTAAGGATTTAATAATAGTGTCATTAAGAAAACATAGAGATGATGCAAGTGGCAAGAGAACAAGGCCATACAGAATGCCAAAAGTAGAAGACATAAAATTAGGCACGAAAATAGAAAAGGAGGCAGAAAAAGATGAAAAAGTTCCGTCATTAGACAAATGTTCTTCTTGTGGAGAATGGTTTGAAATTGATGATTTGGAACAAAATATTTGTTTTGGTTGTTTTAACGAAATAGATTTTTTAAAGGAAGAATAACTATGCGATTTAAAAATGCATCTTTGGTTGATTTTAAAGGAATTGTTCATAAGAATAAAAATATTAGGATAGCTACACAAAGGCTAATTGAATATTATCGTTTAGATAATGGAGTTTCTGCAAAGATAAAAACTCCTGGAATTGCTCGTTTGTCTGGACGGGAAATTCCTGTAAAAAGAGGTCCTAGAGGATTTTGGTATCAAATTGGCGATGGTATAATTTATAATGCAAACTGATATGTTGCATTTTAATAAAACGTAGTTAGGATAGATTAATATGCTTAATAGTGATTATCTTATATTTGGAGTTGTAGCAATTGTTGTATGTATATCTTTTGTAGTAGCTGTTTATATACATTCTAGTACGAAAGTTAAAATCCATAAATCTTATTATACAGAAGGTTTTAAGGCAAAGTTGGCAAAAGATCTGGCTGAGAGATCTCCAAGTTCACAGGATTAAAATGTGTAATAGAAAGCCTTTTGATAAAGGTTTGTACAAAAAATATGACTCTAAGGCAAAAAAATATGCCGAAAAAGTTTTGTCTGATGCTGGATTTAATGTAGAAGTTAACCCCAATAAAATGGGCGTTGATTTAATAATATCAGATAAAAAAGATGTTGTGTTTTATGTAGAAACTGAAGTAAAAAAGAGCATACATTCAGATGAAGATTTTGCATATGACACTTTGCGCATACTAGACCGCAAATGTAAATACATGCAATTAGATCTTCCTACACTTTTTATGCTTTTTTCAGAAGATGGTTTAAGGTATCTTTGCGTATGGTCTTTTGTTGTATTAGAATGTCCTACTATAATTTTGGACAATAAATATGTTGAGGGCGAAAAGTTCTTCAATATTCCTATGAGGAAAGTAGATAAAGATATTAAAAAGGCTATGAAAAAACTTCGTGGATAAAAAATATTGTTCTTGTGGGCACAACATTACAGTTAACAATGATAACTATTGTGATGAATGTTGGAATTTACTATTGCGAAGTAAACTTCATTTGATAAAGTTTAATTTAAAGGTGGGAGAGAATCGTTGTTTTAATTGCAACGATCTAATGGATGAATCTATTTTATGTAATTCTTGTTATGGTAAAAATTTGCCTATCACACATTATGGTTGTAAATTTAAAGGTATATACTATATATTATGAATACTTGTGCTGGTTGCAGAGATATTTTTAGAGAAGATATTTACACCGATAGCAAGTATTGTTGTAAATGTATTGATTGTTTACAACATATAGCTATTGCGATGTTTGGGCGATGGACATATGGAACTTGTATAAACTGTAAAAATGATGTTTCTTATTGTTTTCTTTGTGCGAAATGTTATCGTAAATTTTTGCCCATATATTATTATATTAATAAAATGAGCGGTATATATTATGCTGTCTAATCTAATTGGCGAAATAAATAAAATTTGCGACCAAAAAAGTCTGCCGCTTGCGGTGATTATGGCGATTAAAGCCCGCATGGAGCATAAGGCTGGCTTATTTAACCGCATCGGAAGAGTGTTTCACGATGGAAACCGACATGTGCTATTATTAGGGCGTGCAGGATCAGGTAAAACCCAATTGTTAAAATCAATTTATGAAGGATTGGGTCTAGGCAGTGAGAATAAATATGGGCAAAAAGTAGCTAGATGGATATCCTCGGCAGGAGCTTCTACTGGAATCGGTATATACGAAACTCTCGAATGTTATAATAACTCAATCATTTTTATTGATGAATTTTCTCTTGAAACTAAACAGCATATACATGTACTTAAACAAATAGGTAATGGCGAAATAATAAAGCCAAAACATAGAAATATAGAACCAGTTCAATTTAATGGCCTAGTTCTGGCGGCAACTAATGGAATCAATATCCCAAATAAACCAAATCAATTAGAGCATATATGCGCTGTGCTTGATAGATTTGTTGTTGTTAAAGCAAAAAATAGTAGCGATAAGGAAGACTTAATAGGACAAATATTAGAGCCTTCATCGGCTAAATGTAACTGGCAAATAATTAAAGAAAGTTTATGCAAGGAAAATTATAGTAGTTTAAGCCCAGATGAAATACTTCTATTAAAATCCAAATGGGAAATAAAATCAGAACATATAATAGATAAAGAAAGTTCTCAGTTTAGGAACGCATGGTTGGCACATGATATATTTTTGTTCGTTAAAAGGTTTTTTGGCGTAGAAAATTTAAATACGGATAAAGGTGCGCAAACCTTAATAAATGAAATGTTTGATGATTTAATAGTATTTAATAATATTAATGTAATGCAAATGTCTTCTTTTGAGCAAATTATATATAATACCCTATCTAAAAGTGAAATGACTTTTAAAGAATTGGCTAATACTTGTGAAAAAACTGGGCAAATGCCAAATTTCGGCCATCTTCGTAAAACTTTAGACAAAATGGTATTAAATAAAATAATTTGTTACTTAGGTAACAATAAATATGCCGTAAAACTAACTAGTAAAGATATAAATAAAGATAATAATGACTCAAAACTTGTTAATTTGTTATAAGGTATATATTTTTGGTAAAATGCCTTTGTACAGATATATTGCCAGACAAAACATCTTACAATGATTTATATTCTAGTCTTATAAAGACGTTTTATTTCAAACCAGAAACAGACTATAACTTTAGTATAATTAAACCTTATTTTTTAATTACAAATGGAAATGAAATAATATCCTTCAAAGAAGAAAATAATATTAGTATTGGCCTTTCTTTCTTTATTGGCCAATCAAAACAATTAGACAAATATATAAAAAACGGTGAAAGCTTAGAGAATATAATCTATGAGTCAATACTATTAAGTATCCGAGAGCATTTCTTAAAAATAGAGCAAAAAGTATATTTCCCTAAAGTTTGTGCGGCAAAAACTAAAATAAAGGATTTACCCACGACAATAAACGTAGATTTAAACGACGAAGAAATAAAAATAATTTCTACACAAAAAGCCGTATGCTCTATGGACAAGAGATTTATAATGCCAATTTATATATGTTTATTCGACAGCTCTAAAAGCATAAGTCTTGTGCCAAGAAACGCAAACAATTCTATTAATATGCCATGTTCTATTATTAAGTATGATCAAGAACTTTTGAAATCGTTATCTTTCATGTCTAAAAAAGTTCTTTCAATTATAGCTAGTGGAGATATTGTATTTTGAGAACTGCTGTATATGAGGATAAATAAAACTTGGACACATTTATAAAATCACCTTGTACTTGGGATGATATTTGGATAGAAATGGCGCAAGTAATCTCTAAGAAAAGTAAAGATTTACGAACAAAAGTAGGTTGTGCTATTGTAAGCCCTGATAATAGAAAAGCTCATTTTGGATTTAATGGTCAACCAATCGGCATTAAAGATACTCTTGAAAGATTAGAATCTCCAGAAAAATATAAAAGAACTATACATGCAGAAACAAACTGTATTATTAATGCTAAAGAAGATTTGCAAAACTGGACTTGTTATCTTACAATGCCGCCTTGTGAAAAATGTTCTCTTATGCTTATTCAGTCGGGTATATCAAGAATACTTTATTTAAACGAGCCAAGTTCTAGTGCATTCGACTATAACCTGTCTTACGAACTTCTAAAAGAAGCAGGAATAGAATTGAAAAAATATCAACAAAAAGGAGAGCAATGATTAAAGAAGAGCTAGATAGATGGTCAAGTTACATCGGAGTAATGGCAAATAAGTTTAAAAATTTGAAAAACCAAAAAGACGACTTATTTAATGAAGGAGTTGTAGCACTACTAGAGGGAGAAAAGAACTATCTAGAAAAGTACGGAAACTATGAAGCGTATATAAAAACAGTTATTCGTAGAAGAATACATGATAAGGCTGTTAGCGGTTCTTTTTGTGTTCATTTTCCGGCAGGATCACTAAGAACGATTAAAGGAAACTCACAAAAAATAAAAAGCCTACAAGGAATAGATATACAAAATCTACAATTTTCACTTTATTCTAAAAGGAATATAGACTTAGACCTAAAGATAGATTTGAATTACTTAATTAAAAAATATGACAAAAATAATATAGCCAAATTGTATTTTAAAGATGGTTTAAATTACGAAGAAATAGTAAATAAAACTGGTATTAATATTGCTACCATATCTAGGCACATTAATTATATTATTAAAATTATAAGAAAAAAATATTCTTGATAGACAAAAACTCTTTCACATATGGAATAAATAAAGATGAATTGAAAGAGTGTCCGTTTTGTCATGAAATTTCTTGTTATTATTTAGGAGTGCAAGATATAGAGTGTGCAAATAAAAACTGCAAGTTTTATAAAAGATATACATCTTCAAGAAGAACAAATTTTGATTGTGATAAAAAATATAAACAAGATTTTGATGAAGAAAAGATTGAAAAGAAAAATAACGAAAAAAAGGAAAATGTAAATGATGATTTTGATGGATGGCTTTGACTTATGAATTTTACTATCTTTGGACCTTTTTTTGGCAATAAATTACACGGAGCCGAACAAGGAGTCTATTCTGGTCTAAAAGAACTAGGGCATAATGTTAGCGTCTATGATTATAGAACCGGAGAATACTTGTCATCTGAAGGTATTAAAATAAAAATATCAGATAAAAATATATTGCTTGAAGTAATTAAGAATGATGCAACAGATATAGTGTTGTGTTTGGGACCAGGACTTCCTGACGAAGTAGTAGAATCTGATATATGGAAAAAATATAAACTATGTATTAAAGTTCTTTGGACATCTGAACCAATTAGACTTATAGAATATAAAGCTAAAATGATCAAACAAAAAGGAAGATTTAATTATATATTTACCTTTGATCAAAGCGAAATTCCGATATACAAAGAAATAGGAATAGATGCTGCTTGGGCACCTCAAGGATATAATCCTGCATGGTACAATCCTTTATGGTTGCCAAATAACCAAAGATTCAATGATTCTTTTATTTTTGTTGGTTCTGTTGGCGGAAAATGGAACAACAGACATTACTTTTTAAACCGAGTGAAAGATTTTGGGTTTAAAATAAATGCAGCTACTATATTTGATGCAACAAGGGTTAATAGGGCATATAATATGCATCTTGCCGTATTAAATCTAGGTCTTTATATACCAGGATCAGGACCAGTAGAAGATTTAAAGGCTTATGGTTTACAACAAAGGATCTATGAAAGTTATGGAGCTGGTCAAGTCTGTATTACTAATGAAATACCTAAAGACACAAATAAGTTATTTGAGCACGGTAAAGATATATTATTCTATAACAAAGATAACTTAAAAGAAACATTAGAAATGGCTATGGATAAAAAGCTAATTGCTCAAATGAAAAAGAATATAGAAAATAATAGAAGCAAACATTGTTACAAAGCTCGTTTAGAAAAAATTATTTCTATGATTGAATGGTAACATGGAGTTTGAGAAACTATGGGAAAATGTAAGACCTGGCAATATAGTTTCAAATCAAAATTTAAATTTCCCATGGGGAATAGAAAGTAGATATATGAAAACTGGTACGCAAGACAAATGCTGTGTTTGTGGCAATCTTACTACTTTTATGGAGATAAACTTGGTTAAAATGGTTTGTTCCCAGGGATGCGATGAACAAATTTTTATAAATCAAAATGAAGAAATGTGGAAAAATTTACCTTGGTATAAAAAAATATTCTTTTGGTTTAAAAGATATATATGATATATTATTTCTTATGTGATAAATGTAACTCTGAGTTGGAGTTTAGTTCTCCGATAAGCATTGGTCCTCCTAAGAATGTACAGTGCAATAAATGTAATATTGATATGATACACCAACTTGGGGGACATTTTTTGCTTTATGGCCATGGGTGGCCGGGAAAGGATTTAAAACAAAACGATTATATATCTGGCAAACAAAAAGAAAAAACCCAAGAAAAATTAAAGCAAGACAAAGATGATCAAAAAAACTCAAACGAAGTAATCGCCGAAAGAAGAAAGGGCAGAAAGTCTTATAATGATTTTAAAAAGAGAAATACAAGCAAAGTTGACAGATATAAAAAAGCAATGAAAAGAGGAATTAAAGGTAAATAATGGCAATAAAAAGAGTAAAGGGCAAATGCGGCAAATGCAACACTGTTTTTATTTACAATGTTAAAGAATTAAATCTTCATGCTGTTGATGATGTTTTTCTTTGCCCTAAGTGTTGCAAGGATGTTTACTGGTTTGAAAAACAAAGATGCGGCATTTGCAATGAAAAAGAAATATGTGAAGGTAAATATTTAATGACAATGAAGTTAAATTTAGAAGATATAAGTGGGATATAAGGAGAATATATGGATAGTTTTAACTATGTGTTTATTGTGTCAGATCCAGAAAAAAACACTATTGGAATTTTTCTAAAAAAATCTAATGCAGTTGATAAAGTTCCTGAGCCACATAGAAACTATGCATTACAACAATCTGAAAGCTTATGGCTTTATGGCGACGGCGTTAAAAAATGGTCTATAAAGTACATGAAGGTACAAGATAGTAATGGCTTATGAATAAATTTTGCAAAGTACACAAACTAGGAAATTTTCCTATTTATCACTTCGAGTTTAATAATCAGCATAAAATGTGTATGGCTTTTATGCGAATAGTAGAATTTGACTGTAAATATTTTAAAGTTAATGATTTTATTGGTGACTATATCGATAAACATGGTAAGTTTGATTACATGGATTTAAATGTAGGATTTACTATTCCATCTTTAGAGATGTATAAATTTTATAAAGTTTTTAAGAGATCTTTATCCAAAGACGAAAAATGGATTTTTAATAAACTAAAAAGGCTTAATATAAATAATAAGTATTCTATTATTGTTACATTAAAAAATGATCTGGAAACTATTAGGCATGAACTTGTACATGCTCATTATGACTTGTATGAAAACTATAGAAAAGATGTAAATAAAGTAATAAGGAAGTTTGGCCTAAGAAATATTAAAAATGCATTAAGAGAACAAGGATACATGAAAAGAGACTTTATAGAGGAAATAAATAGCTATGTAATTACTGGTTTATTGCCAAAAATGAAAAAAACAATAGAAATAAAAAAGCTAAAGGCAAATTTAACATCTGTTTTTAAAAAACATTTTAATGCGATGATTTGATATGCAAAAATATTCTATTCAATGGGCTTTAGAAGAGTCAAAAAAAGTAAAGGGATGGCTACATAAAGAAGAGGCAGAGTTGCTTTATAATTTGGGGGCTGATATTCCACAAGATACTGATATAATAGAGATAGGATCGGCCTATGGCAAAAGTACTATAATGCTGGCTTCTTCAATAAAAAAAAATAAAATAAGCTTATTGTTCTCTATAGATCCACATCAAAAGCCTGATTTTGAAATTCCAAAAGAATATGATGAATGGGCAAAAGGTACTTACACTGATTCATACGTAGAATTTACAGAGAATATGAATAGGCTAGATTTAGAAGATTCTATAATTTCAATAAAGAAAACATCTGAACAAGCATATAATGATATCACTAACAATGTAAAGCGTGGATTTTTGCATAAAAATAGTAAAATTGGGCTTCTCTTTATAGATGGTCTTCACGCTCGTTCATGGGTAGAAAAAGATTTTTTAATGTGGTCTCCATTAGTTGTATCGGGCGGATTTATTGTTTTTCATGACGCAAATCAAAGTTCACATGATTTTGAGGAAGGAGCAGCCTGTATAGCAAAAAAATACGTTATAGATAATTGTTCTTATGTTCACGGGTTTTGTAAGTCAATTGTTTATGGGGAAAAGAAATAGGAGGGTTTGTGAATAAGTTTTTTCTTGGGATATTTACTGCCGGTATTCTTTTTTTGGGCGCCAATCCAGTTAATGCCCAATCCGTTCAAGAAGTAACAAAGAATAACGCCTTAGTTTGGGATGCGGTTACTAAGTTTATAGACGGAAGTACAGCAACCACTCCAATTACTTATGAGGTTGCAATTATTTTTGGCGGCAAGGATATGAATGTTCCTGGAACAACCGCTTTTGCAGTTGTTTCTGTTGCAGATACTAGACTTGCTTTGTTACAACTTCTACAGCCTCGAAAGCCTGGAGTTTATGCTTTTCAAGTTCGAGCTATGACTGATACAGATGGCGCCGGTCCTTCTGCTCCTGTTTATTCCGATTGGACTGCTCCTCTAGTTCGTTTTTATGGTTCTTGTCTGGAAGTGCCTGGAAATCTACGTACAGAGTAATTTAGATTAATATAATAGGCGGGAGTAATTATACAGCTAGCCTAGTGTCAAGATAGGATAGCAATAGTGAAACCGCCTATTTTTTCTTATGCCATGAAAACAATTTGTCTTGCAATGTGTTACGATGAAGAACTTTTGATTTATAAGTCTTTATCTCATTTGTATGATTTAATAGATGAGTTTATAATTTTTGAGGGAACTGTTTCTGTTTTCAATGATCAGCCAGCACATTCGACAGACAATACATTAAATGAAATAAAAAGGTTTATAAAAGAAAAAGATCACAAAGGCAAATGTAAGCTGATCTCCAAGGACTTTAGAGAAAGTTTTAATATTCCTAACAGGGAAAGTTTTGAAGCAATAGTAAAAAATGAGATGCTCAAAATTTCAAATATACAGAACGGAGATTGTATATTCCAATTAGACACAGATGAATTTTGGAAGCCGGAATGTTTTTTTGATATTACTGAGTTAATTAGTAAAAATGAACATATTAATCATGTAAAAATAGGAGAGTTTCAATTTGCATATTCAATGAAGTTGTATTTTCCTAGTAGTCATGAAGGAAGATTTTTAAGGTGGATTCCAGGATCTTATTATACTGCAAGCCAACATTTTTTCCATCCAAACGTTAATAAAGATTTAACAAAAGATCATAGTGTTTTTATAGACGAAGAACATTCTAATATGTATCATTTAAGTTATATGAAACACCCAAAGCTTTTAAGAGATAAAATACTGTCCTTTAAAAGGCCTTCGCATATTTTGTGGTGGAATAATGTATACCTTTTATATCCATTCAATGAAAATTTAGCCTATAAAAATAATAGTAATATTCCGCCTTATTTTGGTACGGGATTTTGCGAAGGAAATAACAACAGACTTCGGCCGTATAATGGAGTTGTACTAGATATATTATCCGACATTAAAGACGATTGGCGGCAATATATAATCTCTAATAAAGAAAGTCTTATTATATGAACGGGAAAATTTTTGTTACAAGTGCCGGAGGAGTTGGGGATAGTTTAATTTGTGCTATCAAATTACAAAAATGTAATATTAATCCTGTCAATATTGACTGGAAACACTTTGAAAAACATGAACAGCACAAAGCTCCAATAGAATCAATTATGGAGGAAACTTTGCCATTAGCTCAAGCACATTGTATTATTTGTGATACACCAGAAAAAAATTCACAAGAGTTAATAGGCACAGAGGAAAGATTGTACGTTGACACTAAAATAGTTAATTGGACAAATCCTTATTTAACTAATAAAATTGGCAATAAATATAAAACCTTTGGGCACAAGCCTCATATTGTTATAAATCTATTATCTGGTAGATTAAATGATTCAACAAGAAGATCGGTAGATAGACTAGTTGTAGAAAATTTAGCAAAAACCTTTAATGATAGATATGTAGTTTTATTGAGCCCAGAATTATTGTCAAAAGATTCTGAATACGAAGAGTGTTTTAAACTAGACAATGTATTAAATCACACAGGCACTGACAATATAATTGATGCAATTAGCTGCATAAACAATGCGGCCCTTACTATTTCCCAAGATGGTATTTTAGGTTACTATAGTTGCGCTATTAGAAAGCCTACTATTATACATTTTCATTCGCACACTCTAGTTAATCATTATTTTAATCTTGAATGGGGCAAGCATTGTATTGCTATGTGTGGCAATGGAAACAACTTTAAAGACTTAGATGTAAATCATCCAGAAACTCAGGCTCTATTTGATATAGTAAGGAGTATAAAATAAAGAAATTTTTTCTATTGTTTTTACTTACTTCATGTTCATCTATAGAGATCAATAATAGTGCTTTGCATGACTTTATAACTTATCAAATAAACAAAGAGATTATCTCTTTTTCTAGATCTATTGTGAAGGATGAATTTGAACAAGATTTTAGTATGTCGTATGACTTATATCAAAAAAGATTAAGCCAAATAAGAAATTATCGGTCCAGAAACATTAGATTAAAAATGATAAAATTTGACAGTTTTTTTATAGATAATAGAGGGCATCTAAGATTCTTGATTAACAGCGTTGAAAAAGATAATAAAAATAGTTTTTCGGAACACAAAGATCTTGTTGATCTAGATATCGGTATAAATGGAAACAAAATAAAGGCAAAATTAACCATTGACAATTTTTCTTTAAGAAGTTCTTTAAATTCAGACCTAGAAACTGACCTTATGTTTATGTATAGGATAAGATTTTGATACAAAATATGTCTATTAATGAAGACTATTTAAGAATAGCACCTACAGGTTATCTGATGCCGCCAACTAAATGGTCCAACATGCAGATTCTTGATAATATTCCATCAATGTTAACTTGCTGCAAATGTAAACAGGAATTTATAGGATTATTAAGTCGTTCACCAAATCCACATTCCCATAAATGTGCAATGATAGGAATATATTATGCCCATTAAATGCCATAATGATAATTTGAGATACTTAGTATCATATAACAACTTCGAATATTGTTTATGTAGTAACTGCTAACAATATATAGCAAACCATAAATCAGGGGTTATTACAACTACTGTAACTTTTAAAGAAAACTGTAAAAATAAAATGAAGGATTTATATTATGAAAAATAAATTAGGCAAAAACACAAAGAAATTTTCAGTTCCCAAATGGGGAAATTTACCTTACATGATAGAAAAAAAGAATTTATCTATTACTTCTTTTGTAATAAGTTTCTTTTTATTAGTGTTAGTTTGTATACTGCCCATTTTGGTCTTAAAAAAGATATATGACCCTAAAATTTCCAAAGTAGTTGGCCCTAGCATGTTCCCATCTATAATGAATGGTGACAGAATACTTGTGCAACTTAAGTTTGAGAAAATTGAAAGAGGAGATATAGTTTGTTTTACAGGAAATGACAGACTATCGTCTTATATATATCTTATAAAAAGAGTTATAGGTATTCCAGGAGACTTTGTACTAATATCAAATGGCAGAGTATTTGTCAATACAATTCCAGAGAGTAATAGTAACATAATAAATTATGAAACTAAATTACCAGAAAATGAAACTAGTAAATTTTGGAAACTTGAAGAAAATGAATATTTTATGATGGGTGACAATAGGCCAATGTCTTACGATTGTAGAAATTTTGGCCCAGTAATAAAAGAAAAAATAGAAGCCAAATTACTATTTAGAATTAGGCCATTAGTTATACTGAGGAATTAATGAGTAAACCACTTTTAAGTGTTATAGTTCCATGTGCTCCTGGCAGAAAAGAAAGAGTTGCAGCCATATTATCTAGACTAACACTTAATAAGGCGGTATTTCCAGATCATACTTTTGAAGTTCTTATAGCCGATGGAGGTTCAACAGACGACACAATAGATCTATGTAGAACTTTGGCGCAATACATAAATCTAAAATATGTCTATTTACCAATTGGTAGGTTTATAAACGCAGCATATCCAAGAAATGTATTATTAAGAATGTGTGAAGGGCAAATAATAGCCATGATAGACATAGATCATTTCCCTGGAGAAAATATTGTTTTTGGCATGTTGAATCCATTTATAGATGATAGCAATTTCAAGGTTATTATAAATAAAGATATTGGCACTGTAGAAAATAGATTAGAATATTTAAATGGTCAAGTTACTAAAAATAAGCCAAGCAATATAATAAATCGTGGCTATGTAGTTGACAGCTCTAAGTCGTCACTTTGTGCCTGTATGTTTGACCCAAAAGCAGAAATAATAAATAAGTCAATAATTTCTATGGCCAATATTGGCAATAAAATATTACATACATATTCTCATTTTAAAATTCCTCACGGAATTAACAATACTTTATGGACTTGGGCTGTTAAAAGAGAAAATGTACTTAATATGGGTGCCTATGACGAGATTTACGTTAGAGGTTTTAGATATAGATGCGAAGACGACTCTATTAGAGAAAGATTTTTAGCTCAAGGACTTAGGTTTTATGATGGGCAAAACAAGAATTTTTGTTCTATCCATTTATATCATCCAGCAGAATGTAGAAGTAATCCCCTAAATGAGGATAATAAAAGATATTTTGATAAAATAGAATGTCCAGTGAAACAAATAGATAGAAATATAAATTTTAAATGGGGAAAGTTACTAAAAGATAGTTTTTCTATAATAAATGGAGAAACTAGAAATACGATGGAGCATGAAAAATGGATTTTAGAAAATGTTAAAGATGCTCCTAGTTACGTAGATGATTTTGAGTGGAGTTCAATTGATAACTTTATGAAAAATTTAGAAGACTATTATGTTAGTGGGCATTAAATCTGGAGTTTTCCTCAGTTTGCATGCTGGACATATTTGGTGCATTCAAGAGGCTAAGAAAAAATGCTCACATCTTATCATCCTTAATAATGACGATGAATATATTTTAAAGAAAAAAAAGGTTTGTCCTATAAAACTAAAAGATAGGTTGTATATTCTTAGCCATATTAAAGGAGTAGATGAGGTTGGCTATTATAGCGGTCCATCTGAGCACTCTTGGATTAAAAACTTTAAAGAAAATAGACTACATCAAGAATTCGGACAAAATGCCAAATTAATAGTTTTCCACAGCGACGAACTTAAAGATCTAAAAAAAGAAGAAATTCCAGGATATGGTTTTGCTGATGAAATTGAGTTTATAGATAAAATCAATAGACCAGAATCCGTTTCTAAAATATTTAAAGAAATAAGAGAATCAAAATATGATTGAATTTAGTTTAGTTTGGCCAGAAGTATATATAATATGAGTCGAAGTATTCTTGTCCTTGGAGATGTGATGGTTGATCGGCATTTTTTCGGACAGTGCCATCGAATTAGTCCAGAAAGCCCAGTTCCCATAGTTAATATTCATGATAAAGATATTGTAACATCTCTTGGTGGGGCAGCAAATGTATCTGCCCATATATCTAGAACAGGAATTAAATGTATTTTGGCATACAAGTCATTTGTTCCTCCTGTGAATAATAATTACAATGAAATTTTTTTATCGATGTGTGATAAGGAAAATGTAAAGGTTGAACCACTTGATTTTGGCATTATAAGTTCAATATCTGTCAAAGAAAGAATTTGGGCTGGCAATCAACAGGTCGTTAGAATAGACAACGAAAATGCTGATCCGCCAAATAAACAAATAGAGTCAGAATGGATTAATAAAATAATAGGTATAATAAACAATAACAACGTTGGCTGCGTCATAATGTCAGACTATTCAAAGGGATGTCTTACAGACCAAATGATACAAAACGTGGCACATTATTGTTATGCAAAAAAAATACCAACAATTTTAGATCCAAAAAGGCCAACTTATTATAAGATAAAAAATATCAGTATAATAAAGCCGAATTCAATAGAAGTTAAAATTACGAACCATGACGCAAAATTTTTGTCCGATGAACTTGACGAAACATATTTGGTTAATACACTGGGGAAGGACGGAATGAAGGTGTATAGAGATGCAGAAGAAATATTCTTTTATCCTGCATTAACAGATCAAAAATATGTTGTCGACATTACTGGACTAGGTGACACTTGCTGTTCTATTTTAGGATTATCTTTATATTATGGAATAGATATTAAAAATGCAGTTGTTGCGGCTAGTAAGGGAGCGTCTATAGGAATAAGACATAAAGGTTCTTATTGTTTATCTAAGTTAGAAATGGAAAGTTGTTTTAATTTCGCAGAAAAATATAATAAGGAATAATAATGGAAACAAAACAACAGGCGTATGAAGTTGCTAAGAATGGTAATTTTTATCCATTAAATGGTAATACTTACAAAGTTGGAGATTATTTTAATATTTCTGATTTTGTGCTTGGCGAAGATGGAGGACTGTTTGTAAAACATTCTGCTCTATTGAGAGTTACGAAAGATTTATTTACAATAAGTTTTTACAAGGCTACTGTGGTTAATAATCCGACCAAGGAAAATAACTGGTGTTGTATTACACAAGTAAATTATTTGATTCATACTTCATTAAATCGAGCTTTGCAAGAAGCAACATACAACTGGACTTCTGTTGCTGATTGTAGAGTAGATAATTCAATGAGAGGATTTGAACAATATACTACTACCGTTTCTGAAACAAGGGCTAGTGCAAGGGCGTTAAGAAATATATTGGGAGTGGAGTTTTGCTCAAAGGAAGAACTTGCATCTTCCGAGAAAAAACAAATTGACAATTCTCCAATAGAACAAGCACAAAAGGTATTGATTGAGACAAAGTTTATGGGAGAACTTAATTTCACAATAGAAGAAATGAATGAAATTTTAGAAAAGAAATTTGACGATGTGGCCAAACTTACTAAATCAGATGCAGCTTTTTTGATAGAAAAACTTAATTCTAAGCGAAAGAAAAAGGCTTAACAATGAGTAACATGTTAAATTATATTATCTTAGGTTCAGCATTATCTTTTGTTATAATGTTTATTATTCTTTATTTAAAGATTTTGCCAGTATTAAATAACTTTAATAATCTAATAGAAGTCATTAGTCAGTCTAAAATACAAGAAATGATTAATTCTTCGGTTTTAGGCGGATGTTCATATGCAGAACAAGAAGAGTTTAAAGCTTTTAAACCTGTTGGCATTTCACAATCTGGCGTATCTGGAGATATTTTAGGAAATCATAAATTGAGCAAAGCATGTGAATATATAATAAAAGACATGAAGAGTCACGGTATAATATTAACAGAAGAGGACGTAAAAGACAGAATAGAGGCACATTTGGGTATGTCTACTTTAAGTATTAATTCTTTCCATGGAAATTTTCCTATAATAAGGGAGGATCCTGAAGATGAAATCAATAATTTTGATGTTGACTAGTTTTATGTTATCTGGTTGTGGAATTCTAGTTCCTAAAGATTTAACACCAGAAGATAGGCAAAAAATAGTTTTTGAAGTTGCAAAAACTACCACATCAACAGCAATCCTTACACTAGACAAAGATGATAGGGTAAAACAATCTTTAAATGCAGCCAAAATAGTTGCTGTTATAGATATAGATATTATGCCTATATTGAATAATAACGATTCTGTTATAACAGGAGAATTAATACAAGAGTTTGTTAGCGTCGTACCAGCAGAATATCGGCCATTAATGTCTTTGGCTTTTACTACATTAAGCCTTCATTTTACTGTGCCAGGACCAAATGATATCTTGACACTTGGACAAGTATCTATTGTTAGAGCTTTCGTAGCAGGAATTAGAGAAGGGGCAAATTATGTTTTGTTGCAAAACGGAGCAATTCTTGAAAATAATGTTAGAATGACAATTACCCCTAGTGCACAGCCAACAGAAAACAGAAAAGAAGGAGAATAATTATGATAGAGATAATTAAAGAAGTGGTGTTTAAGTTTAAACACAAAACCTTGACTGTTAATAATATGAATGCTTTAACGGTTGCACTTACAGAAGCTATTGAGAGATATCAAGAATCTTCCAAGGTAGTAGAACCTATTGTCAAAGAAGAAACAAAGAATGTAGAAGCTCTTAAGCCTAAAACAGCAAAGGCAATAGCAATTGTTGCCAATCCAATTGGTTCTCTAGGCCGTGGAATGCAGGACGGAAAAGAAACAGATACAGATGTTGGGGTTTTTGAGGTACGTCGCAATGTTTAAAGAATTTTTAAAAAGACTAAGATATGCAATATGCACAATGATTTATGGACTTCCTTATGTTGAGATTCTAAAAAATACCAAGATACATCATGTTGGTTTTTATAGATTATCATGTATTTCAAAGGCAAATCCTAGTATAAAAAGTACTATTGTAAACTGTGAATTTAGCTGTGGAAAGTACGATTACCCATGTAATTTCAAGTACAACAAAATCTAATAAATAATGTGTTAAATTTAAATAAAATAACAGAAAAATTCTATAAAACAGAGGAAGAAAGACTAGAAAAAATAAGCAAAAACCAAGGCTTCATTAAATCTTTTGTACAAGATAACAGAAACTTCTTATTGTCATTATATAATTCTGGTATTCAGTTTCATATCTTTGACTTCGATAAAGATAAGATTCACGCAGGGCTTTTCCCGTGCTGTAATAAACGCCCACAGATTACAGATGCAATACGTAGCGAAGCATACTCTTGTCTTAAAACATACGGATTTAATAGCATTATCTGGGAGGATTTGATATGATTAAACCAATTAGTATATATATTGCAGGTGCTATTGAGCGATCAAAAGATTATGGAGTTGGTATTAGAAAAGAAATAAAACGTGAAATAAAACGTCTTTTTAACAATAAAGATGTAGTTAAAATCATAGACCCATGCGATTTCAAGTACAATCAAGGAAAGTATCCAACTATGTTGTCTTATCAGGAAAAGAAGTCTCATAATTTATCTAGTTGTGTTAGACATTGTTCTGTCATAGTGGATGGCGATATAAAAGCAGTTAAAGGAGCTGATATTATTATAGTTTTACTTGATGAAAACTGTGGAGCAGGAACTGCAAGTGAAGTAACTGTTGCCAAAGATCACAATAAAATAGTACTTGGGTATTTCTTAAATGAACGTTGGAAAAATGTTTCGCCATGGATTCTAAGTAGAGTAGATGAATTTTTCTATTCAAAATTATCTCTAATGAAAGAAGTGTCAAAACAAGTTACAACTCTTATAGAATACAGAAAATGGTTTGAACTTCTGGCAAGCTATAGAAGATCGCTATAAATATATGCCGTGGGAAGCAATACTATCTAACGGCGAAATAATAAAGCAAAATGAAGCCGAGGTTTCTTGTTGGAAAAATCTTGCAATTAGATGCCAAAAAGAAAATCTAAAAATTAGAAAATTAACATTTAATGGCATAGAGATGAACAAAGAGTCTTATATTAAGCATCATTTTATTTTATATGAAGCCTTTATTCCTAATGTTCTTGATGGCGGTAAAAATCAACACCTTAAAATAGGAGTTGGAGGATTTATGCCAGATAATTCATGTAGGATAAAATGGTTTAAGGTTTCTGGAAATCCAATGATTTACACCGAAAGAGTGCATGATCCAAACCCAATGTACAGAAAGTATGCTATAGAGAAAGAAAATGCTACAAAAGCTAATTGACAAGATTCTAAGAAGAGAAGAAATAGCTAGAAGCGATGGTCAGTCTTATCTATCAAGGTGGACATTGCTTAGATTATCTAATACATTTTGGCTGTGGAAACTGCTAAAAATTAATGACATAAGGATTTACATTCATCGTTTTAATAAAGGCGACTGTTCTATATCTGTACATGATCATCCATGCACAATGATAAGTTTTGTTTTTAAAAACGGATATTCTGAGGAATATTGGGATACTAAGTCTAAATTAATAAAGACACAAATTTTTAAAGCACCATGTATTAGAAAGTTCTCTGCTAGTCATTCTCATAGAGTTACTCTACTAAAAGACAAGCCAGCTTGGACTTTATTACTTGCTTTTAAGAAGACAAGAAACTGGGGATTTTGGCGAACAAATAAAGACGGGAAGAGAAAATGGGTTCAATGGGAAGAATATAACGGAAAATACGCAAAAGAAGACGGATGTGATCCTTAGATGAGGGTAATAAATAAGGAAATGTAACAAAATATGAGTAAATCTAAAATATCTCAATCATTAAAGGCTACCAAATCCAAAAGGAAAACCCAAACTTGTAAGGTCTTTGAGGTTAAGGTATCCAAATCCCATCTATCCTCAAGCACTAAAGATAAGCTTAACCTTAGTTTCGAAGAATGTTTCAAAGAAGTTAGAAAATATATAGACAAAAATTGGACATTTATATTCTATTGGCATTCAGATAACTATTGGAGCGCAGAGTTTACGTTTTTTATAGATTATCCTAAAAAACATGAAAGTGTTTCTTTTATAGGAATGGATGATAATTTGGCACGTTCAGCAATAAATAAGCTATTAGATAAAATGGAAAAATATTATAGCGAAAAATAAATATTAATGGAGAAATTAATGGTGCGATCTACTAAATGTGATGTTTGTCACAAAAAATTAATTGAAACAAAACACGATTGGACAGTTATAAAAGAAAGATGGGGATATTGCTCAAACAAAGATGGACGATATGACGAATGTGTTTGTTGCTCAGATTGTTATGATAAAGTGGCAAAATTCATAAATAAAATAGGAGGCAGAATTAGGCAATATAAGTACGATCCTTTGGACGGATTAATTACAAATGAAGAAATAAAGCGAAAGGGCAAAAATGCGCAATATAAAAACAGATGAAGGCTTTGCTATTTTATATAATCATGACATTAAATTTAATAAAGGATGTTCAACTGTTTCTACAAGACATTTTAAAAGCAAAAAATTCATAGATATGTTAAATAAATTATTTAACACAAAGCCGTGGGAAAAAATAGATGCTATAGAAATAAAAAGAGACGGCATAACTGCTTATTTTGCGCCTGATAAAAACCACAAAGATGTTAGTAAGTTTCATAAATATATATGATTTGTAAAATACACATTCGATATAAAGGCATTTCTCCTTTAGGGAAAAGAAATGCTAATTGTGCAGACTGTCAACAGATAAGAAAAATAGCAGAAGCTGAAAAGCAAGAAAAAATCAACTCAAAAAACATATATACATCTTTAACAACGCCAAGTATAAAAGTTGATCTTGCCCATATATTGGCCGAAACAATGACGATAATGAAATTCGGCTTACAGTCTATGGAATTTTGGAAAAAACAAAGTAGCACGGATGATCAAGTAAAAAAGTTTTTCTTTAACTGTTTAAAAATGTCTTACTCTTGGACAAAAAACAAGCTATGGGCAGCAAATTCCCTAAAAGGATTATTCCATATCAACGTTATAAGCAAGGAAATCAAAGAGTCCATCGAAGAAATAGAAGTAAAAACAGAGAGTAAAACTCACGATAATAGTATCGATTTTCCATCTAAAGAGGCTTCTGATGCAGCCACTGAGTTTTTAAATGATAATATGAAGCCAAAAACTATTAATCATTTCATTAAGGGGAGCAATGGCTAAAACAAAAGTAGAAAAAGAGGATAGTATATCTGAAATAGAATCTTTGCATAAAGAGATAGAAAAACTTGGAGGAAGAGTTTCGCAAAGCATAGGCGATCTTGCTCCTTCTTATTTTCTTAATACTGGAATATTTTCACTTGACAAAGCCCTTTCAGAAAAAGGCGGAATTCCAGGTAATGCAGTAATAGAATTGTTTGGCCCCGCTGGTATAGGTAAAAGTAGTTTATCATTACATATATCTGCAATGGCCCAAAAACAAGATATTAAAGTTTTTTACATAAATGCCGAAAGATCAATCAATGAAAGCATAACTAAATGTTTCACTGATTTAGATGTGAGCAAGATATCCTGGATTACCCCAGAAACAGGAGAAAATGCAATCAATATAATGACTCATATCTTAGAAACTCAGCAAAAATGCCTAATAATAAACGATTCGATTCCGGCATGTGTTCCGTCTATAACTCTAGAGGCGAGCGCCGAGGAGAGCCAAGTAGGCGCACTGGCGAGGTTATTTTCGCCATTCATGCCCAAGGCTAAAAAGTTCTGCTCTCTCAATAATAATATACTTATACAGTTAAACCAAGAAAGAGCAAAAATAGGCCCAATGGCAAGAGGGTCAAGTCAGCCTGGAGGTTATGCATTAAAGTTTTACTGTGACATAAGAATAAAGATAGACAAAAAATACCCATCGCCAGAGATTAAGTCCGGAGAAGATACAATAGGACACTACATAAAGGCAGAGATAGTTAAAAATAGATGTGGAGTTCCATATAAGGAGGCAATTATACCTTTAATATATGGCAAGGGAATTGATCTAGAAAGAGAAATGGTTGAATATGCTATTATGTTTAGCATTATAAAGAAGTCAGGCGCTTGGTTTGTTCTTTACGACGAAGATAAAGAAATAAACAAGTCTCAAGGAATAGAAAAGATGGCTAATTTTATAAGAGAAGATAGAAAGGCTAGAAATTTGGTAGAGAGCAAGCTAAAAGAAATAATGAGCTAAAATGACCAAACATATTATACTAATAGCGTTTTTATTTGCTTGTTGTTTTTTGCCAGATATAATTTATTGTTTTTCATTAATTGTTTTAAAGTATTTATGTAAGATAAAATATAATGAAGTTCATAGATACCAACGGAAAAATCCATCGGAAAAACATAACCAAATACAAGAAAAAGCAAAGCAGTAAATCTAAAGGGCAAACTAAACTTGGGGAAATCCTTGAAAATATATATCCTAATGTGCCTATATATGAAGAAGTTCCATGTTTCGGCGAAAAACTTTTCCTAGACTTTTTTATACCATCTCTTAAAATTGCCCTGGAATTTAATGGAATACAGCACGATAAATATGTATATCACTTTCATAGGACTAGAATAAGATTTCTCGATTCTTTGGAAAGAGATTGTAGAAAACAGCAATGGTGTGATATTAATAATATTGCTTTACTAATCATAAAAGAAGAAGATCTTAAAAAAGAAATTATAATAGATATGATAGGAAACAGAAAATGATTTTGAAATGTGGAAAGAAAAAGTTATTCTGTTTTGACCTTGATGAAACTTTAACCCCAAGCAAACAAAAAGCCTCAGAAGAAATTATACACGCATTTGAAGAACTATTAAAATTTTCTAATTGTGCAATAATATCAGGAGCATCATTAAACCAAATAAGAAAACAAATTCTTGATTACATTAACCCACATCATATACCACAAATTCTTATATTCCCTACATGTGGAGCATCGTTATTTGAATATGGGGTTAATGGTGAATATATAGAAAGATATTCTTTTAAACTTTTAGAAGAAGAAAAGGCTAAAATAATATCTACTTTTGATGTACCTACTTATAAAATCTATGGAAACTTATTCGAGGACAAAGGTTCGCAAATTACTTATTCAGCACTTGGGCAAGATGCTACATCTGAAATAAAGAAAATCTGGGATCCTGATTGCTCAAAAAGAAAAGCAATATTGGCAAAATCTGCTCCTATGGCACCAGAATTTGAATATAAAATAGGTGGCACAACATCAATAGATGTTACGATAAAAGGTATAGATAAGTCTTATGCAATAAAATACTTGATACAAAAAGGTCTCTATCATAAAGAAGATATTTTATATGTAGGAGATGCTTTATATGAGGGTGGTAATGATTTTCCTGTGCTAAAATATGGAGTTGACTGTATTCAAACAAGCGGAATAGAAGAAACTGTTCTTATTTTAAAAAACATATCCGAAATTGTTAAATGTGCAATACATGGAAGAAATCATAAGTGAAATTACAAACTGGGTAAAGTCAACAGGTATTCATCCAGTTAATAAAAATACAATATCTTGCGACGAAATAGCCCAAATAGATGTGGAAAGTTTTATTTCAATGCCAATAGAAAAAATAGAACAACTAATGAATAAAATAGTTTCATATAATATTTATGTAAGGTCGCAAAAAGCATCTTTAGAATGCCAAATAGAGATACTAACACCAGAAGTTAATAAACAGCTATACTCTGCTGTAAGTAATCTTTCTGAAGATTGCCGATTTAAAAAAATCGAAGAGAAAATAGCTATAGTTAGAAATGAAAATAAAGATATAGATGACAGATATAAAGACCTGATTATTTTAAAAGCAAAATTAGCAAGAATAAAAGATATTCCTTACGCAATAGACCGTAAAATAGACATATTAAAAATAGCATACCAGAGGGCAATATGCAGACAAAATACACAAACGATTTAGCAGAGAAAAAAGTACTATCTTGGTTTATTAAAAATCCAAAAACTATTTTTGATTATAATGGACTTGGTTTAGATGATTTTAGCTCACAATCTGTTAGGTGTTCTTTCAGTGCGGTGAAAAATATATATTCTGAAAGTTCTAACTTAAATGATAACAAGCCCATAGACGATGTTATCTTATCTGAAAAAATAGCATTTTTGTACCCTGAATACTATAAGAGCCAAAAACCTATAATACAAGAAACAATAAAGTTTGCAACAGAAAATTCTGTTTCCAAGAAAGATTTTGAAGATCTACTAATAATAGTTCTTAATAATTCTGTTAAAAGAAAATATTATCAAAAAGTAGAAGAGATTAAAGAGGCAATTGATTCTGCAAAATCTCCAGATGAAGTATCAAACATCATAGAGTGTTCAACCCTTGAATTTACTACTAATTTATTTAAGTCTTCCGAAATAGATATATTGGGCAAAAATTTTGACAATTGGCTATATAATAAAGCCCAAGAAGTTAAACAAGGCAAAGTTCATGTTGGAATAAAATTTGGCTTTCCGTTGTATGAGAGATCTATAGGGGGCGGGTTTAGAGACGGGACAATAAGTATTATAGCATCCAGAGCAAAATTTGGAAAATCCACGGTCGCAATGAATATAGCAAACAATGTCGCAAAACAAGGAATTCCTGTTTTATACTTGGACACAGAATTAGATGATTTATATCAAACAATTAGATGGTCTGCAATAGCAACAAAAACTCCTTTGGTAAGTTTAGATGAAGGTAGGTTTTTTGCCGATACAAATAAATTAGAGTCTATAAAAAATATGTCTCAATATCTTAAAGACAATAAGATACATTATGTTGATATAAAGGGGTGGACGTTAGAAGAACAAATAAGCATCATAAGAAGGTTTTTCGCCAAAATAGTTGGGCAAAACTCTGAAGGAAAATTCAATAAATGTCTTGTTATACTTGATTATCTTAAACTAATGAACTCTAATGACAAAAACAAAGACAAAGAATGGGAAGCTCTTGGCTACAGAATGACAACATTACATGATCTAATGGGATCTTATAATGCTCCGATGTTAGCATTTGCACAACAAAATAGAGATGGGCTAGAAAAAGAAGACGAAAGTACTATGTCTGGATCAGACAGAATAATTTGGCTTTGTGATAATTTCACTATATTTTCTAAGCTTGATGAAGTAGAAGTTATGCAAAAACACCAAGCAAATGCCAATGATCCAAACGCAAGAAAACCAGAGAATTGTAAATTTAAGATTGTATGTTCACGTCATGGACGTGGAACCCCAGGAAGAAAATACATATCTCTATATTGTGATTTTCATGACCCATTAATAAAAGAAGATGAGGTTTGTGGAATAATAGAAGAGAGATGTATTCAAACGACGATCACAATAAAATGAACAATAATGAAATAATTTTAGAATCCATTGGTTTAAATCAATCTAATGGATATATAGATACGTCTTCTTATTTACAAGGTCCCTGTCCTTGTCATAATGGCGACAACCCTTCTGGATTTTGCTATTATTATAATTCTGGCATTTGGCTTTGTTTCACGAGAGGATGTCATGATGATTTCCCTAAGGGTATTTTGGGCCTTGTAATGGCTATTAAAAAGGTTGATAAAATTGAAGCACAAAAAATAATTAGTGACATAGCTCAAGACGCAAACTATTTATATTCTAAAACAGAGATAATGGAAAAAATAAAGAAGATAGACTATTGGGAAAAACATTGTAGCCAAATTTATGTAGGAGATTTCTTCAAGGCTAAAAGTTCTCCTGATGAATACTGTAATAAGCGGGGTATATCAATGGATGTAGTCAAAAGACTGGGCGCATTTATTTGCCAAGACAAAGGTAAAATGGCAGATAGATTTGTTGTTCCAATTAAAAATATTAATGGAACTATAGTGGGGTATTCTGGAAGAGCAATAAAAGACTTTAAGCCAAAATGGTTTCATTATCCTAATTCACAATTTAATTTAAATGGAATAAAAATCAATGGCTTTAGCAAAAGTATAAATCTATTCAATATAGATATGGCAAAAAATCATACTAATAAGCCTATAATAATAACAGAAGGTCCATTTGATGCAATGAAACTTATAATGTCAGGATTTGATAATTGTATATCTATATTTGGCAATATAATGAGTAATGGTCAAGTTGACATATTGAAAAAATGTGGATTTTCTGAAGCTATTTTGGCGCTGGACAATGATATTGCTGGTACAACAGGATCAGAAAAAACAACACGAAAATTAGAAAAAGCTTTGTTTAGAATAAATGTTTTACCTCATATATCCGATCACAAAGACATAGGAGAATGTTCTACTGAAGAAATTGTTAGTGCTATGAAGGAGATGAAATGTCTAAAGTAATAGGAATATGTGGTAAAAAATCTTCTGGCAAATCTAGTGTTTGCAGTTTGATTATTAAAATGCTGCCTAGTCTAAAAGTAAAAGAAATGTCATTCGCCAAGACTTTGAAAGACCTTGCGATAGATGTTTTCGGATTAGACAAAAAATATGTGCATGGAAGTGAAAGTGATAAAAATTACCCAATATCAACTTGGGGAGATTATTTCCACAATGGCATAATAGATAAATATAATAAAAGATATAATGATCTTCTTACAGGAAGAGAATTTATGCAATTGCTTGGAACCGAAGTAATGAGAAGTGGTGATTTTAATAAAATGTCTAATCAAGATCAATATGAAAAAATATTGTTATGGCTCTCTAAAAAGGCGCCATTTATATCTAATAATCCTAATTATGATTACAATAATATTTGGATTGATATCCTAATAAACGACATTGAAAAACAAAAAGACAATTATGATATTATTTTAATTTCAGATGTTAGGTTTATAAACGAACTTATTTGCCTAAAGAAAGCTGGGGCAAAATTAATAAGACTATATAGAGATGTTAACACATATAATTCTATTCCACACTCTTCTGAATTAGAAATGGATAAAATGCAGGATAAAGACTTTGATCATGTTCTTCATGAAGAAAATAATATTAATATGACACATCTAAGAAATTTTGCTATTAAAGTATTGACAGTGGAAGGTTTTTTAGGACAAGGATTTTTAGTATGAAAATTAAAGATAAAATGGCAGAAAATAGAATTCCAGAAGACTTTATATCAAGCAACAAAGGAATAATTGCTATATCAGTTAATTCATCTGATGGTTTCGAAACAGTTGTTGTTGACCAAAACAAAGAAGAAACTATTTTCCTAAAAAAGATAAAAGACATAGAAGAGGAAATGCCAGAAAATGCAAAGCTATTTGCAATAACTTCTGCTCAGTGGGACAAGATGCTTAATAGTAATCTATTTTTGTCTAAAAGGAACCAAGAAGAATGAAAAAAGCAAGAGAATATTTTGACAAAAATATTAATATAATAGATAAGCTGGATTATTATGAAATAGAATCTTTAAGAGAACTAGTTATGACGAGTATTATTTTTGGCAACAAGATAATAGTTGCTGGTAATGGCGGCAGTGCTTTGAATGCTTTCCATTTTGCACAAGACTTATTAAAACACATGAAAATTAAGAATGGACAAACCGCAAAAGTATTTGCTCTAGGATCAAACCCAGGATTACAGTCTGCTATAGAAAATGATTTAGGACACTCAGAATCTTTTGTATTAGAATTGTCTACTTTTGCAAGTATTGGCGATTTATTTATTCCAATTAGTGTTAGTGGCACATCTAAAAATCTTATAAAAGCTACGGAATGGGCAAAGGAACACGGATTATCCACAGTATCTATTACTGGAAATGAAAATATAGAAAATGGTCTAGCAAGTATAGCAGATGAGAAAATAGTAATTCCTAGCAATGAATTCTCATATGTCGAAGATTTGTCAATGAGCATACTTCATTATATAGTATATAGTATCTGGAGGGAAAATGAAAATAACTAATTTATTTCGGACTCGCCAGAAACCCATTTGCTTTAGCTGGTGGGTAGTTTATAATTGGAGTAGGAAAAAATGGATGAACAAATAGAGTCAAAAGATAAAACAGAAGTTAAAGATAAAGATCTTAAGAATTTTCGAGTTATTTTTATAATAACAGACATAAGAATGAAGCCAAAACATTTAGACTTTACAAATACAAAAGAAAGGGTGCATTTTGAACAGATAGTAGAAGTTTTGGGCGCAGAATCTTCACAAGATGCCGTTTTATTTGCCACAATGATTATGGCAAGAACATGGAAAAAGGAACATTACAATATAGAGTATATTAAAGACGAGGAAATGGTGACAAATGAATAGACTGGTTATATCGCATAAAAATTGTAAAGATGGGACTGCTGCGGCTTGGTGTGCTTGGCACAAATTCAAAGACTCAGCACGATACTTGCAAATGAATTACGGAGAAAATATTGACCTTCAGTGTTTTATAGACAAAGAGGTTTATATTTTAGATTTTTCATTTAAAAGAGATTTTTGTTTAAAAATAAAAGAAGTGGCAAAAAGTTTATTGATTCTTGATCATCATGCTACGGCTGAAAAAGAACTAGAAGGGCTTGACTTCGCTAAATTTGACATGAATAAGTCTGGTGCCGTTTTAGCTTGGGAACATTTTAATCCATCAGAAGCTGTGCCAATGTTTATTAAATACATTGATGATGCAGATAGATGGGCCTGGGAACTACCCTCTTCTAGAGAAATTGCAGCAGGATCTAGTTTGTACAACAACACAATAGAAGACTTTGAAAAACTAAGCAATGCTTCATTTAATGAATTATATGAAAAAGGACTAATGGTTGCTCAGTACACAGAGCTATACATATGCCAAATGATGCCCAATTTTATCAATGTTGTACTTTCTAATGCATTTGGTAAATTTGCCGGAATGAATGTGCCGGTTATTAATTGTCCTTATTGGTCTATAAGTAGGCTCTTAAACAATAAGATAGTCAAGGAAAAGTGTCCATTGGCGATAGGTTATTTTAAACGAGGCGACGGAAAATGGCAATACAGTCTTAGATCAAGCAAAGATTTTGACTGTAGTGAAATAGCTAAAATATTTAATGGCGGGGGTCATAAATCGGCAAGCGGAATGGAAAGCACAGAACTTTTATTTTAAAGGAACATTAAATGTTTAGTTGGATAAAATCTATTAGATGCATCATCCGTTGCATTTACAGAACAAGAAAAGAAAAACATTGAAAATTAATTCAATTAGCAAAAGCAAAATAGAGAAATATAAGGCTTGTCCTTTTTCTTACTATTTAACATATCATCTTGGATTAGGAGGAGGAACTTCTTGGGCCGCAGAAGCAGGCACTTTAGTTCATATAGTTTTTGAGAAACTAGGAGAAGCAAAAAGAGATGGCATAGAAAACCCGACAATAGCTTCTACATGGTACGATGAAATTCTCTATTGTTTTAGAGAAGAAGGAATTTGGAAATTATCAAATAAGGCTTTGGAGCGAGAAAAAGAATGTAATACTTGCTCCTTCTATATGGATGGTAACTGTAATATAGCAGGAAAATCTATCGATACATTTGCAGGCTGTCCAATAGAAGAATTTAAAGACGTGATAAAACTAATAGAAAAAATAGTAAACGATAAGACTCTGCAAAATCCAATAAACAAAAAGGTCTTGCAAGTAGAAGAATGGTTTGAGCTAAAAATTAAAGATGGAGATGAAGAAATTCCTGTTGTTGGTCTTTTAGACATTGTAAACGAAATAAATGCTGATACATTAGAAATAACAGACTATAAATCTGGCAAACACAAAATGTCTTATAATGAGTGTTTAAACGATCCTCAGCTTTTAATTTACAACTTAGCAGTAAGAAATAAATATAAGCAGTACAAAAATATTTTAATAACAATATATTATCTTAGAAGCGGTCCTATTACTTTATCTTTTGAGCCAGATGCTGAAAAAAGGACAGAAGAATCTATAAAAAAATACTGGCATCTTATTAAAGGCGATACAAACCCTAGTCGAAGATGTGATAGGTCAGATGGCACAGTAAATTTTGATTTTTATTGTAAGAATATGTGTAGCATAGAGCTATGCAAGGAGCACCACAAAGAATTTGTAAGAAACGGAAGGAAAGTAGGCCCTCCAAGTGAAACAAAGGTAGAAAAACTTGAATGGCTAAAAAGACTATCTAAAAATAGTAAACCACAATTAAAAAAATAACATGAATTACTTGGCAATATTCATTATAACATTTATAAGCAATTTAACTTGTGTATTGATTAAACATAAGCTAGATAGTCGTCTTAGTAACAGAAACGAAAGACACAAATAATATGAGTAATTCTAAATACATTAGTTTGCACAATCACTCTTATTATAGTTATTTAGATAGCCTTGCTAGACCAGATGAGATGGCTAAAAAAGCCAAAGAACTTGGCTATAGTGCATTGGCATTAGGTGATCATGGAAATGTCACGGGACATATAGAATTTCAAAAGTCCTGTAAAAAATATGGCATAAAACCAATTTTGGGCATTGAAGCATATTGGACAAATGATCATCAGGCCAAAGAAAGAAAGTCAAATCATTTAACAGTCTTGTGTCAAAACAACGAGGGGCTTTCCAATCTTTATAAGCTAACATATATATCAAGTAAACCAGTTGAGCAAGAAGGTGGCTTTTATTATAAGCCAAGAATAAGTTGGGCAGACCTTGAAAAGTATCACAAGGGGCTTATAGTTTTGTCTGGATGTATGGCCTCGATAATTAACCGAGCTTTTAGTAATAATGATTATCAACTGGGCAAAGAATATGCAGAAAGATTTATTAAGATCTTAGGGAAAGATAGATTTTTCGTAGAAATTCAGCTTGTTAATGATCCTCTTGACAAACCAGACAGAGAAATATTTATTAAAGAACAGGACATTATCATAGAATCCAGTAGAAAACTTGCAAAAGATTTAGGACTAAGATGTTGCGCTACTTCAGATTCGCACTACGTAAACAAAGACGATTCTTTTCCACATGAGTGTCTAAAAGCAATTGAGGCAAGAGCAACATTAAATGATCCGCCAGCAAATAGAGACACAGGAGAAAGAGGAAGATTAGTATTTAATGGCTATGATTATTATTTGAGATCTGAAGATGAAATGAAGGCAAAATTTACAGAAGAAGAAATTAATAATACTAAATTAGTGGCAGAAATGTGTAATGCTGAAATTCCTCTAAAGCAAAATCATATGCCAAAATTTGATAAAGATTTAAGCCCATCTCAATCTATAGAGCTTCTTAAAGAAAAGCTAAGAGAAGGATGGGCTAAATTGGGAATTGCTAAAAAAATAAATAAACAAGAATATTTAGACAGAGTTAAAAAAGAAATAGCAGACATCGAAGAAGCATTTTTGCAAGATTATTTCCTTATTGTTTGGGACGTTGTTAAGTTTTGTTTAAATAACAAAATTCCCGTAGGCATAGGGAGAGGGTGTCTTACCGGAGATTGTCTAGTACATACGGAAAGAGGTTTGATAAATCTTTCCGATGTTATTATCGGAGATACAGTTTATGACCATCTTGGATTACCACAAAAAGTATTGAAAACTTATAAATATCCAGTAGACGAGGAATTATTAAACATAAAAACCACAAATTCTTTTGGGTCAATAACGTTAACCAAAGATCATAAAGTTTATGCATTCAGAAGAAAAATAGGTTGCGATGGAGTATATCAAAATATAAATACTAAACCAGAATGGATCGAGGCAGGCCTATTAAAAAAAGGAGATGCATTAATTATTCCAAATATAAATAATAGAAGAATCATAAATCAAAATAATGTTGATTTGTCTAGTTATGCGGACAATGATTTTATTATAGAAAATGATAAAATCTCAAAAAATATACCAATTAAAAATTATATAGGCATTAGAGCATTGTCAAAAACTCTAGGAATTTCTAGAAATTTTCTACAAAAAGCTAAGCGTGGCAAATTATCAGACTATACATCGGATGGTCGTATTGCTACAAGAACTATTAAATCATTAAATTCTTTGTGCGAGCATTTAAATAAAAACTCAATAGACTATGAAACTTGGAAGAAAAATAAAAATACAAATATAAATACATTTGATAGATATTTAAAATGGGATGAAGAATTTGCCTATCAAATAGGTAAATGGGTTGGAGATGGATGGGTAGCAACAAAAACCAAATACCAAGTTGGAATAGCATTCAATTCAGATGATACTTTTGAGATTGAACGTACACAAAAGTTTTTTATTGACAAAGGATTTAAAGTTAGTATAAGAAAAGAAAAAGATACAAAATTAACACAGTTACTTATAAACAATAAACTTTTGGCACTTTGGATTAAATCATTTTTTTGTGATTACGAAAACACATCAAAAACTAAATATTTGGGAGATCTTGTTTATCTTCCAAATAATTTATTAAGAAGTTTAATTCTTGGATTGCAGAGTGCTGATGGACATGTAGAAAAATATAGAGAATGTATAGATACTACAAGTCCCAGATTAGCGAAAGATATAAGAACTTCTTTACTTTATATGGGCATAAAAAGTTCAAGAATAACCAGAAAACCTTTTAAACGTGACAAATATTTGTGCAAAGAATCTTATAAGATACGATTTAAAGGACTTTCTGTTCCTAGTAAAACAAAAGATGAACATAAAAATATAGTTAGAATTTTAGATATAAAAACTTCGAGATCAAATTTTGTTTATGACATTACTGTAAATAATAGTCATTCTTATCTTACTTCAAACTTTGTGGTTCATAACTCTGCTTCTGGAAGCCTGTGTGCTTATCTATTGGAGATAACAGCAGTTGATCCTATAGAATATGGCTTAATTTGGGAGAGATTTTACAATATAGGAAGAAAAGGCTCATATCCTGATATAGATTTGGACATTAGTATAGAAAGAAGAAATGAGGTTGTAGATTATCTAAGAAATAAATTTGGAGAAGATAGAATTTTCCAAATGTGTACCGTGTCTACGATGGCATCTAAAGCCGCAATAAAAGATGTTGGCAAAGTTATTGGGCTGCCATTTTCCTATATGAATGAACTTACTGATCTTTTCCCTCATAAGTGTGAAAGCATAAAACAAGCAATAGAAGAAGTACCAGAAATAAAAGCGCTGGCAACTGAAGGCGAAGATAAAGACACAGAACGATGGAAGCAAGAAATATCTGGATCTAAAGATAAAGCCCAAATAAAAGTTCTTGAAGATATGATTGCCGAAAGACAAAGGCAATTAAAAGTCACATTTGACGTAGCACAAAGACTTGAAAATATAGCTAGGCAAAGATCTTCTCATGCATCGGCCATATTAATTGCTGATGAGCCAGTATTCGGAAAAATTCCTCTTTGTTATGACGCAAAAAATGGCAAAACGTTAACGGCTTTTGACATGTATGATCTAGAAGAAATGGGATATCTAAAATTAGACATTCTAGGATTAAAAACCCTTGATGTATGTAGTAAAATATACAATGGAAATATTAGAGACTTTAAAGATTTTAGCGATAAAAGAGTTTATGAGCTAATAAGCAATGGTTATACCAGAGGAATATTTCAACTTGAAACTCCTTTAGGTAAAAACTGGTGTAAAAAAATTAAGCCAAAAAACCTAAATGAGCTTTCTGATATTAACGCTCTATTAAGACCCGCAGTTTTGGAAATAGAAATGGCCGATGAATATTTAAAAAATAGGGCAAAACCAGAAGAGATTATATATTTGCACGAAGAATTGAAACCGATATTAAAAGATACTTATGGAATATGTGTATATCAGGAAGAATTAATTGAAATCATTAAAAAGTTTGCCGGATTTAATCTTGTTGAGAGCGATGCAGTGAGGAAATGTTTCGCCAGAAAACTCCCACAAGAAATGATTAAACATGAGAAAAATTTTATAGAGGGTTGTATTAAAAACAAATACAAAGAAGAACTCGCAAAAGAGCTTTGGAAATGGATCGATGCTTCTTCCGGCTATAATTTTAACAAGTGCATTTCAGGAGAAACTTTAGTTTATCGTGGCAACAAAGAACGGTCAAAAAGTATTATTTCTATAGAGCATTTATTCAAAATAAAAAATGATAAACAATATGCTATACATGGATATGGGCAAATACTTGCTCTAGATAAAGATGGTCGTATTAGACCAAGAAAAATAAAGGATATTTATTTTAATGGCAAAAAAGAAACTTACACTATTACTTTATCTAATGGCAAAAGCATAAGGACAACAAAAGACCATAAATTTTATACCAATAATGGATATGTAAAAGTAGAGGATTTTTTAATAAACGAAACCAGTATAATTTGTAATAACTTAAATGAAACAGAAGAAAGTATAGTCATTTCCATAGAATACCATGGATTGGAAGATACTTATGATATTGAAATGGACACAGAAGAACATAATTTTGTCGCAAATGGGATGGTATGTTCTAATTCGCATTCTCTAGCTTATGCTAAACTTGCATATATTACTGCATATCTTAAATTAAATGATCCGTCAAAATTCTTTTGGTCATTACTTTATTATTCTAAAAATGAGCAAAATCCTCAAGAAGAAATAAGGTCAATATTTTTTGATGCCAAAAGATTTAATGTGCATATTTTGCCGCCAAGTATAAAAAGGGCAAACAAAGATTTTGAAGTAGATGGCAACAATATATATTTTGGCTTAAGTCACGTTAAAGGAATAGGAGAAAGTGCCATAAAATATATAGAGAAAATCAGTGGTATGAGTTGGCACGATATATTATTCAGCAAAATCAAGAAAAACATATTCGACGGTATGGTTCTAAGCGGAGCAATGAGCCATTTCGGACTAAGCAGAAAACAAATGATGATGTGCAAAGAATTTATTAATCAACTAACAGAAAAAGAATTGCCAATATTTAATCATATATTTACTGGTATTCCTGATAAAATAACAAAGGAAACTAAAAGCGAAATAAAAAGCTTGCAATTACAAAAAGGAAAATCATTTGAGGAATCTGTGCAAACCATGCTGGATTTTATAAACAAAGAAAACAAAGAATTGAAAATAATTAATGCAAATAGAGCGAGTAATCTTGCTATAGAATGTCAGTATTTTATTAGTAATTATGATAATGGGAAAGAATATTGTATAAGAGATTTGGCAAGGTTTGAAGGACATTATTTGGGCATTCCTGCAACTTGTTCATCTGTCGATTCGTTCTTAAATGAGAAGGTTAGTCATTTCCTAATTGAAGTTGAGAAAGAGAAAGATAATACACAAATTTGTGTAGTGGCAAAAATATCTTCTTTTAGACAGATTCTTGATAAAAGACAGAGAGAAATGGCATTTATTACATTAGAAGATAAAAGTTTTATGTTAGATGCAGTAATGTTTAATAGTTGTTATTCGATTCACAAAACACTTATAAAACAAGATAGTGTTTTACTTTTTAAAGGCCATAAAAAAGGAGGATCTTTCATAGTTAATCATGTAGAACAGTCATAAATGTTTGTAAATTATTTATTAGTATTATAGAAAATTATAAAAAGCCTGTTTTTAAAGGAGAAATTCATGGCAAGAAACAATTTTATTTACATAGAGGGTGGACTCTATAATTACGAAGAGAGATATGCTGGACAGCATTGTATTTCCTCGTTCTCTGTTCGTATTCCACCAGTTAAAGACAATGATGACGGAATTTTTGTTTCGGTAGAATCTTGGGATTTGACTGATTCTTTGCGAAAATCTCTTAGCGAAGGACAAGGAAATATAAAGATCTATGTTCAAGGGTCATTCCGTCAAGATAGTTGGGTAGATAAGGCCAGCGGAGCAAAGAGGAAAAAATTATATGTATCTGGCAGTAGTGTTTCTGTTCTTGGGCCTCTTAAGAAGTTCGACAACAAACAGACAGAATCTTCACACGCAACAAAAAAGGAAAATAAAGCTCCAGTGGGAGACTTTTAAGGAGAAAACATGTCTAATCAAATACAGCTTAGTGCAAGAGTATCCTCAGATATATCTTTTAGGAGCACCAAGAAACATCAAATTCCAGTAGCAGATTTTAGGGTAGTTCATAAAACTAGGAAAGTAAAAAATCCTCTATCTATAGACATAGAAGTTTGGGGAGAAGAAGTAAATAATATTAAAGATAATATATTTCGTGGCGATCTTGTTGAGATAGTAGGACAATTACGACGTGATATTTGGGTTTCCAAGCAAACTGGGGAAACATTGTCCAAGCTTAAAATAACGGCCAACAAAGTTTCTATTATATCTGTCGGTAATTATGATTCGGAGAATTCCTATAATGAGCAAGAACAGGAATCAACAGATTAAGGCCCAAAGAAGAGCAGAAAAGAGAGCGGCAAGAACAAGGTTTCAAGAACAATCTCATTGTACGCCTGCTCAGTCTTTTAAGTTAAACTCAATGCCAGATATTATTGGAGCAGATTTCCAAGATATTGGTAATGATATAGTCGAAATTAAAAGAAAAATTAATGCCTTACCTAAGTCTGACTACAAAAGACGAATACTTTTTAGTAGCGAGGCATCTTATTTGAATACTGGATTTGCAACTTTTACAAGTGAAGTAATGCAAAGACTTCATAAAATCGGCAAATTCGATATTGCAGAAATAGCCAGTTACGGAAATGCAAGATCTTTAGAGCCAAGGGCCGAAAGTATACCTTGGCAATATTACCACGTACTTCCTATTAATAATATAGAGGCACAAGAATATCAATCTAATTATAGACAAAATCAATTTGGCAAGTGGAAACTTTCATATGCATTGGCAGATTTTAAGCCAGATGTTTTATTTGATTTGCGAGATGCATGGATGGTTGAACATATAAACCAATCTCCTTTAAGAGATAATTTTTTGTTTTTCTTGTCTGCTTGTGTAGATTCTCATCCACAAAAATGGGAATGGCTAAGAGACTATTCTAAAGTTGACCATCTGTTTGCTTACTCTTGGTTTGGCAAAAAAGTTTTAGAAGAGCAAAGCAGATGTCTTTTGGCTAGAAAAATGAATATAAAACCATTAAATGTGACAGATGTAATTCAGGCAGGAGTTGACAATAGCATATTTAAGCCAATAGATAAAATAGAGGCAAAAAAAGCATTCGGCATTCCTCCAGGAAT